>Ga0209700_103152_pt1 | contig 32145 bp, 16 predicted proteins | sample SiratroredBW_FD_187528 | JGI IMG/M metagenome (GOLD analysis project Ga0209700, IMG submission 187528) | Root nodule microbial communities of legume samples collected from California, USA - Siratro red BW (SPAdes) (version 2) | ecosystem: Host-associated > Plants > Roots > Nodule | place: USA...
TTTTTTTTTTTTTTTTCTCAAATTGTGAATGTGCATGTTAAGACCTCAAATATAAAGATGTCCGACAACGTTAAGTAATTTATTGCAACTTCCATAAATTTTGTTTTTAAAGTAAACATTTATCTAAAATAAAAAATATTTCTTAAAATTATATAAATTTAAGATCTTTTATGTATATATATATATATATATATATATATATATATATATAACTGATATTTATATTCAGTATTTAATATTTTATTTTCAAATTGATAATAATTTTTAAAAATTTGATTCCCTGCAACAAATATTTATTTATATTTTGTTCTTTTTATTATATTACCCTTTTAAACTTCTTTTCAAATGTTGTTAGATTTATCTTTTATCTTCTTTAACATGTTTTTTTTATACTTAATTAAATTTTAAGTATTATTAAAATTTTTGGTTTTTATCTATGTACTATGCTGTTTACTTCTTGTCATTAAAGGTATGACATAACAGGTTTTTTTGTCTTTTGATCTCGAACTCAATAATTGACTTATGCTTTCTTTTCAACTTTCTCTAACTAAAGGTGAGTTAATCAACCAATTGGAGAAGGTTGAAAAAAAAGTAATTTTATCAAGAAATTAGAGATAAGAAAAACGGAAATAACAATCATGCCAACCCATTAAGAATAAAATCATACGACATTATACTTAAATAAAAATAAAAAAGTATTTTGAGTACTAAATAAATTAATCTTTTAATAGAAATTCAATTAAAAATATATGAAGTAGTTAAAACTTATTTTAATCAATATATTTATATGATATAGAGTACAATTATTACTTATAGAAAAAGGTATAATACATGTCATCATCCCTCTTTACGTATTTCAATTTAATACACACATGACCAATAGAAATGACTAACATAACTAAAGACCTTGATTAATTTAATCTTTTTTGGTGATTATATATATATATATATATATATATATATATATATATATATATATATATATATATATATATATTTGGACAAGTTCATTGACTTTTAAAACTGATTTTTGACGGTTGATTATGAAGTTAACTTGTAATAGACATGAGACCGGTTTTCTGACTAAATTGGCCAATCTGGTCAGGTTTGTGAAATATAGGTACTAACTATTACATAGTATGCGCTTCAAACTGCATTGTACATTGAAGCATATAAAAATACTTCAGTTAGTGATGAATAAATAGTTACTCCAGTTGAAGAGCAAATATTTCTGATAGTGACATTAAACTGCATTTTGTTGAGAATATGAATGCTTTGCAGTAAGACTGAATTATGAATCACAAATTTAAAATAAACCTTTGATTAATAATATGAGAATGAGGAAGAATTGGCAGAAAAAATGTTCTGCTACATGCAGAAAGGTAAATACAGTATGCCTTCCTCTCTGTAAAGGATTTTTACTGTCATCTAAATCACACCAACAATATTCTTATTGGTTTAAGGTGTAAATTTTTTACAACCCCATCATAAAAATTGCTGGTTATCCACACTGTTGCACTCACAACCACCACCACCTTCTATATTTTGCTCTCCAAGTGTCCCCTTTTCTCATCTAGTATAAAACTCTATGTGTTGGGTCCATGACTAAATGGATCAAGTATTTGGTCTATATCTTTAGATACTTCTTCTCAGGCTTTATTCTTAGTTTTGTGCTACACTTTGTAAGATAAATAACTTGATTACAAAATCATATTAAATTGAAGAAACCGTTTTCCTTATCCAATAGCACTTCAAGAGTGTAAGATTTGTAAATAATAACACTTAAAGAGACAATGAGATGGTTTCCTTGTATAATAAACTAAGCAAATTTATTTTCTTTGGATCCTCCGCAGAAAAGGTGCATAGATCCAAACAAAGACATGTTGACAATAAACTAATCTCCACCAACAAGTGATAAAGGCTTTGCTTACAATAGTAATGTCCCTTATAAGCAAAAGTCAACTCTCAAAGGAAACAATCTTAGCAGAAGAAAGATGAGTCTCAATGTAGATGTTGAAGAGTTGGTGACTGAAATGGAGGAAGCACCCACTTTTGCTCCATCTATACCAGTCCCCAATGTTCAAGAAATGGTAAGGAATAATCCTCTGCAGGTTCCTGAAAGATACTTTAGGAGTAAAGAAGAACTGGAAAAAGTCAATCACATACCTCACCTTTCATCTGAGGTCCCTGTCATTGATCTAGCACTGCTCTCATGTAGCAACAAGGATGAGTTATTGAAATTGGACGTAGCATGCAAAGAGTGGGGGTTCTTTCAGGTAATTTTTGACCAACACTATTGTCAATTACATACAAAAGTACACATATGGGAACCTACACAAACAAGAAGAGCAATTCTACATAATTATTTTTAACAATAATTGGTGCAACTTGTTGAGAGTAATACAACAGTCACTGTGACTGTTAGAGACACCATAAAACCGTTCATGCAAAAAACTTAAACTTTTAGTATAATTAATTCATGAGATAGTAATTTTAGAATTTCTAGTCAGGTTTGAGTCCTATATTATGCAGAAATGAACAGCATGAGAGAAAATATTACCATTGCAATGATATTTATATTTATATTTATTGATCTATGGTGTTTTATTCAAAAATAAAGATGTAACTTCATGAAATATATCATGGCTTTTAAAAACGTTTCGGGATGATTTTTTTTTGACTGCAATAGTTTGATTCCTGTAGATATATTTCATTGCGGACTTTCTCACTCTAGTAGATTTCTTAATATTGTTTCATAATCTTGTTAAGGAATTTGTTGTTCAACCAGGTTGTTCAACATTGTTTTATTGTTCCTCATCAACAACTTGATCATCATGATCATTTTCAACAACTTGTCAAAATTCAGTTACTAACACCAATCTGAACTTAAGGGCCATAAATGACTACTAATATTTCATTTGATCTTAATGGTTGAGCTTCATAGTGATCCTTTTCATAAACACTTGAAAATCGATCAGACTCACTAATCAGACCATTTTTAAAAAATTGTGTTTCTTGATTCCATGACCCTAGAGCCATTAGATGGGCAATAAAATTTTACCCTTTGAAGTTTTCAACATATCCAATAAAATACTTGTAAATAGTCTTACGGTCTAGTTTATTCTCTTATAGATTATGAGTTCTCACTTCATACACAGAACCATATATATATATAGATTTCCAAGATGTGCATAACTCAAAATATGTATATTCGAGACAACTTTAGCTGGAATTCAATTTAGTATATATAGTCAACTCTCAAACGTGCTTCAACCACAAGACATTGCTCTCATACTTCTCACTATATCGATTAAGGTTTGATTTCTTTTTTCTGCCACGTTACGCTCATTTAGAAAACTGGGCATGTGTATTAGACAACAATCTCATGTTGAATAAAATTTTGTATATTGGACTAGGTGTTTGTCTACTTTTGTACCTACCATAATACTCTCCACCTCACAATCTTAATTTGCTTTTCACACGATTTCTACCTCGACCTTAAAAACTTTAAAGGTGTTTAAGGCTCCATCATTAAATCGAAGTAGGTAAGTATAAAAAGATCACTATAAAGATGATAAAGTATCTTAAACTACTTGCATTCATGTCCTGACAACATATAACATATATATGGATGAGTGACTTTCAATAGGTTTAAGTTTGTCTTTCCAAATTTTGGGATTAAGCTTGTTTTTCCAAATTTTGGGATTATAAATGAACTTCAACATTTGTTATTTAATTAATTTTAAATGTGTATTTTATTTTTAAGTCAGATTTACCTACATAAAATATGAACCATCTGATCTTCATGCAACTGACTGCATGAATGTGCTAACTTCCTAAGGAATCTGGATGTGTCTTTACGTATTGGAATAGTAATGAGAAGTTTGTTCGGATTTTCATCAAATGCTGCTTGAGATTGCAGTTACTTACTTTTGCTTGCAGATAGTAAATCATGGTGTTAAGAAAGAGCTTATGCAGAAAATGAAGGATGCAACAGCTGAGTTTTTCGATCTTCCAATAGAAGAGAAGAAAAAGTATGCAATGGAATCAAACGATATACAAGGTTATGGGCAGGCTTATGTAGTGTCTGAGGAGCAGATACTAGACTGGTCAGATGGACTGATGTTAGTCACATGCCCCACCCGCTACAGGAAACTTCAATTGTGGCCAAAAACTCCTGAGGGATTCAAGTAGGTGCTCCTCTCAATTGAAAACTATGCATACTACTTTTGATCAGTTCATGAAATTCAAATACTAATGCAGGGAGGTAATAGAGGCATATACAAGTGAAGTTAGACGAGTTGGTAAGGAAATACTTGGTTCATTGTCAGTGATCATGGGGATGCAGAAGCATGTTTTTCTTGGACTACATAATGAATCATTGGAAGGTCTTCGTATGAACTATTACCCTCCTTGTAACAAACCTGAGCAAGTGCTTGGTCTGAGTCCACACTCTGACACAAGCACCATCACATTGCTCATGCAAGATGATGATATAACTGGGTTAGAAATTCGACACCAAGGAGGATGGGTGCCAGTGACTCCAATATCAGATGCTCTAGTTGTCAACCTTGGAGATGTTATTGAGGTACTTAATTTGGCGAAAGCATTAAAGAGGTGCATTTTCTTTTGGGATTTCAAATGAAGAAGTCATGACAAAAAATAACACTGAAGTTAAACATAACTTCAATTAAAGAAGTCGTGTCTCGGTAACATGATTTATCGATTTTTGTAAAAAAGATTTTTACACCTCTTTCGTATAAAGTAAAACAAAAAATTGCATCTGTTTGGTGTCTTTACCCTTTATGTCATGTATTTAGTTCCTGCCTTTCTCCATATAGGTTGTTTTCAGTTCTTGAAGATAATTGTTTCCTTTGATTTTTCATTTATGGAAATACACCTAGTTGTAAACTGCAAATTCAATTTTGAAGAAAATGTTTCCAATGACTAAAGACATGTTTTAGAGAATGCTTTAGAGTTAGAAAAAAGTAGCAGAAAATGAATTCTTTAATCATCCACTCTTGTTGTGAGTGTCTTCCTTTTGCAACCATTGCAGATCTTGACTAATGGCAAATACAAGAGTGTAGAGCACAGAGCAGTGACAAACAAGAACAAGAAAAGGCTTTCTTATGCATTATTTGTGAGCCCAAAGGATGATGCGGAAGTTGAGCCCCTTGATCATACGATAGATGCTGAAAACCCCAAATTGTACCAAAAAGTGAGGTTTGGAGATTATTTGAGACAATCTATGAAGAGGAAAATGGAGGGAAAAGCACACCTTGATGTGGCAATGATATAGTATTCTGATACGAGGAATAAAGATGAATAAGAAAAGAAAGCTTACAAGTACTCCCTCCTACTGATTTATGAAGTGTCAATTGTGTTTGTATAATAATAAATGTCATCTACATTAATTTGACTTGAATCTTTGCTCCACTTAATGCAAGTTTGTCACTGTTATTCACTCATCTCTGCTTTTCCTGAGAAGGATAAGAGTTTTTTTCTTATTTGTTTCTATTCTATGGTCTAAGACTCTACACACTAGTATTCAGATTTTTCAATTTACATAAAAAAGAGTTAATAAAACTCAGTTGTGGGGGAGATATTGTGAAGAAGTAGTCTAGGATCATAAGATAATTTCTCTTCCAAGTTCCCTAAAACACAACTGAATCATAAGATATTGTGAAGAAGTAGTCTAGGATCATAAGATAATTTTTTATGATATTTTTAAAGCAGTACAAAAATTAATGATATTTATTTGAAGAATTTTGAAAGATTAAAAAACTATCTTGTATACAAAATACAAATTTCAATTCACTTTTTTTTGTCTATAGAACTTTTTATATATTTTTTTCTATATAAAAAAATAATAATTATAGTAAATAGTTTAGATAAATAGACAATATCATCAACACTCTCCATCCAATATAATATCTTCTGTTTATTTAAATCCTTTAATCACATTTTGAGAAATACGACGTAATCATGTGACTCAAGATAAACATAAAAATCTAATAAAAACCAATCCACATGAAAAGCAATACACAAAGACAGAATTCATGTGTAACAGGGATCAATACCATTTTCCATAAAAATCAATAAAAGTTTATGAAAAAATAAAATCATTAACTAATTATAATAAGTAAAAAAGAAAACTATAATCATGATATAACATAAGACTGTCATGTAAAAAAAAAATAAAGACCAAATACATATATTGATAAAAGGTTATACAATAAACTACAAAATCGATACAAACCACACCATAAAAATTAGTTTGATTTGGTTTAAATTTTTTAAGTTCAAACTACATTAGGTATAATTTTTATATTTGATTTGGATTTTCTAACCAAAACACGTCAACATAGATGACAAATACATAATATAGATAACGAATGATACACTACAAAATTCTTAATTTTAATATGGCTTTATTAATACACTACCAATAAGACAGGCATGTATTGGAGATTTTTCAAACCACAATTAAGTGTCGAGATATTTAATAGACCACAGTAAATCACATTTCTCTTTTTTCATTTACATGTTTTAAATTATTTTTTATTACAATTCATGTTTTCCTACATTAACAGTTTTGTTTGTTGCTCACACTTTTGACAGTCTGTTTCAATAGAAGAATTTTTGAAATTATCGACAAAAAAATTAAGAAGAAATATGCATCCGTGTGTTACATCTCATTATCAATGAATTTTAGTAAAGAATAAATTGATATTTCATTTATCAATAGATCAAATTCGTTGATAATTATCGATGAATAATTTAACAGTCAATTTGCTGATAAATAAATTAACTGTTAAATTATTTGTCAAAAAAATTTGTCATTAAAATTAATCGTCAATTTATCTATCAATAATTACAGACAAATTTGATCCATTGGTAAATTTCATCGATAATGATAATAGTAATAATAATAACAATAATAAAAAAATAACGATAATAGTAAATATTATTATTATTATTGTAATAATAATAAGTAATAATAAGTAATAATAAGAAAAATAATATAATTAATAATAAAAATCATAATAAAACTCCAATTTAGTTTTTTTTTATGTATGGCACGTCATTTCTAAAATTTTGTGATAAATTTTAGTCTGATGCAATTTTTTTTATAAAACTCCAAGTTAGGGATGACGAACCTTACAAAACTTCTACTTAAAGATGACAAATAAACAACCCACGTCCAAGTATTATTTCAAATTTATTTTGATTTTGATGGAAAATATATGTATTGATTAGATAGAATATGTACAAATTTTTTCTTTGTCCTCATTCTTCTATCCTATTTAAATCACTCTTAGTTTATTAAGTACCTTAAACTTATTTTCACTATTCTCTTTATGTTTCTTTCAGTGAAGAATTATTGTTTCGGGACACAATTTTTCATTTTTTCTTTTAATAATTCAATTTGTTCGATACCCACTTAATTTACTTAGATCTTCAAGGTATTATACCTCTCATCACAATCTCAATTACAATTTTTTTCATTTTACAATTATATTCAAGTTATGTATTGCATGTCAAGAAATGTAAACTACATATTCATCAAATTAGATCCATTTTAGGAGACACATTTAATCATTTATGTTATTTTTAATATTTCTATTTATTGTTTATTTTGTATCACTTAAGAGTATCTCATTATCAATTTTTAAGTATAAAAGTGTGTGAATCATTACATTATTATTATTTGGTAAGGTAATCTAAAAAAGCTTATCTTTATTTTCTCTTTTGTCCTTAATTTTGTTTTATCTGAAAAACTTTTTTCACTATACAATTTTTTATTTTCTCAACGGTTCAACTTGTTTAATATCAAGTTTACCCAAATCCTCAAAGTAGTTTTTCGCTCTCAACATCTGCAAAAAGTAATATATGCTGTCATGAAATTTCAATTATATATAACTTTTTACTCTTTTATATAATTAATTGATATTTATACAATTTTTATTTGATACTTTTTTCACATTTATGTAATTATAACTTTTTTCTTAAAAGTTTACATTAAAGAAAAGAAAATATATGTCCTTTTATATTGAATCCTTAACAATATATTTTTTCTTGATTGTGATTCTTACTTTTTGTTAAAAAAATTATTTAATTAATATTTAAGTTAATATATATATACTGCTCGAGTAGAAGGAGAATGAAACATAAATTTCATTCTTAATAAAGACAAGAACGAAAGTAGGTATAAGTTTTAGTTAAAACACTAGGACAAATATAATCAAATTCTCACTTCCCTCTTTGCCATTCCTAAATGTAATATTTTTCTTTAATTTATCGTCAGAATAGTTATTTTTAAAGTAAATATAATAATTTTTTCTTTTTTTATAAGTCAGAATCTTAAATATCAACAAATTCTAATGAAGGAAATCTTACCTGACTCACCTCTTTAACTTATCTTTTTTATATAATTGTTACAATCAATATGCTCTAAGAGGTGGATTGATGTAACCACAACCTTAAATTGCGCAAGAAAACTTCTATATTTTATACTTTTTCTAGGTCAAAAAGATAAATAAAATAGAAAAGCATTGATATACTAGAATTCATTCTTCATTAATTATTCATAAAGTGAGAAATATGATCATTTGTAGGTGACGTGTGGTAGAGAAATAGGAAGACAGTGAGATAGAACAGTTGGTGAACATTATTGATAACTGAGAAGGAAACATGTTGGAATCAAACAAATTGTTTGACTTCGTACCATTTCCAACTTACCTAAGGGGTTGCTTTCAAAACTGAAGATCCATCAGGAAAAAACAAATTCAATTATCAAAGAAAAGTTTGAACAAACGTTTAAAATGACTTGTCCCCATAAAGAATCGCTTTGCTTATAAAAGCAAATATACTTCAGAAACACACTAACATAGCAGAACAAAGATGAGTCTCAATGTAGATGAAGATTTAGCAACTGAAGTGGAGGAATCACCCTCCTTTGCTCCATCTGTATCAGTAGATAATGTTCAAGAAATGGTAAGAAATAATCCTTTTCACGTTCCTGAAAGATATTTGGCGAGTCAAGAAGAATTGGAGAAAGGCAACCATATGCCTCACCTTTCATCTGAGATCCCTATTATTGAGTTGTTGAAATTGGACATAACATGCAAAGAGTGGGGTTTCTTTCAGGTCATTTCTTCACCAAAAGAATTAAGTTTACTCACTTTTTTCAACCAGCACTACATATAAATTTGCTTAATACTTGACCCTGCTGTTAAATGATTATGAAGCTTCTGAGTTTTTAATCTGTTTAATCATATTAGTCTTTATAATACAAATTTAAAATTTTTAAAGATTTTATTTAACTCTCTAGTTATTTGCTTTATCCTTTGTCCAAAAGCTCCAGAGGGGTTCAAGTAGGATAGAGGAGCCTGATCTTAGAAATCAATATGATTAAGAAAGGAAAGTAGCAATAAGAGAAAGTGGGAAAATAAAAGAAAGTTTAGAAGTACTCTCTCATGTTATTTACCGAGTGTTTGAATGTGTTTGAACAATATTAAATGTCATATACATCAACCACAGTGAGAGTCTCCACTCTCTTATTAATGCAAGTCCATTTCACTATTTCATTCTAAACCAACTTTTGTAATCTCAGCTGTTATTCCACAAATCTTGCCATCTTCATCTCAGTTTTCTCTTAGAAGCATGGCACTTTCCTTTATCCATCTCTTAACCATCTTAATCATTGATTGCATGACACTCACATCTGTTGAGTTGTAATGCTGTCAGTTCCATTGGAATCTTTCCAACAAGAAATTACTGTATGAGCTGACACTATCACATGTTCATTGTTTGGACACAAATCTGCACCTCACATAATAGGTTTTTTCAAGTCACAGGAAAGAATTAAAATTTTCTGAATATATATATATATATATCATATGAAGATTGATCAGAACAATTAACATGTTTTAATCCCAAACCATACAATCTATCCTCCAAACACCCAATGATAAAGGAATTCGAGGTTATCAATTTTCAGATGATTTCCAAACTCCTTCACAAGATTTTAGGACCACTTCACTGTACCCTTCTAGAATGATACCAGAGCTTTGTCCTCTACATATTTCATATTGAAAATAAACTTCAGGACCTAGGAAGAGAAAATTTTCCGTTTAATATTTGTACCATTTCATCAGAGATCTCATTTTATTGTATGATATATCAAGTATCTTTTTCTTAAATATTCTTAAGTAAATGACATTGTTAGGAAAAGTAATAAATATTATAAATTAATGAAATAAAGTTTTTCTCTTTCAATATGGTCAGAATGAGTTGTATCAGTACTTAAGTCTCACCCCTCTATTTTACCTTTAAATATAAATAAATAATATTAATTAACTCTGAAAATAAAATATGAATAATTTGAAACAATAATACAAATTACTAAAAAGTTTATCATTAACCTAATAAGCTAACTTTCTTAAAAAATATGAAGTAGTTGGGAAAAATATTTGGAAATAGGACAGTTTGAATGGCTAAGTCTAAAGAGGTAGGACATTTTTATGCATAAGGCATCTTAGTGGTCCCCCAGCTTGAAAGTCTCAAACCCATTATTCAGAAGAACAGGTGGTAGCAGAGGACCACAATGCCTTAAAAACACAAACTCCAGCAATTTAACCACATTATTCAAATTCCAATGCACACAAATGTCAATGGAAATTCATGACAATTTTGGGCATACTTGGCTTCCAATTACAAAACATCAAATGAATGTTCACATTTGCCAAGTCCAATTTTCCTTCTCACAGCTAATTTATTAAAATATGGTCTTTGGAACCCAATTAGTGTGTAGAGAGTCTCTAATCAAACTACAATTAGACACTGGCAAAAGCAAAAAAGACTAACAAAAACATAGAAAGGACATGCAAGAATGTAAGTTTTAGGTCTCAGTTGTGTCTGAGCTTATTACAATCTCTTCCGTTGAAGAGATAGGTAGTTTGCACCCTGAGCTAAGTTTGTGCACATCCTGGCTGGAGCATATGAAGATTCTTCTCACCATATTACAGAATTCACTGCAAGAACATAACCATGATACCAATCATTATACTTGATATTTATATTAACGATAAGAAAGAAGTTGTTGCATGAATAATTGGTTAGTATAAACAAGGAAGTTTAATTATGGTTAGTTTACAATATCACCATTCTATTAACAAAGAGATGCAGATATTCTCTACTTTTCCAGAGTTATTCTAATTTAACTTTATCACATATGACAATTAAACAAATAAAATATATATGGTGATCATCAAAAATATAAAAAAGTATTGTTGCCTAATCATCAGCTGAAATTCTTCCCCTATTTTTTGATTCATATTCTGCATTACCAATTCTCTAAACAGCACTTTTTATTACTGGGTATAAAGAGATACTCACGGCCATGGATCATCACCAACAAGCATCATATCCCCTTCATCATCAGTGAAGACAATTTCCCACTTGTTCCTGTGCTGAAGCTGTCCCTTTATGTCAAACATCTTCTCCAATTCATCTACAAGTTTTTCATACCCATCCAATGTGGTCAAGTCCACAGCACGACCCACTGCAACCCCCTGCATTTGAACCTTTTTTGGCATGTTTTGGAACCCAACAAAAAGTCTTACTTCAGTAATTTTTCATACAAGACATAAAACACTAGCTTTTCTATCTAAATAAACAACACATGTGACATGTCAAGCACCTTAGTGCAACTTCTGCTACAAACTTGCTTGTTTTGAGTCTCTTTTGGCGATACTTGTAGCTGTTCTTGCTTCCATTCTTTAGAAGCCTTTGAGATATCAGACTCATGGTTTACGTCAGTTCTGGCCTCAGATGTGACTCCAGATGCATTATCTACAGAAGGAGAGCTGCTCCTTGTATGATCAATAAGGTCAATGCCAAACAATCTGCAGCCTGTTGCAGGCTCTACTTTGCTGGTCTCCTTGTCCACCTGGTCATGGCAATGCTCATTGTTCAATCTTTCCGAGTGAGTTTTTGAAATAGGCGAAGCTGATATGCTCTTGCTATCATCAGTTGTGTCAAGATATAGATGACAAGAAGAAGACAGCCAACTTGCTTTTCTCTGATTCATTGATATACCATTGCTGCTGTTATGATGCCACATGTGAGCACTGCTTTCACTCCTTTTGCTTTCTGCCATAACACCAAGTTGTGTAATATCAGACTGTTGCAGCCCAGCATCCCAGAAAGTAGGGGCAATTAATGGTGTGTCTCCTTCGAAAGTGAAATACCAGTGTCAAGAAAGATTGATCAATACAAGACTTGGGAGTGAAACATCAATTTGGACCCTGAAATTAGCACCACCTGGAACTTTGGTCCTTGGTATATTATGAGAAACAACAACTTTAGTCTTTTAAATTGAAACCACTAGTCAGTTTAGTCCTTGATATTATGAAATGGTGAGTTTGTTAAGGACTAGATTCTCTTTGCTAGGAACTAAATTGATTGATGATGCCAATCATAGAGACTAAATTGACCATGGTTATATAAGTTAGGAATTAAATTTTCTTATTCACAATTATGAACCAAGTTGATTGGTGATATCAAATTCAAGGACGAAATTGATGTTTTACTTAGAACTTCAAAGGATTAAAAGAGGTAATTCCTCACCAAGATCTGGAACTTCACTAGCTTGTCGAGGCCTTTTATTCTTTACAACAACAGGTTGCGATGATATTGTTGTAGGAACAGAAGCCAGAATTGGTTCTATCTCCCATGGTGAAACTCTATCAGGTCTTGGAAAAGATGGAGCTTCATCCCATTGAACCTGGAAATAGATAATAACAATAGATTAACACCACAGAACCACAAGAAATAACTATGGTGAATAGTAGCAAATGCAAAGACAACAATACCTTGAGTGATCGCCATTTTGAATTTACCCAATGAGGGGAAATATCCTCAACTCCAATTATTGTGCCCGAAAATCTGATAAACCATGTTTTAGAAAATCAAAATGAAAATGTCACACCACAAAGACAAAAACTGGAGCAGTAAATTTTGGTACCTTTTGTCTGTTTCAGCAGAATCATCCCCTTCAGGCCTCGTCTTCAATCTCATGCCAACAATACATTTTTGGTTGATAGCCTCTAAATACTTGTTCACACTTACAATAAACTGGCTTGTCCTACGCAAACAAAATCTCCATATCAACAATCTTCCATTGATTACTCGATAGTAACATTATAGTATGCATTTTAGTTATGTTTGAAAAAAAAAAACTTGAGAGTATAGTTTTTTCTTTCTACTTATTTTTGCAACAGTTAGAATTTTTACCTTGGCTTATAATATACAACAAAAAGAGTCTGAGTTGCTACAGCATGAGAAGCAGTTGCAAGAACTCCTAGGTGCATGCTCTGACTAGAAATCACAGATGATGGCATGCTGCTTTGAACAGGAGTAAGACGCCTCACTCCAACTCGCAGTTCTCCATTGCTCCCTCTACACACAAAATCTTATTTAACTAAGGCTTGTGCATTCAAAGAGACAAACGTATGGTTTTATAGTTACAGATTTTCTTCTGAACCATATGAAGGAAACCAAGAAAAAAGAAAGCATCAAATCAAACGTATGTACCTCAGAAACACAAAGGTGTCTCCAGCAACTAATCTCTTGGAAGTCACAAAAGTACTCCATCCGGTTGTGAGCAAGTGTCTACGCGGCTGACCTGGATAGAAAGGAAAATAGATTAAAGGCATCAACATTAGGCCACTAGTAACCACAAACCAAGACCCAAATGAAAAATGTCCATATACTTTACCTCTAAAGATATGCTTAAAGCGCCATTCATATCCATGAAGATCCTTAGCAACCAATTCCTGAGTTGGGGTTGATTTTGACATGTCCTGAGATGGAAAAAAATAAAAATAAGAACATTGCCTTTGTAAACATCACAAGGCAAAGAATTGGTGATGGAACCAAAACAAAATCAAGTTAAACCAAAGAGATATATTACCAATGCAGGAAGACACTCAGTGGCATGCTTCCGGAGGACAGAGAAGCCACCATGGGTGCTTGTGTCAGAGGCGGTTAAGACCTTGCAGAAGGAGTGAACTCTTGGCCTTGGAACTTCAGAAGGGCACGGATCAGGGCATGTAGGCTCAGTTTGCTAAGACATTTGTTCCATTAGAAATCTAAATAATAGAGAAAAGAATCTAAGGTTGACCATGAATATTTTTTGAGAATCATATGGGGTATCTACATCCTTACATTATTTTCCGGCACCAGAGTAATCTGTGCATAAACCTCATCTGTTTCTTGTTCAGCCTAAACATGTCACAATTCAAGCCAACTTTTAGTTTTCCATTCAACCTTTACGACACAATTCAAGCTAATCTAATCGTTTTATCAGAGACCACACAAGATATGTATGAAATAGAAATAGGAAGTAGAACCAGAAGGAGAACACTTAGTTAATTAATAAAGAACTCAAGACCAAATTTTGCATGATAACTCCAAAACCAAGATGAATATTTGACCAATTTTCTAAGAACCAAACAAGATTTTTCATTTTATTTTCCTCTGCCCTCAAAAATAAAAAGGGTGAAGAAAAACGAAAGAAATTAGGATCAGACAGAATTACCAGTAAATGGACGTTGACGACACGACACAGGATCTCGGAGGGAAGTTTGAACAGTGGAATCCTTTGATTTAGTTCCTGATTTGTTGATACTTCTAACTACAGCCGCAAAAGCATATAAAGTAAAAAAGCAGTTAAACAAAATTAGAAAGAAAAACATAAAAGCCTCAACCAAACAAACATGCATCCAACAACACCACCACCACCACCACCAACATTCTGAGACAACCTACGACCCCATATAAAAAGAACAAAGATTTTTCCTTAAATAACTAAAACCCAACCTGTTCCATGTGCCCCTGAGGGAAGTAGAAGACCCTTTGGCCTGCACGAGGGATTTCCACATGGGATCCTGCACACGCCTTCCACAGCTGCTCGTAGAGCTCATCTTCTTCACCACGGTGCAACGACATCGTTTAGAGTTGAAACCGAAAACCGCTGATGTTGCTGTTAGGTGGCGATTTCGTTTTCAGTTGAGAGATGTTACTTCCTTCGATGAATGAACTAATCTAAATCCGTGACATCATTGATGATTGTGATAAGGGTGTGCAAAGCAAAGTAGTAGCAGTAGTGATGATGATCACCGTGTGATGGTGTCACAGATGATAACTGAAACGAATGATTATGCGTTGACAGGGAATTTATGAGAGGAAGCAGCTTTTGGAATCGTGTCTGCTATGCTACCTCCTGCTACCGTTACAGACACCTCTCTCTGTCTCTCTCTCTCTCTCTATATATATATATATATCTAGATACACTCCGTATATGTTAGTGTAAGGATGCTACCACATAACAACTCCGTTGGAGGGTGTGTCCGTTTTATAATAAGACCCTGTCATTATCTATAGTGGTGTGTGCCGTAGCACCTGTGTACACTGTTTCTAACTATTCACAACATGCAGTGAAAAAAAATATCTCATAAAACATTTTTATGAGATGTTAAAATAACAACATTAAATAGGATTGGGTTCCTTGAAATTTATTTATTTTTAAAGTTATTAAATAAGATAACATTTTATTACATTTGAGTTTAAAAGGAATATAATACTATGTCACCAGTGTCATGCTTAGTTTCGGGAGTGAAATAAAAACTAAATAAATTGAGAATAAATAAAAAAAAGTGAATGCTAACATGTTTGGTAGAAAAAATAAAGAAAAATAGTTTTTTCTTTAATTTAATTAATTTAATAAATATATTAGTTAAATTCTATAACTACCATTGTACTCGACAAATTCATTGACTAACCCATTAAATTCAATTTATAATTAATTGTAGTATTGAATTTGACCTACCAATTAAAGTAAAAGTCTGGAATAAATTTATACACACTGTGAATTTCCAGCTTAGCATTGACAAGTTAGTAATTAGTGAGTAGTACTTGATATGTGAAAGTGAAGGTGTGAAAATTCAGATATATAGAAAAAGAATATTAAGCAAAAAAAATTATTTATTATTTTAATATTAACTTTTATTAAGTATTGTTATTGTTACAATAAAAAACTAAAAAAAATCACAATCTAATTTAAAAAAATTGTAATCAATTATATAATAACATTTCAAAACACCTAAGGTTACATAATTGAATAATTTTGATCTTCTCCTCCTAAATGGAGCTGCACGAAGTGAAAGTGGGTCTCTTTCCATCATACTTGCCAAACAGGGCGTAAAAATCTATATGCATCACTACTATATAGATATGCTCGACTAATGCTAGATGAATAAATTACATTAATTACTTTGAAATTACACAAATATTTTTTCAACACTTACCACAAACTTTCTTATAGAATATAGGCTATAATATTTTTTAAATACTTAGTTTGGTAAAAAAAAGTTCTTTTTTTATGTACGAAAATTATGACTTTTAGAAATAATAAGCATTATGATAGTTGGAAATCTAAATTAGTTGTGACTAATGGAAATTATTAAATTTCATTTGATTGATAAAAAGTATCGTGACAAATATTTATGAAGAATTTTTAGAAATCAAAGAGTAATGTGTTGTTTTTTACTGATATATTTAATAAGATATTTTTTAATTTTATTTTAACTCGAGAAAGTTAGATTATATCATCTCTCATGAAAATGTTTTCATATGGAATATTACTAAAAAATTATTATTGGAAAACATTATTTTGCTTGAATAATATTTTTTTAAAATAGTAAATGAAACACTACAAGCTTACTTTTTGAACTTCATACATAAAACTAACACTATACCACATGTATTTTTGAAACATAAAAATGATGTTTGTGTAATAATTTTAAAACAATTAAGGAAGGTAAGTTAAAAAAGAAAAGAAGTAAAAAAATATATTTCTTTTTGTTTTAAAAACCAATCCAGTCGGTTTGAAAAATCGATGTCTTAAACTAGTGTTTGGTATGTTTGAATAAAAGGAATCAATGTAAAAATTAGTAAACCGGTCTACGTGAAGAAAATTGACTAACAAGTCAACAAAAATATTTTTCTACAAAATTATATTTTAAAATAAAAATTTCTTAATCCAAAGTTATTTTTTCCTTCAAAAAAATAAAAAAATGTAAATATTGTTGAAACCTAAATATAAATATTATGGTATGTTATCTGTCTATATACACACATCTATCTATCTATATATATAACTTATGAATTTTTTTAATGTTAAAATTTTATAAAATATGATATTTTTAGTTTTAAATATTATTAAATTATGATATTATACTTATCTCATGGTATTTCTTGTATTATTTTATTGATACATGTTCAACCGTTCAACCTTAAATTATGTTTTGACTAATTCAGTAATAAGTATAATCTGAAGAGGTAAGTTTTCAAAACTTCATGAATAGTGAATATACATAGATATCTTATTACCTTTTTTCTTTTTTTACTAACAAGGGTAATTTAAAATAAACAAACTAATCTCGTATAACTTGCGTTTTGCATAGACTAAATATGTGTCAGTTTCTCTAACAACTACTCTATCTTTTTTTAATTTGTTACTATTTTGTATAATGTTTTGTGCTTAATATTTTTATTTATAATTTCATCATTTCTATATTAGTATATTTTGAATTGATAATTATTCAAATATAATGAGTACAGATATCAAATTACACTATTATAGATTACAAATTATTTATATTTGTTTGCACTTGCGTACAAATAAAAATAGAAATTAAATTCTCTATTTTACTTTAATATTATTTTGTATTTACTTGCAATAATAAATTATTATTTAAGGAGAGAAATTATGTATATTAATAATAGGTTTGACAGATGAAACGGTAGGCAGAATAAATGGGCAGTGGTGCTACCCGTAATAATAACAAGTTGGGTAGGCGCTTGTGAGGTTGGCGTAACGGAACGTGAAGTTAACGGAGCCGTTACGATAAGTCAGTCCCCGTTAGCACCCGTCCTTTTCCATGTCTGCTTCGAAGCAGGCAACAGCATTGGCTCAAGTTACCCGGCACTGCCAATTTCATAGGTTTTTTTGGTACTAATTCTGTTTTATTTTCAGAAACTTCGTCCCTATGCTTTTTTTAACATTTTCTACCTATATTTATAAATTTAAATATAGGTATTCTTAGAATTCGAAGTACTCTTATAATTTTGTTCTGAAGAGGATATATAAATGAGAGTTAAACTAAATTATATGAGACTATTATTTAGTATTTATTGTTTAGTTTAATATTATCTAACATAATACTATCTTCACTGTTAATAATGAATTATATGGAAATTTTTTAGTTAAATTTAAAATTATATTGTTAGTTCTTTATACAAATGGGAGAAAGTATGAAGAGATAATAAACATGAGATAAAGTTAGTAATACAATGAAGAAAAATAATGAAAATAAAAATTATTTAAACTAGTGATTCAAACTTAAATATGAAAATTGGTGATAATTACGAACTTGCCACTGATATGTATTTGTGGCCCAACAAAGCACGTCGTAATCAACCTTTGAACGGGTCCAACCGTCTTTTTTTATCTCTTTGTCTCTCTTCCTTCTTTTTCTATTGTTTCAGGTCTAACAAAACATTTTCCAGCCAGAAAAAAAAGAAAAAAAAAAAGAACGTTTTAGCAAAATATAGTTTAGTGGTCCTCCTCCACTCTCATGAAAACCCTAAAAGAAATAATAATAATAATAATTTTCAAATTAAATTTTATTTAAAGATTACCGTAGTATTAAGAACATTTAAATAATTTACTATTAATTTTATAAGTTACTTTTTATAATTTTTTAAAATTTTAATGAATGTAAAACTTAAAATACAGCTGAAATTATTAAATTTTGAATAATTATGATTTTTTTATTTAATTTTTAATTTATGATCGCAATTTTTATATTTTTTGAAATCTATAATTTTTATTCAAACCTCAAATTTAGCATGTTCATTAATTTAAACTTACCATCAAATAGTTTAATTTATTATACTTAAAAATAAAACAAAATGCTGTATATAACTGAAACCTTGTGAACTTTGTTTATGTGTATACACACACCCAAAGCGAGTTGGTAAATTCTGGAATTTATGATGCCTCATCCCCAGGTTTTTTTATTTCTCTTCAAAAACTTCACCTTCCTTTTTAACCTATTATTACATCACTTCCTAAAAATATAAACTATGCTTTCCACCTTCCTTCAAACTCCCTTCATACAAATTTTAATTAAATGACATTTATTATAATTGTTTAATACTCTGACCTTCCTTTCCTCAATATAATCTTTCATATTATTTACATTTACACCTTTCTGTAAACTTTTTCCTTTCATTATTTTCACTTTCATTTTTCCATTTAAAATCAATATTGTTGTGTACTAAATACTTCTTATATTTTTTTTATGCTGATTATTATTTAGCATGCAAGCCTAATTACTATAAAAAAATATTTCATATAGCAACCTTCTATTATGTCCAAACTGTTTCACTAATATTCTATATAAGATAATTAACTCTTTTTCTTTCAATGGCTGAAAATAATGTTCAGTATGAGTTGATTAAAGATGCTCCTAATTAAAAAGTTCTCATCCAATAATCCATTCGTTGAAATAGTAGATGTTGATTAACACCTAAGTAATACTAATTACTTAATTATTTCATTAAAATATTTTTTGATTTTGTAAGTGTCAAATATTTATCTTCAAATATGTAGTTCTTTTTTGTTTCTAAGAGTCTCAAAGATTTTTTTTTTTTTTTTTTTTTTTTTTTTTGAATTTTTTTTTTTTTTTTTTGTTTTTCAAATTTTTTTTTTTTTTTTTTTTTTTTTTTGTGAGCAACATTTATGCTTATCTCTTCGACCAAACACTTTATAAGGAATAGTCTATATGATCTCTAATGTAAACTATCCTTTCTAAAGTATATGTCATATTTTTTTAATCTAGAAATAGGATAGTATATTTTGAATTATATTTTTCTCAACAATTGACCCCTTTAATCAATCAAACTCAAGTTTCACCAAAAGATTATATTCTGAATCTTACTTCCTATAGTGTATTATTGAAGAATTGAAAGAGCTTAAATCAAGTTATAAATCCCTTTATCTTTATAGTTTTTTTTAAGGATCGATTATATTTTTATTGATGTTGAGATCTGTTCACAACAGTTCCCTGCTGTGTTCATAAATTTCTTATAAATCCTGGTATCATGTACATTATTAAATTATGTTATGATGAATATTTGGTACTTGAATTTGAAAAAATAAAATACAAAGTTGATGGATTATGATTCTATTTATTTTCATACACAAACTTACTCTTTAAGCAAAATCTGGTCTATTAATATTTAAATCAATTAATTTGGATTTTGGCGGCATATCTTAATTCCCATAAATATCTATATATTTAATTCTTATTTTCTACATTTATTTATTTGTATAATCCTCTTGCTATACCGAATTCAAAACTTATTTCAAATATTGGAGATTTTTCATATGGAATTAAGGTAATTCAAATATTATAAATTTTAAAATAAGAATGTATATTTGATGATGCTTATCAAATTTTGTTTTTTTTTTTATTTAAATATTGTTACTCAATCATAAGACATAATTTGTTTTCCTACACTCAAAATTTTAACACAATAAATTTATAAGTGTTCTTACAGAGGTTTAGAGGGTTTTCGATCTTCATACTTTGGTCTTCGATCTTGGTGGCAGTCTTCGGTCTCAATGGAGGACTGGGAAGACACTTGCAAAAGATACTCTGTTGCCAAAGTCAGTACATGGATGTTGGACAAGCAATATTGAGATTGGATTAACGTACCTTTTTGAACCCATGCAAATTGTATTTATAGAGGTCAAAACCTGTACGGAAGCGTTGTGATTGGTCGAGGTTCCTGGTCGTGGTAACTTTTAGTAGGTGGTTGTTGTCAGCGATTGTTGGCTGAATTGGCATTGCGACGTCAAGCAATAGGCGAACACTAGTCGATTGTGGTCGTCTGCTTATCAGTCTAAACCGTGTAGTGCTAGGCCATACCAGTACACTTGCCTGCCAAGCTCGAGGGCTACTTAAGAGAGGTTTGTATGACCATGGTGTTGCCCATAGGTGAGCATCTATCTGTAGCATAGACATCGTTCTTAGGCGTGGAGTTCTCAGTAACTACAACTGATCTGATGAGTGTTTTGATAGCTTACATAAACCTTCCTCGATATTTGTGCCAAAAATGATCTGACGATCAAAGAGCCCAAATGTCGCCCATTTGTAGCCGTTGGGGGTGGGCTCTCCCTATAAATAAGGGATGCCACCTTCAGTTTTCCTCGTTGTGAGATTTGTGGCTCCGATATCTAGCATCCGAGATCTTATAGTTGTAGTTCGAGAGTGTTTAGGTGCAAGGCATTCGTCCCAAGAGGTAATCATGTTGTCTTCATCTACATCTTCGTCTTCATCTCATTTCAATGAGTCCACAAGTAGTATTTCGTCTTGTAGTACCGTCCACAAGGCGGGCTCTGAATCGATTGGCATGTCTGAGGAGGTGTTTGGGTCTGGGGTGCGAGAGGACCATGTTGATGCGGCGTCTCGGGCGTGGAAGTCACTGAAGACAACCTTCCTCGCAAGACAAGATATGAGTGGGCGAGTTCACACGTCATACATATTTTTCTAAATATCGTTGGTCTTCTATAGTGGAGAGCTATGCGACAGCTTGCCGTATTTTTGCCAACAGCATTTCAGATGGTTCTCTTATTGTGGAACAATGCTTGGCTATTGATAATGTTTGTCATGGGCAAGAAGATCACGACTCAGATTTCTTCTTCATGTACACTTGCTTGTTCATGGATTCTCATGTGCACGTCCCATTTGATGAGTTTACCATAGGCGTGCTCTGCACTCTAAACGTCGCTCCCACTCAACTGCATCCCACCATTAGTTGGGAGTCGTTGTTGCAGACTAGGTACTCCGCCCCAGGTCGCATGCTAGCTGCAATCTTGCCGGTAACACCTCATACTCGGTCTGCTTGTTAGACATTTTGAAGCCGAACTTAAGGGATTGTTCAACCGTGAACTCCCCTGGTCCTTCCAACACAATTCCCGCTCCCGGGCCTTTGGGATTTGACAACCCGTCTACATACAGTGTCTAAACTAATTGCACCTTTTCGGCTGATGAGACGTCAGTCCCATGGCTCATCTCGGCCATGAAATTTGACAAATACTGAGACTTGATCGCCCCTCTTAGTTTGTACCGAATCCTATACTTAGATAATTCTACTGACCACCTGATCATTCATCCGGTTAGATCCGGTTCCCCAATATCTTGACAATGGGGTAGTTGGTTTTGACTATGACCGCATGATTATGGAAGTAGGATCTCATTCTTCTGGTTGTCGTTACTAGCACCAAAGCCACTTTCTCTATAATTTGATACCATGTTTCTGCCTCTTGAAGTGTTCGGCTGACGAAGTATACTGGTCGGTGTTCTCCGTTGACGTCTTGGACGAGCACAAAGCTTATTGCCTCTTCTGATACCGAAGGATACACCAGGATAGGCTCGCTGGGGATGAGCTTCTGGATCACAGGAAGGCTTCCCAAAAAGTTATTTAACTCCAAAATAATGTTTTTGCAATCATCAACCCAAACAAAATGTGTGTTTTTCTTGAGCAAATTGATTATAGGCTTTATCTTCTCGGCCATCTTTAGCATGAAGTGCAATAACGTCATTAACCTCCCGATCAATCTCTACACCCCACGGTGGGCGTCAAATGTTCTTACAGAGGCCTAAAGGGTCTTCAGTCTTGATGGTCATCTTCGGTCTTTGTGGCAGTCTTGGTGGTGGTCTTCGGTCTCGATGGGGGACTGGAAGGACACCTGTAAAAGGCACTTCGATGCAAAAGACAATTTGATGCTAAAGTTACTACACAGATGTCAGACAAGCAATATTGAGATTGGATTCACGTACCTGTACGGAAGCGCTGTGATTGGTTGAGGTTCCTGGTCATGAAAACTTTTTGCAGGCGGTTGTTGTCAGCGATTGTCGGCTGTTGTCAGCGATTGTCGGCTGATTTGACATTGCAACGTCAAGCAACAGGCGGACATTAGTCGGTTGTGGTCGTCCGCTTATTGGTCTAAACCGTGTAGTGTTCGGCCACACACTAAGTGTTATTTTTTTTTTTATTTAATCTTTGCTCTACTTGAGATTTTAAACTTACACTTGATTTTTAAAGATGAAGAAGAAATAACATAATAATGTTTTGGACTTAGCATTTCTAAAAGTTTTTGAAATAAAATCTTAACTTGCGTGTTTCATGCTTAGAAAAAATGTTTTCATGTCGTAGTTCTTACATGTTTTTTACATCTGTTTATTCTCAATTGTTTTCATTCTATACGGATTAATATGTTTCAAAAATATATTTATATTGTTATTGTTTGTTTTACTTTGTGTACTTTACACGGTAAATAACTTTTAAGTCCATGTTTTATTTGTTGTTTTATGGTTTTCAATGTAGCTTGAACTATTTTTTTTTCTTTCTTTGTGATTTTGGCATCTTTTGGTACTTCTATTGTTAAAAGTACTCCAATATAAGTTGATTTTGTTCTAATTTTATATAAAGAATAGATTTCAGAATATTTCTACATTTTAGGTTGCTTATTTGTACATGTTACTTTTATTTAAAATGTTTTAAGTGCAACTTGATTTTATTCTAATTTTATATAAGAATAGATTTTAGAATTTCTCCACATTTTAAGCTGCTTATGTGTGTATTACTTTGTTTTAAATGTTCTAAGTGTAACTTGATTTTGTTATAATTGTATAAGTGGAATATATTTCAAAATATCTCTGTATTTTAAGTTGCTTATATGTACTTGTTACTTATGCTTTAAATGTTTAAAGTGCAAATTGATTTTGCTATGATTTATTCAAGGAATAGGTTTCATAATATTTCTGCATTTTAAGCTGCTTATATGTGCATGTTTTAAGTAATATTTGATTTTGTTTTGATTTTATATAAGAAATATGTTTCATAACATATGTGCATTTTAAATTGCTTATATTGTTTATCATGTCTCTTTTAAATGTTTTAAGTGAGACTTGATTTTGTTTAAATGTTTATGAGATAGGTTTCAAAATATCTCTACATTTTAAACTATATATATATATATATATATATATATATATATATATATATATATATATATATATATATATATAATAAAAAATATATATATATATATATATATATATATATATATATATATATATATATATATATATATATATATATTACTTCTAGTTTTAATTTTTTAAATATAGCTTTATAGAAAAATATGGACCATGGTCAACTGTCCCCTTTAGATAATGGAGTAGACACTTAGTAGTTTTCATGTGAATTTCAGGGGAAGCTTGCATATACTGTGATAATTTATTCACTGTGAAAGAAACATCTGGGTGAGTGAGATACAAATATTGTCGGAAACCAATAATACAACGAAACTCCCAGATATCACATGAGGGAGCATCAAAAGTTGGAGTCAAATCGCATGAAGTAGAAAGAGGGGTAGAGACAGACTTTGCATCTTGCATGTTGGTAGAAAGAGGTGCGACAGTGGATATGATGGGGTTGAGGATGAGGAGGTAGGCAAGAAATCTTGTACACATTGTTTTCATTCTTTTCACGTAGTAGGATCGCCCTATGCTTAAATCCTTGACTTGAAAATGCCATGGGAAGAATTCAATGGATACAAAGTTGTTTTGATATAATTGGGAAACAGGAAAGAGATTTGAGACATGTCAGGAACATAAAGAACATTATTTAAGTAAAGTGGGGAGGACAAAGTGGGAAGAGAATTTGAACCACTATGAGTGATGGTGAGTCCTTTACCATTTGCAACCACAAGTTTATCATTGTCAGTATAATCATGGGCTAAAGTGAGATCAGTAAGATCCCTAGTGACATGGCGAGATGGGCCAGAATCCAAAAGTCAAATGGTTCGGAGCCAGAATCCTTATTAACCATATTTGCCTGAGGACGAGAATAATTAGAAGGATAACTATGTAATTTGTAGCAAGTCTTAGTAGTGTGACCACAACGATCAAAATATTAACTAATAAGGTGAGACACAGAGGAAGAGTTATATGGGTGAGAACTAGAAGGGTTGTCCTGAGGAGGAGATGCTCCATTAGGGGATGACATTGAACATTTGTAGCGGCCATGAGAGAAGGATGAACGATAAACAAGGTTGGCAGTAACAGGGAAAGTCAATTGTTGTCGCTCTTCCCGTTGAAGAAAAATTTCATAGTCAACAACTTTGTAACAAAGTTCATCAAATAGCAGCGGAGTGTCATGAGTGTGAATTATTGCACAAAACTTACGATAAGCAGGGTCAAGACCATTTAGGGCCACAATGACAAGATCAAGATCATCAACAGAATAATGCAAGCTCATTAACTACGGAACGAATAGAGCGTAAATAGTCTCATACATTGGAGTCACCTTTAGTGATGGAGGAAAGATGCTCTTTAAGAGACATAATCCGAGTGCGAGATCGATTGGCATAAACCTTGGTCAGTCTCAACATTGCATCAACTGAGGAGGTAGCATAGGAAGACATCACAATTTGCACCTCAGGACCACAAGTACCGAAGAGAGCCAAAAACACATAATTATCCTAACATTTCCAAGCAAGAAAAACAAGATTTTCAACAGTTGTGTCACCAGTTTTAATTGTTCTTAGAGGACATGGAAGGGTGTTAGAAACATAGCCTAGTACATTATTTGCAATCAATAATAGAGTAACTTGCTTGTACCAGGTGAGTTAATTTGAGGAAGATAGTTTCATAGGTAGTTGAGTTGTTGTGACAAGTTTCACAAAAAAGGAAGCAGAATAAGTGTTGGCCAGTGATAGGATCGAAATTGGCTAGTTAAGCTTGTAGCTCTGATACCAAATAAAGAAATATAATTTTTATATATTAAACACATATATCATACAAATATGTACAAATATATATATATATATATATATATATATATATATATATATATATATATATATATATATATATATATATTACAAAAGAATTTATTTCTGGATAATCGTAACGAAAAGATATGTACAAGATAACAAATAAATAAGGGTCTATTACGATACATGCACATGATATGTAGTTGATTATTTATGATAAATGGAGAGAGAGTCTACAAGCTTGAGGTTGAAGGAAATGCTTGTATACTATGGTTGTTACATGTTTTTCTGTGTTTGTTTATTTTTAGATAAGTTCATTTTGTTTTAATTTTATACAAGTTAATATGTTTCAAAATAAAATATGTTCATACGAACTTTTCACTTAATTAGTGTATTTTATAGGATAAATTACTCTTATTTTCATGTTTTATTTATATTTTATGATTTTAAATATAAAACTAAATATCATTTTTGTGCTGGATGTCAAATAAAGTGTACTTGTGTTGAAATTTGAGATTTTATGCTATATTGTACAAAGTACAAAGCAAATGTGGGTGTGAAATAAAGTGTACATATATTAAAATTAAGTTTTTACGTTATAAACATAACTACCCTATAACATTTTCTTTAAAATTTAGTATCAAATTTGTTTTATTGACTCTTGCAACTATATTTTTTTATGTTGAAATTGTTGGAAAAATCGAGAGAGGAAAAATTGAGGAGATCAAAACAAAAATGAGACATGAGTGAGACCCACATTTGTACCGTTAACACACTTAACTTTCGATACATGGATCAAATTGTACTTGTCTGAGTCGGTCACCACCATAAATCATTGGCTCTAATACCACTTGTTGGGAACACACTTAACTTTCAATACATGGATCAAACTGTACTTGTCTGAGTCGATCACCACCACAAATCATCGGCTCTGATACCACTTGCTAGAAAAATTGAGGGGAAAACACTAGGAAGATCAAACAACAATGAAACCTAAGTCGGACCTACACAAAGGAATGACACCACCTTCAATCCAAAACCTTAAAGCATTAGGTTTGTGGGTCTTCTTTCTTATACGTTGCTCAACTTTCTCATTTGTACACAATGTGGGACTTAGACTCATATTTGTATACTTAACAATCTATCCCTCAAGTGAGAGTTCCTCTTCCACATTGGTACACTTCTCTCAAGCGGAAGCATTTTCAAATACGATTACTTCACTCACAAAAAGCTCTCACTTGTATCATCATACTTAACGAGACATGCTTGCCTGAAACCTCCATCAGGAAGATTTTTCATACAAGAATCAAATTATGTTCATCTGAGCGGGTCACCGTCACAAAACATCTCATACTCAAAAGTCTAATTTTTATCAAACTTATATTCAGGTTTCCGAATAGCAAACATAGGTAAATATAATTTTTTAACAAATAACATACCTTTTATTTTTTTCTCTTAACTTGTGATAATTAGTCTCATTCAAACTAATTATTTTTCACTTAATTAGTCTCATTCAAACTAATTATTTTTCTGTAATTATCTTTTTATGCTATAGACATCATCACGCTACCCCATTTCTTTCTTTCATAATATAAATAAAATTTGTTTTCTCAACTCTTGCAACTATTTTTTTAATGTATAATTGAACTTTCTTTCTCTTATTTTCGTACTTCTACATGATTGAAATTCAGAAATATAAACTTCCAATTCCAATCTCTGAAATAATTTTATTTATAACCGTTTAAATTTCAAATACATTATTATAACAAATATATTAGGTTTACGAAAACAACAATAATTAAACTTCATTTACAACATATAAGAGATATATGAGTTTGAATAATGTGCTTTTATCTGTAGATGATAAGGAATATTATATACCTCGTAACAATATTCGTCATTAATATTAAGCTAGATAGGGTAAAGAGAAAGGTGAATTTTTTTTTTACAGATCACATTTAACTTACGTGTCTTGTTCGTATTTAGGACCAAAGTGGAATATCCTATGCATAACCTTATTTCTTGACACATGTCTTTCTGACAACAACAACAATGAAATCAGTGATGTCGTAAAGTAATGATGAGTTGTGTGCTTAACACTGTCCTTTGCATCCACTACTCATTTCCTTTTCTTAGATGGTGTGGTTGAGGCTTCACATGAGAGGGATGTTTATTGTAACTGAGTTTGAACCATAAGTTGGACTTTGTCCGTACATGTAGTATAGTTAATTTAATCCATTAGTCATAGATTTTTGTACCGAACATTTCTCAAATTTATCACGTAAATATCTTCAAAGATTTACATTACATATATAACACTTAATATGATATAAAATAATAAAAAAGTTCAAAACAAATTTCTCAAATTTATTATATAAAGAATATGGGTTTCAAATTTAACACATTTGTTTGAACAAACATTCAATATAAATCAAGAATTCACTTAAGGGAAGATATAGATGACTGAAGAATTTTAATTGATTATATTAAATTATTAATAAACTTTAATCTATATAGATAGATAGATATAGATAATTAGGAATAAGTTTCTTTCTTTTAGAGAGTTAGGTAAAAGGTTTTAAATTTTATCATCACTCTCACTTACAATGAATAAATGATTTCTCTCTCGTACTTATAACAAGTTACACACCAGAGTTTAAAGAGTATACCTATCTATGTTATTCCAAAAAGTTATAATTAACTTGGAAATTTATGGAAAATCACTCCAACAAATTATTTGATTTGTGTTGGGTACAGCTCCTTTTATTTCAAACAAGAGTTTGATAAGTCATGAAAGAAATAAAGTATCAAATGATAAAAGTTTATTGTTAGTACTAGATAACATGCCCTACACAAGGTGCATAAGATGCTTCCCACCATAAAATAAACACTTTCTAAAGATTTAACTTATATGTCCATATCAACAAATCTTAAAAAATCAGTCAAGTAAAATAAGATAAAGTCAATAACTATTTTTTTACAAGTTAATCCCCTCTCATTTATTTAATGTAAAATAAATATAATTATATTTGTTATTTTTTAATATTTAATTCCATACCTTAAATTACGTTGTGATCCTTTTTATAAGTCTTTTATACTTAAAAAAATTATCATAATTATTTATAGAAAGTATTTTAATTATGTTTATTATTGTTAAAGAAATATAGGTACTATCATTTTTTCTTATATTACATTTTAGTAAATAAAAAAATACAAAAGAACTAAATAATTGTATTGACTAGATCGTTAGTTTTTTATAATAATTATTTTTATAACTAAACAATTGTTAAGTCAATATAAGGAAAGGTTAAAGAAATTATGTGAATTTTATTATTTTTATTGGTGTTTGTTAAAAAGTTTGTTTGATTATTTTAATTCTTTATTCATAAAGACTATTTTATAATATCAAAAGTCAAATAGGTATTAAAACTAGTTTCTCTTTGTGAAGTTGTAAAGGACATAATAGCAATTAGAATATGTGAAATTAATCTTAAAAATTTTATATTTTATTTATGATTATCTATTAAGTTGTGAAAAGTAAAATATTTCATCTACGTCCACTCTCCCTTTCTTAAAAATAATGTTGTTTGTTGTTTTCTTTGATACCATGTCTCTTATATAACTATCACTCGCATCCCTTTCTATACCAAATTTTAGTATTTAGTAATCTCAAATTCAACAAATGAAACAAAAAAAAAAAAGTGAATGGAAAAGATGAGAAATGAAATACACGCAACAATTAAAGATTAATAGATAAGTTAAGGATGATTCACCATAAACAAAGTTTTTGTGATAAGAATCTTCTAAAAGGTTCTAATCCTTGAACCAAGAGAGAACTCTCTTAGTTACTACAAAGTTAATTCTAATTTCATTAAACTTGGTTTAAAGTTTATTAAAATATTGTGAGACATGCCAATTCACTTTGGAATAAAATCATAATAACAGACAAACCAAAAATGTCAAAAAATAAGAATAAAACTAGAAAATAAAACACACACAAAATATATAACATGATTGGACTAGAATGTTAACAAACTTTAATTTAGATCTATAGAAAAACCACACTATCAATGAGAAGAAGTTTCCTCTTAAAGAGTTTAGAGAGAATTATCTTAAAGAGTTACATAACACTCTCACAATGAGTTAGAAAGAAACTTCAATTATGTAATCTCATACATTATTATATATGCATGACAATCATATATAACTATATACAAGGCTTAACAAGAACGAACAAACATTAAGTAGACTTAAACACCAAGTACAAATGATGATGATAAAGTACGGTACGTATAAAAGTCTTGGTCTTAAAGATAAACTCTCTAAATGATAAAATAAATTACACAAATGGTTGAATGAGCAAAGATAAACGAAAACTCAACTTTGGTTCATAAACAAGCTTCTCTAATATTGGATTAGGAACATTTACATGCCCAACAAGTGACTTAATCTCCAATCAACTAGATTAACCCAAAACAATGATAAAACTTACTACTTGGAAGCAATTTTTTCAATCATATAATAGAGATTATGATCTATTGAAAGATTCTTTATCTTAATCGATCCTCTGGCAATCCCCTCTCTTCTGTAAAATTCAACTTGATGTGTCAATATGTTTGAATCTTCTCATAATAATTTTTTTCTAACTGTTAGCACTATTGTTATCACAATGCACTGTGATGATCTGATCTAGCATTCTTAGCTCTTCAACAAAATCCTTTAGCCAGAAAGTTTTCTACACAACTTTTGTCATGGTTATATATTCAACTTTAATGGTAAAAAGATTCATAACCATTTTCTAAACTTTTCTTACAACTATTAATGATACCACAAGAAAAGAAAACATAATTTACGAGATAAGTTTTAATATCTAGACATCTAACATAATCTTATAGATCTTTCTAAAGAAGTTATTCTAAAATTATTTCTTGCTCTGCCATAAACTAGAATTTTGCCAAGAGACCCCTTCAATTACCTTAGGATCCACTTAAAAGCCTAATAGTGTGATATTTTATAATTTGACATAAATCTACTCACATACTCACAACATAAGCAATATTAGGTTGGTTGCAAACTATTACATACATCATAAAACAAACAACGTTTGCAACCCATCTCATGATTAAGATGTGATCTAATGGTGTAGAAACATGTTTCAAATTTTTCATTTCTGACCTATCAAGAATTTCGTAAGATAAATTTTCTAAGACTAGTCTAATAGATTGTTCTTTTTTCTATCTCACTATCTCAATTTTAAGATATTCATGTTCTTATCAAATTCTTCATCTCAAAAACTTATTCAGTTTATTTTTCACCTTCTCAACTTTAGACTTAATATATTAGTTATGAAAACGTTTTAGGCTGAGTTCAAGAGGGGGAGTGAATTGAACTTTGAAAGATTTTAACCAATTTCAACCTTTGAAAATAATTTTCGCAATCTGAAAAACTTTAATGAATCTTGGTATTAAAGATATAGAGTACTGTAAAGAAATAAATTGATTCAAGGCACGAATGAATCAATTTGTTATACTGACAGATATAAGCACACAGCAAATCAGATCAAGTTCACACTGTTTTAATTTCAATATACACTTAACACAGAAACACACAAAATCAAACTTGAATGAGAACAGAGAAGAGCAGTATTACAAAATACTAATTTAACACTTCTAACACATAACTACACTGATCTGATAAAGTTTCCTACAACCAGTAATTGATGCAAATCAATGTCAGCACAAGATCAAACACACAAAAGTATCAAGAATCACACTACAGCAATAAACTCTTAAGTATGCAGCAACTCAGATTCTTAACATTGCAGAATAATTCTCAAATCAGATTTGTTCAGAATTAAAACTGATGTGACATTACAGATTATTCAGTTTCCCAGCAATGCAGTCAATTTCCAGTTAATGTTGTGTGTAATTCAATGTTTGAAAAGAAATAATTTGTTAATCAAAATTTCAAGAACAACTACAATAGAATAATCAGAATCAACACACAATTCAAGTTACAATGCACACTTCAATATTCAACAGAGGACTTAAACCAGTTTTATCAAGATTACCGAAAAATTAATTCAATCTTTTAATTCAGTGTGCAGTGCAAGAACAGATCAAGATTATAAGAAAAGGGTTCAAGAAGAAGAGACACAATCAATT
>Ga0209700_103154_pt1 | contig 32140 bp, 12 predicted proteins | sample SiratroredBW_FD_187528 | JGI IMG/M metagenome (GOLD analysis project Ga0209700, IMG submission 187528) | Root nodule microbial communities of legume samples collected from California, USA - Siratro red BW (SPAdes) (version 2) | ecosystem: Host-associated > Plants > Roots > Nodule | place: USA...
TATATATATATATGTTTACCGAAACATATGATATTATAACGTAATAGCTAGAGGTAAATATATAATCGACAGATGTTATGTTTATGTTATATATAATTGATTATATTATAATATAATTAATTATTTAGTTTAATTTCTTTAAAAGATTATAGCATTATTAGATTTATGATTACGAAGTCAACACCGAAGTAATGAACTATAATGGTGTGATTCTACTAAGTTTAGAGACAAAGAAATTAAGTAAGGAAGAAAGATGCAATAGTACTCTAAACAAAATGGGAACAAACAAAATGGGAACATTCATATAAGTAAATTTAGAGAATATGACTTTCACCTTCTTTTCTTATAGATTTGAGGATGAAAAAAAAGTAAAGTTACCTATAAATTTATCTATGTTTTTGTCACACAAAATAGATCTAAACATTTTTATCATTTTTCTTTCCGCAAGCACAATACTGACCTTGATACAAATACATCAAGAATGGGATTGGGTATTGGGTTATACTATGTAAAAATTTAAAAAAGTTTTTTTTAAGTATTAGTTTAATTAAAAAATAACACCGCATTTAAAAAAATTAATTTAAGATTTAAAATAACTCATAAATAAAGTGATAACTAATCTAAAAGAAAGTTCATTGTTATTAATTTAAAAAGTCCAACAAAAGTTTTCTCGTTGAATTCAACAAGTTTCAATATTTTATATCTTTTATTCTTTATTATATCCGTACGAGTACTTATATAATAATCATTTAAATGTATAACTAAATTATTGGTTTCATACTTTAAACTATTTGTCAAATGGTTTCTCATCACATTACTTGTAAATTGTATTGTCGAATATTATTTTGTAATGATATTTGGAAGAGTCTTTGTAAGTTTTCTCTTAAGTTTGGCATGGTTCGAAATGACCATAGTTATGTAGGAATCTTTGACATTGATGATGATTAAACTTCAAATGGTTCATATTGAGTAAGACCTTTAAAAGATGTTACTGGTAGCATAAGACTTGAAACATTCATACTTCTCATTCTAATGGTAGACCAAGTAAAAATAATATTTTTCATTTTTTTAGACACTGAAATAAATACAAATTACCAAGACGTTTAAATAATAAACAATATTTTGTTTCATATAAGAATAATCAATAATAATAAACAAAAGAACCATTACAAATAAACATCACCACCACCCACCCACCATGCCCAATCAATCAAGTACAAAAAAAAAGATAATGTTTTTATTTAAAATAATAGAAAATTAAAAGGCAAAACATTTCACTTAAAATATAGGTTGAGGATGAAATTGTGTTGGAGAAGGGGCAATAGAAGCGAAGAGCGAAGGTAAACAACAGAGACAAATGACAAAAACAAACAATACAAAGGCAAATAAAAAAAGACAAAAGATAGAGGCAAATGGCGGAGGAGAATGACAAAAGTAAGATTTTTACAGTTGATGCAAAGAAAAAGACACACCACAACAATGTTCAGGTTTGTTTGTCTAACGTTAGGGTTGAGATGTGGCAGAGGCAAACGATGAAGATGAACGATAGAGATAAAAATGCTAGGATTGATGTGATGAAGAAGATGTATCACATGAGAATGTTTAGGCTTGTTTGTCTAATGTTAGTGTTTCTAGATTTAGCTTAGTAACATAGTGTTACTGGTGGAATGTCTTGCTCTTACGGGGTTTAAGAGTGGTGTTCTCGATGTTTTTATTTTATTTTATTTTATTGTTTTGCTATTGTAAACAATTTTGGTTTAGCAAAAGCTTAACTAGTGTAGTCGAGCAACTAGATGTAGCTTTTGTATAAGAGTAAATCAATATAAAATTGTTGTGCATCTCTTCTTTTCTCTCTTGTTATTTTCAAAGATTTTTTTTTATTCTTGTCTTAAATTTTAACACAATAAAAGAAAGATAACCAAATTCTGAAATTGATTATCACTTTAAAGAAATACTCTAAAAGTTTTTAAAAAAAATCTTGATAGTTTAATTCAATGCCTCAATTCCCCTTCCCCCACCTCTTGAACTCGACCTTTAATTCTTACATTCACTTATGGTCAAAATAACCACTGTGAGGTTGTTTTTTGTCTCTTGCTTTCATCCTGAAATGGAATCTATGGTAGCTAGACATCAATAATGTCTTCTTACATGGTAAATTAAAGGAAGAAGTATACATGGTAGCTCCTCGTAGCTTGAACAATGCTTTATCGGGACAAGTAAGCTACAACAGACATTATATGACCTTAAACAAGCCAACAAATAATGATTCACTAGAATTTCCTCTTTTCTTATCTTTAAAGATTATGGACAATACATGCATGATTATTCTTTGTTTGTTAAGTCATTTAATTATTTTGTCACAATAATTTTGGTGTATCTAGATAACATAATTTTGGCAGGAAATAATGACTAAGAAATAATAAAAATTAAGCAATATCTTAATGTTTTCTTTCATATCAAAGATTTGGGAGACTTACATTTTTTTCCTCAATTTTGAGGTGGCATGAACCAGCCAAGGAATTTTGATGAATCAACAAAAATATACATTAAGTTATTGGCTAAAGTAAGCCCTTTGGGATGCAAAGCAACATCTACATTGATTGACAACACCAAAAGATTTTCAACACACTCACAAGAATTATTTAATGATCCTATTGCCTATAAATGTCTCATAGAAAGACTCATGTACCTTACAAACACACAACCAAATATGACTCACTTAGTGCATTATCTTGCACAATTCCTTTCCAAGCCAACAATAGTATACTATAATGCTACCCTTTCCAAATATACACCTGGCTTGAGATTGTTTTTTCCAAATGATTCTACCTTTCAACTGAAAATATATAGTGATAATGATTGGGTCTCTTATCCTAACACAAGGGGATTTATTACAGGATACAATGTGTATCTTGGTTCCTCATTCATCTCATGGAAGTCAAAGAAGCAAAGCACAATCTCTAGAAGTTCTTGTGAAGTAGAGTAAAGCCATGATAGTTGTGACCTATGAAATTGAGTGGCTTACCTTTCTTCTGTGGGACCTTCAAATTCCTTTCAAAACTCCAACATTGCTATATTGTGACAACCAATTTGCACTGCATATAGTTGTCAATGTTGTATTTATGGACATACAAAGCATACTGAATCGGACTGTTACATTGTTCGAGAAAAGAATCAACAAGAGCTAATGAGATTGTTGTCAATTTTCTCTTTTTGACAACTTGTTGACATTTATATCAAAACTTTGAGTCCTAAATAGTTTCATTTTCTATTTCCCAAGCTAGGTCTCCTCAATATTTAATCCTTAGCTTGTGATAATATTGAAAGAAATGGACATACGTCACCCAAAAGGAAGTCGAGCAAAGAAAATTATGAAATTATCTTTGTTATGCAGTTATATTTATGCAATGTCAATGATATAAATGTATCCTTTTCATATCAATTTTGTTAACGTAAGTATTTCTTTATATGTAAATATCTTTGTTGTATGTATTTTATAACCCTACTTTCAAACATATTAGCGAAGAAAAAAGTAACACGTTTTTTCAAAATATTGTTTATTCCTTTTACTAAGTTTTCTATTATAGATATTATTAAGTAAAGTCTATATACTTTTCGAGTAAGCAGTTATTTAAAAATTACTTTATTTCAAAATATTCATGCAAGTTTTATTATTGTTCTTGTTTTTTTTTCTTTTTTATATGTTAGTTGAAGTATAGTTTGGTTGATGGTGTGTTCCTTACATATTTCAATCATCTAAATTAGGTATACAAATAAAATGCAAAAACAAGTCATGAGATTCTTAATAACCCTAGTTTAATTCTTTTAGGTTCACGGGGACAACAAGACGCTATGAAAGTGGTGGAGAAAAAAATTATAGAAAATTTTCACAAGCATTAAACGTAACCTTTAGGCTATAACAACCACTAAAAAGTGCTTATCTGAGTCAGTTTCTTGTGTTGATGAGAAGGACTTTGGTGATGGTTATTCCTTGCATGCATGAAGACAATAAGGATAACTCATTACTCAAACCATTTTCTCCTGCACCAAAAGCTCACCACACTGACCGTACACCACGTTACATTAATATCTTTTTAAAGTCTAACATGTGTATAATCGTAGAAGAGCTAATAAAAAAAATATTATAAGACACTTTTATTCTTAATTTGCTTTTATCTTTTCACTTTCACTTTTTTATGGTGGAAAAGAAAAATAATAATATTAATTATTACGATAACTAAAAGACAACATACAAAAGTCGATCATATATATACATTTCCTCAAAACCTAATAAACAAACATTTTATCTCATAAAACTTTGGCGGATAAAAAAAAAAATTCTAACAAAACATTTATTCATAATATTAATTTGTTCGCTCAAAGATAATTTAAGATATCAGTTTCTTGTCTTTAAGGAATATTATAATAGCACTTCTGCAAATAAATGAGAAGTAAAAATATAAATTTTACAACTAAGAATAATATTAATTTGTTCGCTCAATGATAATTTAAGATATAGGTTCTTATCTCTATGGAACATTATAATAGCACTTCTGCAAATAAATGAGAAGTAAAACTATAAATTCTACAATTAAGAATGCACATATTATTAATATAGGATTAGACAATATATAAGACCACGTGTCAAACACTTTCGACAATATCATTTTGGATTAGGCAAGAAATTAAGGATATGATAAGATACTACCCAGATTCAGATTCATTCCATTAAAAAAACATTAAAATATTATATAAATAGGTTGATGTTTATGAAGTATGCAATGTTCATTTAATTTACTTATTTATTACACCATCAATACATCTTGTTAATTTGAACGTTGAAGTTTCATTTTAAGACATATTACCTCATTTCAATCGAAAATAAAAAGAAATCATCATGATAATTTCAAGAAAAGAAAACACTTAATCTAAAAGGACGTGTCGATGTTATAAGAACATTTTACAAAATTAGTTGAAATTTAAAATTAATTAATAATCACAACCTAATTCTAAAAAGTAATGTATTATTTATATTCAAATAAAATCAAATGATGGTGTCAATCTGATTATATAGGTCAAATCCTTGTCACTTGCTTTCTTTCTTCCAATGTGCTCCACATTTTGGAATGGTATAAATATCCTTCTGGCTTCTACGTACTTTAACTTTTATTTGTGTTTTGTTTATTGTTATGTGGGACTCAGGAAAAGGAAGGGATCACATGGTATATTTATATTGACATAAGTATTTGATTTCATGCAAAAAAAATTAGTGATATTTGAGCCTCCACTAGTGCAAACTCACACCTATTTTGGCATAAAAATTAAATTATTGTTTCATTTTTATCACATTATATTTGAGTCAGTTAATTAAACATTAGTATAAAAAAATAAGCGTTTGATATTAAAGTTATATTTGCAAAGGGGTTTATGAAATGATAGTATTTTTATGTAGTATTATACAAATTCTACAAAATTGTGGAAATAAAAATGATGCTACAATTGTACTTAAAAAGAACGTATTCACACTAACTGAAGCCATAATTAGTTCGTTTAACATTTATATAATTTATAGTATAATTTTATATCTATGCATGTCTTATGAAAAGAAAATTATATAGGAATTGATGTATACCTATCACACTCATGCCATGTGATGAGCGATATATAGATAGGTTTTACAAAATATGTATAATGATAGCTATTAATGGTAGGCTAGCTGTTATCAAATAATTAATAAAGTGAGCAAGAATATAATCTTAATAAAGGACATTTATGGTACAAAAATTAATTTACTTGTACTTTTGTAATTAAACTAATGTTTAATATTATTAATAATTAATAAATTCTTAAATGTAGTTATGATTAAATGGTTTTTATTCAATTCTCTCTCTCTCTCTTATATAGAAGTTGGTCAAATAAAATAAAAATAAATATTATTTTCAAAGATGAGACTTGATAAAAAAATATTTGTTCCTAAAGTTTTCTACTTCTAACTTTTTATATATTTATTTTAAAAATCAATATCTAATTTAATATTGTTTTAAAGAAATTTTAACTTAAAAATAACTTTAAACTTACTTTTTATATATAAAATACCACCAATTTTATCAATGATCAATGTCTACCAAGAACACAATGCTTAAAAAATTGGATTTTAATTTTATCTGGATAAAAATAATTAAATAATTTTAATTCAAATTTATTTATTTTAATTCTAAACCAGTTAGGTGTGTTTTGAATAAATGAATCTATAAACACAAGAAAAAAATGAAATTAACTTCTCTATAAACTAATTTATTAAAAATATCTTATATTTTTATCTAAATTTTTATTTTTTAATTGGTTGCATAAATTAATTTTTGTTTCTAAAAATGTATTTTTTTTTCTATTTTAAAAATATCTAGAGAGAAAAGTATCCATATGGTAATCTTCTTAACTACAATACCAAATATAGCTTTGAATTGAACTATTAGATCTATATTGTGAATTTGTTTTGGAAGATGTTATCATAAGAACAAGTATATAAATATGAAGAAGATTTTTTTATTCAGATTTTGACTTGTTGAAATTATTTATGATAAGTGTGATGGGTGCTACACCAGTGGTTGTTGAGTCCAGGTTGGCCATGAAGGGCTTTGATCTTAGTGTATTACAACACGACAAGAGGTTCACACTACCCCTTCCCATTAATAATCAGAATAATCAACCACGTGATATTTCTTTTCTTTTTTATTATTAATATTATTATTTTTATAATACTAAAGTTTACATCTAAACTTTTACACAGACTTCATCTTTCAAATAAAAAAATTTAAAAGTTATAATTACATATATTAAACTTTAAACTTTAATTTGCATATCTTTTAATGGATCTTAAAGAGTGAATTCTAATTTTAATTCTATTTTGTAAAATAAATTTTATATCTACTTATCTACTACGAATTAATTTTATTTTTAATTAATGTGAGATGTTTAATATAAACAATTAAAGACTAAAACTATAAAAAAAAAGATTGAGAATAAAAATAATAAATTTTATCTAATTAAGATAAGGTGTATAAATTAATTAGGATTTAGTTTTTATTTTAATATTGTTTAGCATAACTCAGCAAGGGTATACAAAAGTTGTTGTGATTGTCCGGCAAGTCTTAAAGTAATATGAAATTATTTCAAGAATCTATATTTCTTTTATAAAAGAATTATTTAATTATGTTAAAACTTAAATATTTATGGTATTTATAAAATAATTCATTGTAAAGGGATGAAGGAAGTAAAATACGTTCCGTTCTGGAATAAAGTATATAAGATCATATTAAAGTGTAATGGATTTTGTAAATATACAACTTTGATATTCTCTTAATTAGTTCTTGAACGGAATGTATTTTATAATTAATGATAGATTCAAAATTTGGTAAGTAATTTTTTTTTTTCTACAATCACGACATCTTTTTATTTTCTTTATTCTGTCATTACACTAAAAACAAACAAGCCTTTATGAGTGTAATTAATATGTATTTTTAATAAGAGTATTTTTTCTGTAAGAATAAAAAGATTTTTATAAGAAATATATAGAAAACACTAATAACGTAAACGTATAAAATGTTTTAGTGAGATCTATTAATGACAAAAACAAATAAGTGAACTTATCAGGTTTCGCTTTTGAATTTTTAAATTCCACTTATATTTTTCAGCTTTTATGTCAATTCATGAGGAGTTATAGAAATAATTTTAAACACAATTTTTCAGTTAAAATTTATTGAAAAGTATAGAGATGTTAAATGTATTAATCTAATAAATTTTTGATTTCTAACAACTTTCATCCATCGAAATATGGCTTGTTCCTTTTTTTTATAAATTTTGGATATATTTTATGCCAATCGTTAGAGCATTTTGTCAACAATTTAAAAATGATGAATATATTAAAAAAATTATAATCTTCTAGGCTTTCTTTCTTTTTTTATTATATATATAAAAGTTTTAGATAAATATGTAATCGAGTGTGAATAAAATAATCTTTGTTCATTACACATATTTGATATCTCCATTTAGACCTTGTTAAGTATTCAAGTGTGAGTCTAAATATCACATTATTAGAAATAAGAAAGTTGAGAAATATATAAGAAAAAAAACTCACAAACTTATTGCTTTAAGGTTTTGAGATGGAGGTGGTGTCAATCCCTTATGTGGTTTGGTTCAAGTCACATTGTTGTGTTTATATCTCCTCGGTATTTTCCTCATCGATTTACCCAAAAGTGGTATTAGAGTTTGTTTTGTCTTGGTAATCGACTTGGAGGAGTACAATTTGATCTCGAAGTTTTCTTAACGAAGATTTTAGATAAGTGTGTCTTGTGTGAATGACGATACAAGTAAGGGTAATTTGTGAGGTATTCAAGTTTAAAAATACTTATGCTCAAGGTGTTCCATTGTGTGAACAACGGTACAAGTAAATACATTTGTGAGGTGCTCATGTTTGAAAATGCTTATGCTCGAGAGAGATGTACTAGTGTAGAAGAGACTTTCACTTGAGGAAGAGGTTGTTAGGAATCTAAGTGTGAGTATAAGTCTCACATTGAGTAGAAATGACAAAGTTGAGTAACATATAAGCAAAAATACTAGTGTAGAAGAGACTCTCACTTGAGGAAGAGGTTGTTAAGAATCTAAGTGTGAGTATAAGTCTCACATTAAGTAGAAATGACAAAGTTGAGTAACATATAAGCAAAAATACTCATAAACCCGTTGCCTTAAGGTTTTGGGTTGAAGAGACTCTCACTTGAGAAAGAGATTGTTAGGAATCTAAGTGTGAGTCTAAGTCTCACATTGAGTAGAAATGACAAATTTGAGTAACATATAAGCAAAAATACTTGTAAACCTATTGTCTTAAGGTTTTTGATTAAAGGTGATGTCAATTCCTTGCGTAAGATTGGCTCAGGTCTCATTATTACAAATCTCCCTACTGCATATGAAAGTCTTATTCACTTTTGTATACTTAACATGCAAATTTTTAAGTTTATACACCATTTTGGGAATGAGAATGTTACCTACTAGATATGTTTCTAATCCATGCCCAAGATTTCAATTGTGTTAGTGCCAATATTTCCTCCCATTTATTTTTGCATTCCTAAACATAACATTGTTCTTATGTTTCCAAATTGCTCTAGTTATTGTCATCCAAACATTTTTCCACATGTTGATTAGCTAGTGTTGTACTTGTGAGCTTTTAATTGAGGGTTTGAAACTTCTCATACTTAAAGCCAACAAATTAATGTGATGTATGGGAATTACTCTAATTTTTACAACTTGTTATGGAATATCACAACTATTCCTTCAACATTCTTGTTAACTTACATAGTGCATATTAAAGACAATCTGATAAGAAAGATGTGCCAACATCAATAATAAGATGTATACTTTATATAGGAAAGAAGGGAAAATAGTAAATCATTTATTTGTAGGTTATATATAAGGTAACTTGCACTCTCTAAAACCTTTGTAACAAATGGATAAACATAAAGATAGTCTCACATTACACCCCTAAACATACTTTAGATAAGTTTTGCTTAATAGGTTAAGCAACAAAAGGAATCGAAATTGGAGATGTATATAGATAACAATAGTGTGGTGTATTTAGAATCACAGAAACAAAATATTTTTTAGGAATGCAAAGGTGGACAAGGATGAAATCTTTGGATCGACACAATTAAAAGTGTGAACATGAGTAACCAATAAAGTTCCAAAAGTTTCCTTCTTCTAATTTAGATTTATGCTTTTGTCTTATAATTTGTTTATAACTAATTTTAATTGTTATTGGAATAGAATATGGAGAATCTAGAACCAGAAAATTTAATCTCACATGTACATCATAATGAGGTGTGGAGTACAATAACATATGTCATCTAGTATATCAAAGATTTGGTATTGATAAAAGGGTTGGATCAACACAATAGTGAAAATGTGGTATGCATGGTATTTGTTTTTAGTGTAAGTGTTAACATGAAATATGTAGGTGGAAGGAGAAATAAAGGAGTCAAAGTAGGAGTTTGCATAATGATTTCTAAAACAAATTGCATATGTGTTGCTCTTAAAAATAAAATAAATTACTTATATGATTATGATTGTAATTGCAATGTGTTGTTACAAAAATTGCTAGCAACCAAAGTATTATGTTTATGCTTAAGTGAGTCTCACTTGAGCTTGTAATTGAGTTTGGAACTGGGTTCTATCAATTACATCTTGCTATAAGATTGCATTAATTCATATTAGAAGTGTTACAACCTATAAAAAATTTTTTAGTTACCTACAAAATATTATATATGGATAAAAATTTGTAAGTAAACTTAATATTACCTACTGATTTTACCTATACCTTGATTATTTATGGATTTTGAACTGTTGATAATTCACATGTAATTTTAAATTATCTATAAATTTTATCCATTATCTATAAATTTTTATTATAATTAAATACGATTTTTCTTATAATAATAATATATCTTAAAATAAACTCAGAAAGTCTTTAAAAATGCTAATTTATTAATAGGCTAAATTGTATAATGTTGTATTTAATTTTTATATATGTTTTGTACATAATGTTTTTTTTTATATAAACATATATTCGTTGCGTAAAGAAAACAAATTAATCGGAAAATTGACCATTTCATCACCTAGTTTAAAGCTTACTTTATTAGTTCAGAAAACTGTTTAAACAAAATAATATGGAATTTTCAAAATGATAATATAAATGAGAATGTTGTAAGAAATTATTTTCATAATTTATAAGATGACATGCGAAATAAATTAAATATGAAAAATACAGAACAATCAAATTCAAATTTATGCCGAAATAATTAATTATATAATTTTATATTATTTTGCATTTATCACTTATTTCAGTAGTTAGTTCTACTAAATATATTCAATTTAATCATTGCACTCATTAGGTTTATGTTTTCATCTTTTATGTTCCCAATCACCTTTTCACATCTTTTGAGTTAATTAAATCATATGTTAGTTTTGCTAAGTTCATTCTATATACAAAATTAAAGCAGAAAAAAGTTACCAAAGGAAAGATTTGTGATTCAAGATATGGTGATATGTAGTTGATACGTGTGATTCAATATATATATGTCACTGTAACAAGATTCTTGACCATTATCTATAACCTCCTAAATTGGTTATGAGTCATGCATTTGCGGGTTCTCAATTGAATATCTATATATAATTATAATTTTCTCTACTTCTTAATCAATAGAAATTGTGAGAAATTGTGAATACAAATGGATTCTCCAGGACTATTTTGGAAAGATAAACATTTGAAGAAAAAAAAATTAAATTAATTTTAGTAAGAGCTGTCATACTCTTTGTAAAACTTCCTTTACTTTCTTTATCCTTGTTTGTGTGATAAGTCCTCCAAACCCTTGAAATGATTTAAACTCCTTGACTATTTTCTCCTAAAAAATTATTAATTATATATAGTTCATAGTCTTTCAAACACATTATTGTACTTTGAGATATGCTTAGACAAATAATAAAGTGATTACATAGGAATAAGTTATTAAGACCATGATCCTTAGGATATACTTAGACAAATAACAAAGTGATTATAGAGTGTTAAGACCATAATGACACTTTATTAAAAATTTGTTAAAATAGTATTAAAATGTGAAAATTGAAAATTGAACACTATTTAGAAATTAGTTTATGTGCAATCCAATTTTAATTTTTAGAAAAGTTAATTTTACTTTTTCTCCTCTAAAAATTCAAGCATACCCATAGTCTTAGTATCCGTACAATTTTAAGAACCAAAACTCAATCAAATTAGAAACCCGTTAGAAAAATGTCACACAGAAAAAAAGAAACTGGTATTGCTTAAAACTTTGAGCTAATGAAAACAATATTTTCACACAAAAAAATAGAGAAATTAATAGTGTTTTTGTACACTAAAAGCACAACATGCACATGATAGTGAGGGAATCACTCCCCTATGGAGTCAACAAAGGTATGCTCAGTTTATATTATCCAAATCCAAAATGATGCTTCTGAGATCTTCACAGTATAGAATTATCAGCCAGCACACCCACACTTAACTCAAGAATCACAACCAAGGAAGGGTAAACCTAAATGTACCTTTTTATAGTACCACACACACAAAAGGTCAAAATCCATTATTCATTGATACATAAAATGTTTTTATTTTATCATTTCTACAAAAACTTTCTTTGTCTCCTTTAATTTTGAAATTTTTTCTAAGATGTGCTTATAAAAAAATAGATTAGGAGTACCCTATATTCACCACAACATTTATCTACAAATTTTCATTTATCATTGATTTGACTATAATGTGTAGTTAAAGATTTGCATCATAATTTTATTTGCATACAAAAGTTGATGGAATGTGCACACATATTTTCCGTGCGATATTTGTTTGGCACTGGCGGCAAAAAGAAAAAGGAAAGAAGAAAACCATTTTCAATTCTGTCTTTCTTGGTGGGCATAGAGTTGCCATTATTTTTTGAATCACAATGATCATCATTCCAACAATTTTTAAAGCAAAAATTGCATCAGACCCAAAAAGTTGCCATGGTTAAAAGAACCAACCCATTCAAAGTTTCACTACATTATTTAAAGTAAAAAGGAAAAACTAAACACTAAAAAACAACAACAAACGAGGCAACGTTGCAAGTTGTTCTGTTTTCACATTCCATGTGCTTTCATTTGTGGAACACTCTCTTTCTCTTTCTCTCACGGTTCCATTATATAAGACCTTGATTTGGGGGCAAGTTTCTATTCACTCCTCGTCCTTTCAACAAATCACGGGGAGGGTTCGGAACCCGAGAAATGGGTCTGCCATTGGTACATGCTCTGTTCTTTACTCTGTTTCTGCTCTGCCTCCAAACAAAAGCAGAGGAGTCTGGTGCAACCAGAAAGCTCGCAGCAGAATGCAACTTGTTCCGAGGGAAATGGGTCTACGATGCTTCATACCCTCTCTATGATCCTTCTTCTTGCCCCTTCATAGATCCACAGTTCAATTGCCAAAAGCATGGTCGCTCTGATAAACTTTACCAAAAATATAGGTGGACGCCATTTTCATGTCCCTTGCCAAGGTACCACCTTTACTTCTCCCATTATTCATTGAACAAAATCTAGACATTTTTCTTCACACACATGGGCTTGTTTTCCAATTCACTGTTTCACTTTAGTAATCTACATGATGATAAATATCATGTCATGGTCCTAGGCTAAGTGGGGTTGTGAAATTTTGTTGTGCAGATTCAATGGATTGGACTTTTTGGAGAGATACAGAGGGAAGAAGATTATGTTTGTTGGTGACTCCTTGAGCTTGAACCAGTTCAATTCATTGGCATGTATGGTTCATGCTTGGGTGCCAAAATCTAGGAGCACTTTCAGTCAAAGGGATGCTCTTTCCAAAGTGACATTTGAGGTTGGTCATTTCATTCTTATGCTTTACTTTATTTTTTTGGCCCAGTGTTTGGAAACTTTGCATTTTTTGGTGGAAATGTTTGTCCATGCTAGTTGTGTCACTTCCCTCTCTTGCTTTCATGTATTTGACTCCAAGTTGAAAACTTTTCTGAGCCGTTTCCATTTTTGAACTCAAATTCTGCTACCCTCAAATCTGATCTTAATTGGGTCTTTGAGATCAGAACTTGGTGTGGTGCATGTGCATAATTTTGTAGCTGCTGTTTAGCACTGTGCACTGAGGTAAGAGCAGTAAAGGTTAGATGTGATTGGTGGGAGGCTTTGCTTTTTTGCTGGGGACAATTCTGATTGTTTATTTAAGAGATAATAAATGTTTGTGTCTTAATATACTTTACTCAAATACTTCTCACTGCACTTGAAAAAGAGTCAAGAAAGTTAAAAACTATAATATTTCTTTCTAGAATTTTGTTGTTAATTATTAGAACATACGTGGAGTTTCATTTTCCACATATTCAATTGGTTTGGTAGAAAAGGGAAACTTTTTTACTTCACAGTCAAAACCACCAATCCTTCCTTTTGTTTTTCTCCTCTCACCCAAAAATACTCAATTTTTATTACTTCCATAAAATTATCAAATAGTTTGATCTTTCAATAAATTTTTATTACTTACATAAAATTATTTAATTTTTAATAATTATTAATTTTTTCATCTCTTTGAAGACTTTCAAGCATGTACTATGAAAATCTGGTTGCTTTACATACAAATTTTGTCTAACAAATGTTTCAATTAGTAATGATTAATGTTGAAGATTTAATTCTCCCTCCAACTCAGTGTGTTTAGTTAATTGACATTAATCTCGGATTGTAGCAGTAAATAGTGACTCAGTTACATCATTGGCTGTAACTGAATTATGAGTAAGACAACGACTAACACCATTATTCAACAAATCCGTTTTTCTTTCCATCATAGCTTTCTGCAAATAAAATGAATGAGAATTTGATATTTGCACTGTTTTTCTCAAGCAGAAAATCTTAATCTATGTTTCATTATGTTTGTTTATTATATAAGCTCTCATTATGCTATTTTATAATATTACAACAGATATAATTATTCATAATTGCATGTGGGTTAATTGGGATCAAAAGAAATAAAAAAGGACAATAGTTGAATCACAATGTTAAGAAAAGATAGAGGATGAGTATTCTCACCCAAAATAATCACGTGAAAAAAAAAATATTTAAAGAACGAAAAAATGAGAATAAAAAATTTGTGATTTTTTTCAGGATTATGGGCTTGAGATATACTTGTACCGAACAGCATATTTAGTGGATCTTGACCGTGAGAAAGTGGGACGAGTTTTGAAGCTTGACTCTATCAAGAACGGTGACTCATGGATGGGAATGGACGTGTTGATCTTCAACACGTGGCACTGGTGGACCCACACCGGAAGTGCACAACCGTACGATCTTCTATCACTGCCGTTTTCCCATTTCAATGGTTAATCAATGGTATACTGATTTGTAAAACTTGATGACAGGTGGGACTATGTTGAGGTGAATAATAGGTTGTTCAAAGACATGAACCGTTTTGTTGCATACTATAAAGGGCTAACAACTTGGGCTAAGTGGATTGAAAGAAACATTAATCCAGCACAAACCAAGGTTTTCTTCTTGGGAATTTCTCCTGTGCATTACCAGTAAGTTAGCTACCACTTTTCTTACATTAAATTTCTCAATTTTTTTAATAATCTCTCTTGCAATAAGTGGTTATTAAGTTCAGTGTTACACTTTTTTTTTATTTAATTCAAAAGATATTTTTTTTATATTTAACAATTTTAACATATTCTAACATAACTTTAGAAAGAATTAATATAATAATTTTTTAAAATTTTATAAATTTAGTGTATAAGTTTCTATTATAATTACAGATATAAAATACAAATCTCATATATAATTACGAATATTTAAATTATATATATATATATATATATATATATATATTATATTTTTTAGATTTTAGATAAATAAATTAAATTAATTTTTTGAGATATTTGGTTAATTTGATTATAGATGATTTTTTAATACATAATTTTGATGCTTAATTTATATAATTTATAATAATATAATATACAAATCTATATTTTCGTGTATAATATTTTAGGAATTACATATCTCAAAATGTTTGGTTATGTTATATTTGTGTTCAAAGTTTAGAGTTTAAGGTGTACTGTCCGTTATATTTGTATTTAGAGTTTAGGATTTAGGATTTAATGTCTATGATGATTGTGTTTATAGTTTAGGGTATAGTATCTATTATATTTGTATTCAGAGTTTAGGGTTAAGGATGCAGTGTCTATGAAATTTGTGTTTAGAGTTTAAGGTTTAGATTTATACCTGTCTTTAATATATACTGTGTAATGTGAAAGTTTTGAATGTTTGGTGGTGTGTGATGTGGTGATTAGGGGGAGAGATTGGAATCAACCAACAAAGTCATGTATGAGTGAGACACAACCATTCTTTGGACTGAAGTATCCTGCAGGAACACCAATGGCTTGGGTGGTGGTGAAGAAGGTGTTGAACAGGATAAGAAAGCCAGTGTATTTCTTGGATGTGACCACACTCTCACAGTACAGAAAAGATGCACACCCTGAAGGGTATAGTGGGGTTATGGCCATAGATTGCAGCCACTGGTGTCTTCCAGGGCTTCCTGACACTTGGAATGAGCTTCTCAGTGCAGTTCTTTCCAGATAACTTTGTTTACTAGGTCCAACTTGTTAGAGGAAAACCAATTGTTTTCAACTTTAGGAGATATTTAATTTGGCATTTTGGTTCTTGTAATTGTTCAATAAAAGGGCTTAATGCTCCTAATTGTAAATGTGCATCAATGTGGCAGAAATTTGCCTTCAACTGAATTTTGAAAACCATTGTGGAAAGATCTGGTGACTCATTATAAGGTAGCTGATCAATCCCCTTTTCTAGTGCAACAAAATAGAAACTGATGAAACAAAAATGATGCTGTAATGTGGATTTTTCAGATGAAAATTTCAGCTGTTCTGAATTTTTAAATTCCGTCTTTGAATTTGATCAATTTTAGTATTTTATATGCCCGCTTGTTGGTGGCCTTCAATGTCAACCACAGTGACATGCAATAAGAGGCATGATTGGGCTGTAAAATTCCCAATGTTTCTAAAATCCAATTAAGAAATTCATTTTAAAGTTTAATATAGATAAAAATGATCAACATTGATAAATCTATTTTAATAATTAAAATATGTAATGACACTCACAACAAATGTATTTTCGGTGAGTGTAAACCATTATTTCACACAATTGTATATGGAATAACATTTATATAGAGGTTGGTTATTTCACCGTTTTGTCACTTTGTATAGAGGTGGGAAAAATATAATTTAAGTTGTACATTTTAAACCTTTCAAGGTTATTTTTTCTTATGTACATCTTCTGAAATATTTATATAAAGACATTTTTATTGTGTTGTTTAATAAATTTAATCTCCATAATCCTTTTAATAATCTTAAGATACTTAGTATTAATTTATTTTTAAATTTCAAATTTATGATTGTTAGCTATTAAAATATCATTAACATATCACATAAGTAATACGAAACAAATATTTTGATAGAAACTTAAAATAAACACATTATTATCTTTATCCCGCTTAGTGGCAATGCTTACAATGAATTTATCAAATATCTTATTGTATTGTTTGGGAGTTGTTTCACCACATATGAGAATTTTCTTAGCTTACGAATAAATGATTTCTTGTATTTTATCTCAAATCTTTTTAGTTGTTTGGTGTAGATAGCCTCTTCTAAGTCTTCATATAGAAAAGTCGTCTTAAAATCTATTTATTCTAGTTTAAGGTTAAGTTCATCAACCATGGTTAACAACATTTAAATGGATTTATGCTTTACAACAAGAAAGGATATATCATCATAATCAATTTCTTTCTTCTAGGTAAAGCTTCTATCCACCAATCTTGACTTGAATCTCTTCTGATCAGTTCCTAGAATTTTATCCTTGAATTTCAAAATCCATTTAAAATTGATCAATCTAGAACCCCCAGTCAATGAACCAAAGTTTAGTTATTGTTGAAAGTGAACTTATCTCTTCTTTCATGGAGTCTAACCATTGAATCTTCGTGTTACTGTCCAAAATAGATGATACATTTGAGGGTTCATCATTTAACACTTCAATAGAAATCATTAAGGAGAATGTAATAAGCTCTATATATTCATAACTTTCTTGAGCTTTGATTGTTCTTTGCATTCTACTACTAGCTCTTCTATCTTCATCATTTGACTTTTCTTGTACATGATAATTTAACTCATCATTTTGAAGAAAGTCAGATGCTTTGATGGTCTCCACCTCAATGTTTGCATTCTCACCATCACGGACTACTCTTAGGCCACATTATGTAACTTGTGACTTGTACACCATTTCAACTTCATTAAAAATTATGACTCAGTTGATGATACACTTCTTGAATTTCAACTCAAGATATCATAATTTTTAATCCCTTACTACTGGATATCCTATAAACATGTATTTAATAACATGTGCTTATGACTTTCCTTGTTGTATGTGAAGATAGGTAATACAACTAAAGATTATCAGATTATCATAGTTAGGAGAATGCTTATCCAAATTTTCTTAGGAGTCTTCATATCAAGCATTGTGGAAGAACATATATTGATCAAATACGCAATAGTAATAATAGGTTCAACCTAAGAAACCTTGGGAACGGCAACACTCAATGACATATATCTCACTTTCCAAATGATCCTATTGAATCTCTCTACTAGGTTGTTTTATTGAGAAATCTCATCTATCGTCATATGCTTTAGTATGTCGTTTTGCTTACAAAAGTCAAACAACTTTAAACAAAACTCAAGACTTGTATTTGTTATGAACCTTTACATAATCTTACCAGTTTAGTTCTCCAACATACACTTTTAGATTTTGAAGCTCTCAAGTGCTTCGTCTTTGATCTTCTAAGGATAGACTCACATGATCATCGTTTGAGCCTTATACATAACGTAATTGAAGCATCAAAATGCTCCTGACTCAACACTATCCCTGTGTGGACTCTCCCTCTCGGAGGTGGTACTAGCGCCACTGGACCCTTTTCCGCTATACAATATCTATTGATATAGTTTATATCAATAATCTGCTTGAGTCACTGAAAAGGAGGGAGTGATACATCCACCTCAACTTATCTGCACAAATGTGTGATTAATGATGGATGTCCGAGGCCAACTATAATTCCTGAATTGTTAGCACATTGGTGTGTCTCCCATGCAATATGTTTTCTATATTCAATGTTCTTCTAGACATAATGCAATAAAGAATTTTTGTCCTCACTTCAGTTATATCAGATGCATTGGAGGTGGGCAAGATATTATACTGGATTCCTTCTCTTGATATGTAATTGTATTTGTTGTATTGTTCCTCATAAAAGTGCCTTCAGGTAGACACACAATTCTTTCAATCTCTTCATAATCACAAGGAGTATTGATGAAGTTCACAAACTCGCAGGAATTATTTACCTCATTAATTCCCAAGACAGAATTAATGGTTGCAGCATTAAAAGTGAGTCATTGAGTCATTAGATGGTCTCATTAGTTCCATTAGAGTGAGGCATTGAGTCATTAGATGATCTCATTGGTTCCATTAGACAATCTTATTGATTACATGGTTGATGTTATGTTTTGATGATAACAAAATTAAGTTTATGTTTTAATTATTTGTTTTAATAATGTTTTCAAAAATTGTTAAAGAGAGATTAAATAATTTGTGTAGGATTAGAATGTCAAATTTGCAGATAATTTTATAGTTTAATTTTTAATTTAAAAATAATTTTTGGTTTGTTGAATTTAAAATAAAATTATGCATCAAATATTAAAATAATAAAAGTTGGAATGGCATATGATTCATGTCACAATTTTGTAAACCAAAATTTAAAACAATAACAGAAATGAGATATTTGATTTATATCTTTTGTTTACCTTTTTCCTATTCTTTTTTTACATGGTTACGTGCTGCACTCTTATGTGATTAGTGTTCTCTGCTTTAGCAGCATATAACTTTGCTAACAAAATTTAATTGAAAATGGAATTGGTTGCATGTTTCTTGGTACACTACCATTTTAATGTTTATTTTTTCTTAATTTATTTTGTTTTGGTACAGGAGCAAAATGAAAAGTGGTGTTTTGATGGTTTCATAATTTTGAATTTGATTCACGGTATTAAAATCTTGAAATAAAAAGAAAAAGAAAAAACAGATTGATGTTATACATGTCAGTTTTAGTATTTAGATATAGAATATGGAAGGGTACAATGAATAACACAAAAACAAGTCAAGCATTTAAAGATTAATTAAGAGTATTGAAAAACAAGTATCTAGTGTAGAAAAATATTTTGGGTTGATAGTTAAAATTATATCTAGTGAATTTTTATTGTTCCATGTGAGAGTGTTTATTTTTATTATTTTTAGAGTTTTTAGTCTTAGGGAGAGACCAAGAGAGTGTCAGCAGAAGATAAGATAATACTCATATGTTTTCAAAATATTTGTTTCCTAAAAAAAAAAATACTCGTATAACCTGAAAAGGTGATAATAGTTTTTTTAAAAAAGATTAATTATTAGAAGCTATTAAACAATTGTCCTAATAAATTTTTCAAGAAGATTGATTATTAGAAACTTTTAAACAGTTACGTGGTAAGAGAAGTAGTTGTAACTCATGTTTGAGTGAACCAAAATTAATCTTATACAGATTGAATTTAATTTTATTAGTGATTATTTATTATTTGCTGCAAATCAAGTTTATAAACTCTACTCAACCCCTATTTATAGGGTCAACTGCACCATTAAGATGATTTTTTCGATCACATAGCTAATGTATGAGATAATTATCTCCTTCTCTAACATCATCATGGGAATTCTTTGACCACTTGGCGGGCTCGGTATGCCGCATTCTCCTCATCTCTGAAAAGATATGAATAATCTTTATGTAAAAGAAAGAATAGGAAGAAAGAAAGTTGGATGGCAAGCTTGGATCAAACATGAATGTGATGCGAGCTAATGTCACCACCATATGTAGAAAAGACTTAAGTGTATAATAGAAAAGGAGAACCATACCCCATGCAAATCTTTGAGACATGAAGGGTCTGAGACATTGATTGTCAAAACTGTAGTGATTGTGTAATAGAAATTATAGTGAGCAAAGTCTTTCAACGAGTTTAATCTTGCATGTTTATGATATATACATCACAATGGTTCAATTTGGAAACTAAGTTTTCTCATTTAGATGCATTAAATGAACTAAATAAGATATATACGTCTTGGGTGAACTCTGCATGCAATCAGTTCTCACAACCTTCTAAATGCTTGGTAAAAGGATTGTCTTTAAAATAATTTATAGTGATAGATTTCATTTTAAATCCCCGATAATTATAAAATTAAGACTCTAAAACAATGTGCATTTTATAATACTCTAGATTTTACTAGATAAATATATGAATAGTTACTTTAAAATTACTCTCCAATTATAATAAGCATTTACTACAGTATGATTGAATGTTGGTAATTTTTTATATAAAAATGAAAAAGGAACAATAAATTTTGTTCAAATTTGAAATGAGCTTATAGAAATAAAAAACGTTAAAAACAGAAACATTTAAAAAGTGAAAAATTTGATAAAAAGAGAAGAAGAATGATTGATGTGTTAAGTAATTGAAGTCTAAAAGTTGATATCCTATTCTATTAGAATTTGATATTGTAAAAGGTAATTGAGCTAATTATATAATTACATACATAAGGAGAAATGCTAATAATAATAATATATATTTTAAATGGAGTTTATCATTAAATAATTTAGAATTTTTCTCGCTGAGAAATCATGCTAAAGTAAATTTTATGTGTCGTTGGATTAATTATAATAATGTGATGAGTGAAATCATTAGAAAAATAAAATTTTTAGAGTTAATTATAATAATTTTACATTTTTAAAGATGCTATTGCAACATAAATATTTATTTATTTTTAATAAAACTGATGTTAGAAAAAAAAATAGATTATAGATCCACCAATAGGTCGATAGCCTTACGGGCACTACAGGAAAACGCACAAGTTATTCCCGTTTTGATCGGAGTTGTCAACTAGCTCTCCTTTTTATTGCAAGATAAATATTTCAGTAACGAATAAGTAACTGGATTTTCCGATTATGACTGAATATCACTGAAAACATTTAAGAGTATTTTTTTTTTTTTACATTTATAAAATTAATTAATTATTTTCTATTTGGAAAAGTCTTTGTTGGCGCGAATTGAAGATTACAATTAAGAAGAAAAAAAATTAATTAAACTGTAGCTATCATTAGTGAAATAAATAAAGTCATTATTTTTATATAAACTTTCAAGATGATAGGGTACCTTAGGAATTTAAATCAAATCAAAAGGATTTTTGTAGAATTAATGATAAAGTTTCTAACTCGCAAGGTTAGTGCTTGTAACACTCAACACAAAGATTTAGAAGGGACACTACTTTAAATTTAACTGTAGATACCTATAAAGAATGAATTGTAGTAACTATTTTTCAATGAAATTAAGGTTACTTAGGAATATTGAAAGGTTGGAAGCATGTATGAACAATTTATATAAAATTAATTATGATTTTTTAGAAAAACTTTAGAGCATAGCTTAAGAGTGCTGAGTGCTTAGGATAACATACTGCTAGAAAGCTGATACGTAATTTTTTGTGTATCGGAATTACTTATGTTTTTACCTGAAAGTATAATATTATCGAGAAAGAGGAAAGGAGAACAAAGCGAAAATAAATTTTATATAATTACATTTGAATTTCAACATCTAAGTGGTTGTTATTAATGAAATACAGTACAAATTAAGACATTCAAATCCTTTAAGTCGTGTACAAGTTTTTATATGTAATTAAATTTAAGCGTTATTTTTTTCCTTGAGATTGGATGTTTCAAGAATAATTAGAGCTCAGAATAAGACATGAATAATCTTTATAAAATTATTTGTAAAGTTTAGAAAATTACATAGTAATTTATTGATACGGGCATATGGATAGTATGGGTTTTATCAAATTATTTATTATTGGGAATAGATAATTCAAATAGTATAAAAAAATAAAAAAAATGAAAATATTTAAAAGAATATGTTATTTTTATACTTACACGTGTCATATTCTATTTTTATATTCTGGGTTGGCAACCATATAGTAAAGAGGTGAAAAAAAAAAAGTTTTTTAATATATTAGAATTTTCATATTTCATATTTTCTCTCTCTATCTTTTCACAACTCTCCTTTCATTTTTTTTCACCCTCTTCATTAGAGGTCTCACTCGTCTTCCTTCATTCCTCATCGTCGTTTTCTCGTTCACTTTTTTGTTTTTCTATTTCATACCTTTTCTACAGTTTCTCCCTCTCTTTCCATCCATACTTTAGATTTCTCCATCTCACTCTCTCTCATACCCAAGGATAGTTTATCCTTCTGCGCAATCAAGTTTCAAGTTCTAACTTTTTTTATGGAGGTGTTCTTCCCCTCTACACCTAAAATCTTACGTCTTTTATTTATTGCTTTCTCAAACCCAATCTCAAATTAATCATGTAACTTTGATACTGTATATAGGAAAAATATATCTATTTGACACTGAAATAAATTATTTTATTATTATAAAATATTTTATTGAAAACAGTAGATATGAAATGGAAATAATTTATGAACAATAGTGTTAAAGTAGAATTTTCCATCTCAAATTTCATCCAAATAACAATTTCCCAAATTTTTAAATTTAGAATGACATTTATTAAAATACCCTTTACCACTTCAGCAGCTATTATCACACTATAAGTGTCAAATGAGAGTAATTGTTTTTAGGGTGTGAAAATAACATTTTCCTATTTAAAAAGTGAAAAACAAAAGATTGATAGAAGGCGAAGAAGAAATCTAAAAGTAGAAAATAATTAAGAGAACAATATTCAAACAAAGTGTACCCGTTGGTGGTGTGCTGATTGTCTTTAAATAAGTGAATTCTCCTCACACTCACAACATCAAGAATTCTCACTTATGCGAAGTTTGAAATTGGTGCCTCTCAAAGAAGAAAATGATTATGCAAGCAACAACCAGAATGCGAGAGTTGCTGAAAAAGATTAATATTTCACTATCAAAAGTTGCATTCATAGTGGTTCGGTACCTCTGTGCTAACAGCTTGTCCAAAACACGTGCCACATTCCACATGGAGACATTCTCCCTATTCGCCGCTTCGCCACTCAACTAGGTTTCCCTTTTCCTCCCTTACCAACCTACGACTCTTTTCCTCATTCTTTCTATGCACATTTATTTAACTCTTCTATTTTTGTTTTCCAAGTACTCAAGACTTGTTTAAATTTGGAGAATATATTGGCTGATTATATATCTTTGAAGGGACCAAAGTTGATGTTCGATCAAGAAAGGTCTACGATTATACAAGAAAAATATAAAGTTCAAAAATTGTTGGTGGACATGGAAAATGTCGTCAATACTTGTAATATAGTTATAATTATATTTAGGAGCTTCTAAACTAGCACATGACACTCACATGAGCACATGAATTAATTGAATTTTTCCATTTGACTCTTCAAGTTTTCAAGACACATTTGCGACTCTTAGAACTCTTAAAGGTGGAGCCATATGTGCTTCTCTCCCATGTAATCAATTATTTTCACATGAAATAATTATATATTTTCCTAATTTTTAAGGAATTGTCATGTGTACTTTCCAATTTGAATGGATTAAGAATTGTTAAACACAATTAAGTGAGTTAACTCTTGATTAGAAAAGTTAACTCTACTTTCTATTCCCTTCTTCTCTTGAAAGAATCTTTGTAAAATAAGGAATGACATCTTGAAGTAAATGAAAGCTCCTTTTTGTGAAAATTTGTTAGAGTTTGAGTTGTTCCTATTATCTTGTTTTGGTTTTTATCTTTAGAAACTTTCTTAAGTGATGAATCTTCTTGCACTTGTCCTTGGAGTTCTTCTCTCAAGGTGCCATGTTCTTCCCATTTCTCTCCCTTTAATCCATTTTTACTTTCATTCATTTACTTGTTCTTGTTTTTCTAATACATTTATGCATTATTGAATGAGTTTTATCATGTTCTTCATTGCTTCTACTATTGAAACTACATCTTCTATGATTTTTAGTTTACAAACACCTCTTGAGTTGATCAAGATCCTACCATCTTCATAAGATGTATATCAAGTGGTATCAAGAGTTAGAAGATTAACCATTCTATTTGGATGTAATTCTTGATTTTCTTTAATTTATGATCATCAGATGCCAATTTTCTAGTAGAAATATGTTGTATCATTTGGAAAAGTTGTAATTAAATTTTCTCTTATTTTCAAATAATTTGATTTAAACTTTTAGTTGTTTATTTATTTTCTTTTGATAACAAAAATATAATTATGTTTCTTCATATTTGACTTTGATTACTGTAATGAATTTATTTTATTTACTTTCATTAATTATACATTTTAGCTTGCGAATTGGAACTAGCATAAAATGGAAACATTTTTCAAATAAAACTAGTGGTAGCTAAAAGATGTAGTTTTGCACTCGAAACTATTAAGCTATTTTATAACATTATAAGTGTTTGAGGAAATTATCAGTTAAATTCACTTATTAATATAAATGGAAAAAGTAAATACGTTTATAGGATATTTCATATAAGTTTTAATTTTTTATTGATAAAATAAATTTTGAGAATATTTTCAATTTTAAGTTTTAATTAATTTTAAAATATAAAATAAATTTTAAGTTATATTTATTTATTTTTGAATTTCTATATATATTTATTACTAATTTTATACAATATCTTACGTTATTTCTATTCAAAATTAAGATATTGTAAAAATAATGTATTTTAAATATACATATGATATCTAAAATAAAGTTAAAATACACAATATAATATAAAGAATATTTAAAAAAATAAAATAAATCTATCATATATTCATAGTAATGCATATAATCTTGAAATAATAAAAAATGTAAATAATATAATAGTTAAACTAAATTCTATAATATAAAAAAAATATTAATGATAATAATAATGATAAATTATTTCTATAACTTTTAATATCTAGTAAAAAAGTATAAATATTTTTTTACCTAAAATAAAAAAAAAAAGATCATGCCTGCAGATGAAGAAAGTAAAATAATTAAATCAAATTACATAAAAATGTAATAAGAAAAATCAATAAAAATATTTTAGGGACAAAATAGAAATAAATATATGAACTAGAAGCCAGTATTTAAAAAAAAAAGTTACATATAAATATTAGTAATAAGTTCACACGATTTTTTCAATTAGATAAAAGAAAAAGTTAAATGAGACGAAGTGTGAAAAACATAGTCTTATCAAATTTTGAGCTATATACAATTAGAAATTTCATTTTAAAACTACTAAATTCAATTATACATGACAAAAATAAAGGGGCCATAGAGGTCGAATTTAGTTTTGTGAACTTGTTAATGCAATTCTCTTAAACCAATGGCTTTCATTTAAATTGCTTTAAATGAGAAACATGTTTTTATTATTTATTATGCCATCTATTATTATATCAAATAATTATGAAAATAAAATAGCATGTGAATTGTGAACTGGTACACATTAAATTATAAACATTGAAGAATCAATAAGATGTCAAAAATAGAAGAAAGCAGATACTATGAGAAGCATGTGTTTCCTGAAGAGAGTTGTTTATATTTTACAGAGGACATTTTTTCTACAATAGTCATCACATCACGCATAAAATTAGAGATTTATGCACTCATGGAACTATTCTTGTCTATAGTATTTAGTCAAGTTCTATATATTTCAATCTCTATTTTTTTATTTATGTATTTAGTTTTAATTAAAATAACATTTTTAGTTTTTGTTATCTAATTGATTATGGAACGATATTGTTGATAGAAAGTATTCACATATATAATTGATTTATAAGTCTCATCGGCATTAATTTTGTTTATAACCTCCTATAGTCATATCATATGATGGTTACCCATATATATAACAAATCATTTTTACTACGTATAATTTTTTAAATGTTTAAAATTTTAATTATATGGTATCATTCAATTTTTTTAATTAAAAATATATAGTTCACTTGTAATACCCTATAATCCTATAATCCAACTTTATCAATATTATGTCCGTAAATTAGAAACAATCTTAGTTATTTATTCACATAAAATATTTATAAAATTTAATAAATTTTTATAATATATATATATATATATATTATTAAAAATATATATTAATATTTTTTTGTAATTATCGAAAGATTGAAGCTCGGTCCTATAAATAAAAATACGGTACACCTTCCACATAAATTCTATCTTCATTTGATCGTCCTATATGGACAATGAGCCTTATGTGTGAGAAAAATAGTGGCCCATAAGTGCCACATATGGGCCTAAATCATAGGAATGATTGAACAAAAGGATAAAACATACTTTCTTCCTGCACCTTCATAGATTCTACAAAATATCATCATATCCTTGATAAAATATATTAAATAAACCCAATACTTCCTAACATTTTTTATTTTAAATTATATAATTCAAAATTAAAAAAATATATTTTAATTTTTACAATTTAAAATATAAAAAAGTATATTCTAAATTAAAAAAATACAATTTGAATTATATAATTCAGAATATAAATATTGTATTCCAGATTATATAATTTAAAATTTCTAAAAATTATATTTCAGATTATATAATTTAAAATAAAATAAATTTATATTTTAAATTCTGAAATACAAACTTTATATTTCAAACTATATAATCTAGAAAGGATATTTTTTTTATATCTTAAAAAATGGGAGTGCAGGCCGAACTAACGGAAGTGCAGGAAGAACGCATTTAAAAGGATATCTTTTGCGATCTTTCGGAAAAAATTATCTGCAAAAACTATAAAGGCAGATAACTTGAATAGAACAATTAATATTTATTTACGTAAAGAGAGAAGCAAGGAACAGAAAAAAGAAGTGAAAAATAAAAAAATAATAATGGGTGATGTCATAATAAAATTATAATTAAATGAAAATTAGATATCAAAAGTACTGGAGAAAATTTAGGAGAGACCAAGCTTTATTTCTGAAGAATCTTCTTAATAAAATTTAAAGACACATAAAAAAGAAAACGAATTACTATTTCAGAATGCATAAGTGATAACTAGAAGTATAAGTCAAAGCTCGTTACCTACTCATTAGGACCTGTTTTTATAAGATGAGAATGCAATCTCAAATACAATATTTTAATTTGTATTGAACCAACACAAGATCATAAAAACAAATAATTCAATGAAATAAAAGAAAAAAAATTGACAAGTCTAAAAACATTTTCATGAGAAGTGTTGATGTAAAAAGTTTCCTATTATGTCAGTTTCAGCTCACGACCGACATAATAAGTCTTATTTTTAAAAAAAAAATTAATGGGTTGATAAATCTTTAATTGATAAAAAAAACATCACGAAAAATTTTAGAATTTTCTAACAAGTATAAATATATGAAATAAAATTCTACAATATACAAAAATGGGTGAAGAATAACAAAAATATAAAAAAGAAACCTTAAACGATGGAATTTTAGAATTTTCAGAGGCCCAACCACCTTTGGCAGCTAGCCAACAAATTTGTTACCTCATTTCGAACAACTTTCATTTTGGAATGTCTCAATCCGAACTCTCTATCAAAAATTATGGCAGTTTGAAGTATTTTCGTCCTAAATTTTTGAAACCCTAAATCTATGATAAACCTATACAATGTAAGAACTCTACCCTCAAATATATATACTAAATCAAGATATTGATAAAAAAATTTGGGTCAAAAATAAATTTCTAACTATTTTTAATGAATTTTACAAAATTGCAAGAGAAGAGACAAGGAGGGTGTCGAACCAAGTATTCAACTGAGACAAACACGAAGCTTGCGCACACCAAATGAATATGGAAGAAGCCGAAAATAACTGAATGAACTCTAGCAAAACTAATGAACAACAAAGATGCAAACGAAAATCAGTGAGAAGAGAAAGCAGCACCATGTAAAATACAAAATAAAACCTAGTAAGAATAAAAGTAGCACCATGCGGAAGCTGAGATGAGAAGGCAGTGAGGCTGAGGAGAAGGTGAAGGTGAAGGTGAAGGAGGAAGAGAAGGTGAAGGTGAAGGAGAAGAAAACGTAAGAGAAAAATGATACCTAAGAGTTAATATATCTATTGAAATCCCTAATTTTAATGGGACATACTAAGTCGGTTGGGAGAATCCCAATCGACGTAATATCTGACCAAATTTTCTTCAGAGGATATTACGTCAGTTGGAGAATCCCAATCGACGTAATATGGGCTACATACTACGTCGGTTGGCACCTCCCAACCGACGTAGTATCTGACCAAATTTTACCAAATTTTCTTCAGAGGATATTACGTCAGTTGGAGAATCCCAATCGATGTAATATGGGCTACATACTACGTCGGTTGGCACCTCTCAACCGACATAGTATTTTCAGTGTCGTTTTTCAAATTTCAAATTTTTACTTTTTCTAGTCTTTTCTACGTCGGTTATGAGTGGCAACCGATGTAGAATATGGTGAATTATGTCAGGTTTGAATTAATCGACGTAATATTCTCCAAATATTTACAGAAATACCACTACATTATTGTTTACATTTGTTTCATTTTAACCGACGTATTATCTTAACGCAGAATGCGTTTTTTGTACTAGTGAACATATCAAAAAATGTTCATAACATTAAAATTTTAAAAATATTTTATCAATTCCAGTTTCTTTATCCTAATAATGATTTTATGCATGCATTAACATGTGATGAGAATCAAGAAACAAAGAAGTGACCATAATTTTGAAAATTATTTATCAATGTAATAATATTCAATATTTAATTGCACTTCAAAAGTGTAACAATCATATTATTAGTTAAACAGATTCTAAAATCAATATGATAAATGAATTTTCAATAATTTATTGAGAATTTCACTTCTTCATACACTTCTTCTCGCAAATACATATGATTCTTCTTATTTTCATTCATTTTTAGTGAAAGTTTAAGGATGTAATTGCTTCTTATTGATAATAATTAAATAAAAACTTAACTTGAGATGATATATTTTTTCAAGTCTTTAGAAAAGATAGACATGACATGTGTGCACACATAAAAAACGGGTTGTAATTTCTGACTTATGAAATCTAAATCTCTAACTGAAATATATAAATTGAATGATGAAGTTCAAAGAAATGTTTAATTTGAACTTCAAAGCATAAAACAAGAATGAAAGAAGAAATGGAAGCCAAATTAAAAGAGTAAGCGAAAGTAATGAAAGTTAAAGTTTTAAACAACTTCAAATTTGATTACTCAATTGCAAAACAGTTTATCAAAATAGTTTCAAACTTGGAAAATCGTCCAAAGATGTAAAAGAAAAGGTTGTTGTTGAGATATATTATGTATTTTTTATTAAATTAGATATTACAAATTATATGTTTTTTTTAATTTATTGTAGAAACAAAGTCAGACCACCTTCATAAACAAAAAAAGGGAAAAGAGGACAAAATTAACATGAAGTTAATAAAGAGATTAATTCATGTAATATATTTTTTTTCTCTATTTCGTTTTTATATTATTTATTAACTGATTTTTTTAATCTGATTTTAGAACATTGTCTACTATTTTTTTTATCCAGCAAATTATAAGATCTAAAATATTGATTCAATGACTTTTAAATATTCTTGTAAATCCTAGCAAATTAAGAGATCTGAAATATTCATCCAATGACTTTTAAATATTTTTTTAAATCCTACTTCTCTATGTTTCTAATTTTGTTCTTTTGGTTTGTTGGCTAATAATGATCGATTTGAAAACAATTATACAAAAGCAAATGTTGCTTCAGAAAATTTTGAAAGAGTAAGTAAAATTTAATAAATTGATAAATTTTAATTATTTACAGTCATTTATTAATTAACATTTATTTTTTAGGAATAGGTTTGTAAAAAGGTTAAAGTATGGAAGTATATGACTAATGAAACAAGTCTAAACCTTTTTTTTTTATACTTTTTAGTAATTTAATATTAACTGAGCCTCTTATTTATGATATTCAAGTCAAGAGAAAGAGTCTTATTTCAATGCCTCAGTCAAACACAAAGAAAAATTACATTTCAGGATATTAAATGAAAGGTCATCAGGATATTAAATAAAAGGTATTGATGTAATTTTTATTCATAAGAGTTTTTTGTTTTTTTTATTCTATATATGTAATTTTTTTTCTTTTTTTTCATAGTTATTTTAATTGTTTGTTAATTAATTGCATTTAACACAAGCAGATAAACAAATTGAAAAACGAAAAAGTAAACTCAGTTTATTTTGATGGGACTAATTTAAGCAAATAAAAAAGAAGATAAATCTAACAAGAAACAAGACCAACAACGTTAAATTGAAAACTACCCAACATTTATTTATCTTTTTCTTATTTCCAGTCCTAATATATTTCAAGACAATATACTTATTCACTAGAAATTTGTTATACTATAGTTTCTGGAAACCGTTCATATATTCATCCTTATGGTTATAGGGATTTTTTTCAACCTTGAAATTTAGTTTTCGTTTTTATTTGTACTAATTTAGTAAATATTTCATATGGCACTAGTATGGTGTAAAATGGTATCTCATTGATATCAGGCAACAAATTCAATAAATAGGGTAAACAAGTTGAAGGTTGTAAATTAGATGTATGTAACATTGGCATGGAAAACATTTGAAGATGTCTTTACTTCCTTTATTTGAAACTATTATCATATCATATATTGACGAGGGAATGTTACATTAATTATATGTGATAATAACAAATTTGTAAGCAATGATCTTCTGTGAAGTTGTTGCTCTAATCCAATTTTAAAATTTATAAAGTCCAAACATCTCGAGATTTAAATTTTTAACTTTTTAATGTTTTAGACAGAAAAAATACCTTGGTGTACTTGTAGGAGTTAGAATCACTAGAATATTACGGACAAGAATTGAGATTTGTGTTGTTAGACTGAATACTTATGTTCATGCATCATACAGGTACGTAATTATCTCTTCTTAAAATTGGATGTGTAAGGTTTAGGAACTTTCCTTCCAACATCTAAACTCATGAATAGAGTAAACAGGTCTACTGAATTAAAAGAAAATAATCATAAAATATTCAACATTTAAATAATTTTATTATTTTAAATTATATATTTCATAATTATTTTAATAAGATCTTTATAATTTTTTACAGACTTATTCTATCGGCTTTTTTTCCATTTTGGTGTATTTTTTAATTTTAATTCTCAAAATAGGTAAAAAAAATTTTATTTACTAAAATGGGCAAATTTTGCCAGCTAGATAGTCATAATTTCAAACTGGTCAAAATAAGAGTGACATGTTGGTAATTTCAATTAATGACATTAATTAAAATTATTTCTCTCTCTTCAATCATTTTTTAATTATTTGATACTATGATCCTAAGTTTAACAATTAACAAAATAAATAATAATAATTAACAAAACTATAACATGAATATTAAGAGATATAAATTTATTTTAAATTAAAATAAAATAACATAATGATAATAATAATAATAAGAATAATT
>Ga0209700_103155_pt1 | contig 32132 bp, 6 predicted proteins | sample SiratroredBW_FD_187528 | JGI IMG/M metagenome (GOLD analysis project Ga0209700, IMG submission 187528) | Root nodule microbial communities of legume samples collected from California, USA - Siratro red BW (SPAdes) (version 2) | ecosystem: Host-associated > Plants > Roots > Nodule | place: USA...
TATATATATATATATATATATATATATATATATATATATATATAATATTTATACTAACATATTAGATATATAATAAAAACAATTGTAACACACAACATTTTTTGTTTAATAATAAATGGCATTGTTATGGTGACAGCTATTATTTATAGTGATAAAAACTAAATTTAAAAAATGTCTAGTATATAAATCAGAAATACTACATTTTATATGTAAAATCACTTTTTGATCTATTTGTTATATTATATTAAGTTAAATTCTAATAAATATTGAACTCGACAAAAATTAAAAGTGTAAAAAATGATTTTTTTTTTAAATGACCCAAAATGTATATTGCGTAATATATAGGTATAAAATGGATTATTTGATTGGATGAGAATTTTAGACAAGATTAGATATTTTAAGTTTTTCACTTCATATTGTATTTTCTTTTATTTTAGAGCTTTTGTGTGATCTGAAATTTGCAATTTCTTTCCTAAAGTCAAATACTCTCTTGCAACGATATTTAAAAATGACGCGAAATGAAAGGGGACAGCTACCCTCTCTACCCAGAAAAATAATGGGTGAACCATATTTTCATATCTTTCTCAAAAGCATTAATTTTACACTTTTAATATTCATAAGAAAAATATAAAGCTACGCTTGTAAGACTAGTTTACTCATATGAAAGATATGATCTTAAAATGAATAAAAAATAAAAATTTAAAAACTTATAAATAGTTTTAAAACTAATCCACTCTTCATTTAATCTAATAAACTTCATTTTTCTAAATAATATGAATTTTCTGAACTTTTTATAAAGTTGTTAATTTTTGCTAGTCATTTGTCCAATTAATATATTATATCAATGGATATATTAAAATAATTTGATTAATAAAATAATTTGATTAACATCTTAGAATAAATTCTCTGATTCAATATTATTTTTTCTTTTTATTTAGAATTAAGAAGTAAAGAGTAATTATAATATGTTGGAGATCCCACATCGATTAGAGATAAAATCTTTCAATAGTTTATAACTGGGTGTAAACATCATCTTACAAGCCAGTTTTGTAAAGTTGAGTTAGACTTAAAGTCCACTTCTAATATGATATCAGAGCCTATCTTAGTAAGGTTGTTGGGTCTATTGGGCCACCCATTATCGGGCCGCTATCGGACTACCCTTACATATAAGGTTCACGTTTGAGTTGAAGAGTCTCAGCATAAAGAAATGTGTGTTGGAGTCAGGCTTAAAGTCAACTTCTAATATAATATGATTAAATGGAAGTGTTGGTTGTGTTTGAAAGTTTTAGTTGTGTCAATTTAAATATGTTGGGATGATATTAATCTGGGTGGATTAGAGTTTGTATGTATATAATATTAAAATATTAGTTGATTGATTATGGGAATCAATTTACATTATGCTAGTTTTGACTCATATTGAGTGTTTGATTGACCATTTTTGTGTTGGATAAGTAATTATATAATTTGGGATCGAAAACAACTTGTTTTATTTTTATTTTTTTGCTACTAATAGGTATACCATGCAATTACAATCTTCTTTAGGTACAACTAAGTTAATTTTTCTATGGATATTCTTAAACTAATTGATAAGAAGTAATTCATATAATGTCTGATTTTCACTGCTCATGGTAAGTAACATAATTTATTACTATGTTATCCCATTTCACTAAAAAATCTCAAGTTACTATAACAATTACTTGGTCTATTGTATTTCAATTTTAGGTCTCTAACAAGTCAGGAAAGATTGTACAATTCAGTCATGTCTCTCTTCATGCTAGAACATTAGTAAAAAATATCCAAGTCTTGATACATCATAGTCATACATGATACCAACTAAGTTGAATTTTGTAAGTCTTTTAAGATATCCTCCTTGGATTACTACGTACGCTCGAGTGCACATATTCCACCTCTGAATACATAATTATATTTGTTCCCATAAAAAAGTCCTTAACTTGATTAGTACCAATCACCTTAATGATAATCATGAGAAAATCATAATCTTTTAGAAGTGAAGTTGAGCTAAAACTATTCAAGATGTGAGGTTAAGCTAATGATACTCAAGGTGTGGAGTTGGAAAAGAAATTCTCAAGGTCTAAAGTTATGCTAAAGATTTGTGGAGTCAGAATAGAGATTCTCAAGATGTAAAGTTAAGTTAAAGAAGTTCACGTAATGGAGCCTATCTAAGGATACTCTAAGTGTAATGTCGAGCTAAAGACATTGAAGATGTAAGACTGAGTTAGAGATCCTCAAAGTGTGATGTCCATCTAAAAATGATTTAGACTTGATGTCAAGCTAAAGATGCTTAAAACATAGAGTTAGGCTAGATATTCTCAAGTTGTGGAGTTAAACTAGAGATTATAAAGAAGATGATTAAAGAAGGATGTTGATCAGAGATTATCTAAACTTGATGCCAAACCAAAGATATTTAAAGCGTGAGATTGGGTTGGAGAGATAAAAAATGTTATGCTAAGCTAAAAATTCTCCAAACATAATGTCAAATTATAAATGTTGAAGTGTGAGGAGGACAAATTAGAGATGATAAAATGCATGATGCATCAATTCTACATTTTTATTGTGAATAAAGAAATTACAAATACAAGCAAAGTAAAATTCCTAGTATATCAAAATAAATTAGCTCCATGATTTTTTATATTCAAGCTTTGATTGGTCTTATCAATGTGCTCGTAAATTTGAAATTAGTTTTAATATATTCTCCAAGTCAATTTTATAACGTGTAAGAGTATAAAAAAACATTAAATAGTTTCCTAATGAGGTGTGAATGTGCCCACATAGATGTGAGATACACGATAGTATAGAAAATGCATAAAAGTTTTGTCCATAGGGGTTTGACTGCACTCACCTGAGTTTGAGAGATTCGGTTGAAAAATAAATTGCATCAAAGGTTTACTACAAGGGTTTGGTTGAATCGCATGGATGCGTGAGACACATTTTAAGAGATAATTGAACGAAAGATTAACCTATAAAGGTATAGATTCGTCCACATGTTTTGAGAGATGTATTGATATATAGGTTTACCGTGTAGTGGTACCCACATGATGTGAGAGGCATGTTACAAGAAAAAATTACATCAAAGATGTATCTATAGAAGTATAGTTGTATCCTCATAGGTGTTTGAAGCATGCTGATAAAGAAATTACATTGAAGGTTCGCCTACATAAATATGGTAGACATGCTAGAAGAGAAAATTACATCATTTGATTGTATCAAGACACTATTAAAAAATATAATATTAAAGCTTTGTATTGAGTTTGTTCCTATTAAAAGACTTATAGTGGTTAAAAAATCAAGTTAATCTTAAAAACATATCACTATTTGTGACAAATCATGAAATGTGTGAATTTAAAAATTAATTATACATATTAGTTTTAAAGCATAATAATAAAAGATAAAATAAAACAATATTCTATTATATGTTTTAATTATTCTCGTAGCGGATAAATGAATAAAAAGAAGAAATTATTTCTTAAACATACAATTTTAAAAAATAATGAAAAAGCTAAAATTTATATTTGTGACTTGAGAACATAAAAGTATAATAACTAAGATATAATTACCAATTTTTAAATAATTTCTTACATTTATCAAGGTTATGTTTAATTCAATAAAATAGTAAGTTATTCTCTTATGCTTTGTTTGAATTTAAAGATGGATTTGAGAAAAATAATATAGGTAGATTTTTTCAAGAATTGGACTTTAAGCCTAACTCAACCTTACAAAACTGGTTTGTAAGAAGAGGTTTGCACCCATTTATAAACTATTGAAAGGTCTCATCTTTAGTCGATGTGGGATCTCCAACACAACCCCCTCACGTCGAGACTCCTTAACTTGAGCGTGAAACTTGTAACAACCTAGAAAATTTGTCATCTGAGTAGAAATGGTAGAAGTGGAATGAGCACTTGATTATTATATTATTAAACTGAAAATACGTATTTATAACAAAAGTAAGTAGTAAAGTCTCATTTTCACTCGAGTCTTCATCTCTCTAAAACCCCTAACTCTCTTTTTCCTCTGACTTCTCTCTAAGCCTCCACTTTCGTACCTCATCAGTTTCTCATGCGGAGCTCACTGTTGGACTCGTCACGGAGAATAGAGCAAGTCTACCCGACCAGAATCTCCGTTAGAGTGAGTTCGTTTTTTGCCCTCTTCCCTTAAAGCCATTTTTAGGTTTTCATTTTTCTCTACCTTGTGAGCTTGCATATGGCCTCTAAGTTATCAGATAGTGCCTTTGTGAGCTCAGTTCCCTGGTGTTTAGTCTGATCGTTGATCAGAGGTCCTTTGGTGCAGATTTGAGTTCTTAAAAATATTAGGCTTTGGGGATGTTAGAGAGAACTTCTAATGCAATTCAGGTAAGGGAAGCTGACTTACATGTCACCTGATTCTAGTTTGTTTGTGATTTAGGGTTTCATTCAAAATATGTTTGTGAAAATGCATCTGTGATGGTTTATTTGCTGGCATGAAACTTAAGTTGAGTTCTTGATTGTTTATTCATTTTGATATGTATGATGAGTATGTGATAATTGATCGAATGCAAGTTGAATTTTTTGTTAAGTTAGTCATCTGAGACATGTATAGTAGTTCTGTAGTAGTAAAAACTGCATAAATTATTTGATAACTTATGTTTTCTGCATAATTCGCATAGGCGACAGCATCTCGCCCAGGCGAGAATGGTTTCGAGTAGCAAGTATGCTCTCTGGACTATTTTTGCCCAAGCAGAAAGTTCCTTACCCAGGTGAGAAAGTAGTTTTGCTCAAGCGAGGGTACAGTCGCCCAAGCGAGAAAGCCCCTGGAGCAAGTGTGCTCTCTAGAGTGTTTTCGCCTAGGCGAGAAATCTTTCGCCCAAAGGATGAGGTATTCTCGCCCAAGCGAGAGTATTTTGGCTAAGGCGAAAAAAAAAAACCCTGCTCTCTGGACTATTTTCGCCCAAGCGATAAATTTTTCGCTCAGGCGAGGGATATTTTTATCCGGGCAAAATTGGTCTAGCTCAAGCTAAAAAAAAATTGGCTTTTTGTTTTCGATTATTTAACTCTTTTGGAATGTAATGTATGTATTTAATAAAATAGATTAATTGATAATTTAAGTTTAATTATATTGATGATTTAGTGACTTCTTTAAATGTTGAGATTGAAGTGGAGATTGAGATTTAAAAGTGAATGAATGCATGAGTAGAGATTTATATTGTGATGAGATATTGTTAAAAGTTTTGATAAAGTTGGTGAAAGCCTTGGCATAGTGTTTTCGGGAAAGAAATCACTCGTGTCTTGATTAATTAGGAAGTGCATTGTCTAAGGATCTGATCAATAACGACTGATATCTTGACTCTACTAGCTAGTAATAGGAATAAAATAGATGATCATTACTAGGTGGTGACAGTCGAAGGAGGTCTGAACTAGGTGACTACAGCTTGAAACATAACTGGTCAGGAAAGTCGCAGGGGGACTAACCCTGTCATACATGATTGATGATTCATTTGTGTGGGGGCTGTGTGGATTCACAGTTTGGAGATGTATGACATGTGCATATCTCAGAGTCTATTCAATGCACGAGTCTTCTGGAAGTAAAGTCACGTTTGTAGTGTGTTAGATTCTTATATTGTGATGATACATGAGATTGAATGTTTTTGATTTGTTAAAATTTGGTTAGCTTACCCTTTGCTTTTGGTTGTGTTGTATTTGATTTTCTATCTGTGATGATCGCCCAACAACCTTGTTAGGATAGGCTCTGATATCATCTCAAGAAGTGAACTTTAAGCCTAACTCAACCTAACAAAATCGGCTTATAAGATGAGGTTTGCATCCATTTATAAACTATTGAAAGACCTCATCACTAGTCAATTTGAAATCTCCAACAGATTTGAGATAAAAATGTGTGAAAAGTTGTATTATTTAGATTAAGAGAAATATGGTAACATTTGATAGGAAAGTTTGTGAATAATGTAATGAGTGTGGTTGATAAAATATTTTTTTAATATATGAAACTGTAATATTACAAATTTGACCTTATAGTTAAAATTATTTTTTAAAATAAAATTATTATTATTATTATTTTATATTATATAATTAATTATATTTATTTTACTATGTATATAAGTAAAACTAAAAAATAAAAACTAGAAATGAGAAGATCACTTCACATGTTAAACAAGCATTCTACCATATAAATTACATCTCCTTCACATTTTAACATTAAACATTCATAATTATAAATATCTTATAATCCAAAGTCAAAAGCTAAATGGATTATATGAGTATCATAATCCATTATCCCTACAAAAATGAACAATTAATTTTAGACATCAAATAATCAATTATGTCTTAATAAAACACCATATAATGGACTATGGATTAACGTGTAACCCATATTTACCCGTTACTTCTTATCCAACATCAACAAAAAAGTCACTTATATTGTAACACCACTTAATTCAATTCAACCAAGGTACATATATTTTAAACCAAAATAAATACAGAAACTTTTTTAACATTTCACTACTCCACTCCTGTAAGAAAGTCCTTCCTCTCCTCTTCTGCCTTAAATTATTAATGATGCACATTGATTCTGCCTTAAATTGTTAATGATGCACATTGATTGAAATTGTATATTATAAAATAGTGAAATTTAAAATAGAATAAAATATTACATATTAATAAATTAATGGAGTATACTAATAATATTTATATTATTATAATATTATACAAGAAATAAGAACTATAATCTATTATAGTCCAATATATATTAATCAATGCAAATAAAAGAAAAAAAAAATCTTAATTACAATGTTCATAGATGATTTCTAGAATATTGATTTTTGATTCATGTGAAAAACAGGTTTGTTAACTCCTCAACACCAAATATTCTAATTGTATTGAAGATTTAATAAATTGAATAGAAATTCATTTAGGAATTACCTTTTGATGTTCAACTTGGTAAGTAAATAAACAAAGATAATAAATACAAAACATAAGATTATTGATATGAATTGTGATAATGTAGTTTAATTATTGATATCTTTTCTCATATTAGATTATATTAATTTTTTTACAACAGAACAATATACTAAAAGGTTGAACCATTAAATTTAAATCTTGTTTTATATATATATATATATATATAAAATACCGAAAGATAAGGAATTGGAAACTTGCAGTAAGGCACATCAACGTCAGTTGTACTTAAAATCTAAAATTAAAAGTGAGTGCGACCGAACAAAACAACATGCTTCCACCCATGCCACAAGGATGAGTGGCAAGAATTTTCATATTCTTGATTTGTGTCTTATTATAAAAGAAATAAACAGAAAGTGCTGCTAATAAAAAGACAAGAATAAATAATACGTGTAATAAAAGTGTAAAACTCTTTACATTATAAAGAACAATACATCATATCTTTCTTGATCTTCACTTCAGAAAAGCAAAACTAAAATAATTTCTAATTAATAACATTGTAAACCACTTTTAACTCAATGCCTTTTCATTAAATTAAAAAAAATAAATAAAGAAAGGAGCTTATTTCCATTATCATATTTCACATACATATGTATTTGTACATGAAAAAGTGAGAAGTTAGGGGGAAAGTTGGTAATGCTAACAAAAGCTGTGTTCTTCCTAATGATTATCTGTTTATTCTTTTTCATTAAAAACTTAGAATCAGATTGAAAACAAGGCAAAATGAAAGGGTAGAAAATTTGAAATCAAAACAAGCCAAATGCCCAAGATTCTGAATCCGTGACCATTCTTGAGAACTGAGTTTGAGGACCATCAAACACTTGGTTTCCATCACAATCATCATCTTCATTAATCAGCCAATTAAGTTTGCTAATGAAGTCATCATCATCATCCCACAAATTGTTGCTGTTCTTGTCTTCATGGTTGCTATTGTTAATAATAAGACTACTGTCACTGTAATCACAGCACCATTCAAAATCAGGTAGCTGCAGGTCTTCAAGGATGTTGGTTGAATTTGAAGAAGATGAAGAGGTTGATGAAGAGGAAGGAGCACAAGGCATGAGAATCTCGTTAGGTTCAATTATTGGAACTTCATCTGTGCAGAACCCATTATTCAATAGCTGATTAAGCTCCATTGTGTCAAATTGGGGTGTTGCAATGATTTGGTCTTCCTCTTTGGTTTCAGTGGTGGTTAATGACTCCTGTGAAATCTCTGGTTCCTTATTAGGGTCAAAGTCAACTTGCAAAGCTTGTTGCTTTTGCTCTTCTTCTTGTGGTTGGTGTAGTTGTTGTTCTTTGGGTTGATTTTGGGCTTGTTCAGTTGCATTAGGGAGTGGTTTGTGTGTGATGGGATCAATTCCCATTTTCTTGAGTTTTTTCTTTATGTGGGTGTTCCAATGGTTCTTTATCTCGTTATCAGTTCTTCCAGGGAGATGAGAAGCAATTTTGGACCATCTGAAAAGGAAAATGACAAATTAGTAAAATAATAAAACATATAAATATATTTTTTGTTATGACAAAATAAAACACCCGAAAGAAAGATTCCATCATTAACCTAAGGTCCACACGGAGATCACTTGAAAGAAAGAATGACTTTATGGCCACTAAAATGTTCCAAATGCCATGCAAGTTACCAAATCAGAAATTTTTTCTCACAGGACAAAAAATTTCGCCTCTATTTACTTTTCTACGTCAATCAGACCCAGTTTTAGTCAATTTTAACTGCAATCATGAGCAGTTCCTTTTTACTTTTTTCAATCCTGAAGAAATGAAAAGAAAAGAGCATGGTCTACAATTTTTGTACGCCTCCTTCCCCTAGGAGGTGTGAGCCATTATGGGACCACCTCTTTTTCATAAGATGAATAAAGAAATTACAACTTGAGGTGTATGTATGTAAGTACTATAAAATAATAAATTCAATTAGGTTGGTGCGTTTGGTGATACTTTAACATATCCTTGGATGGTTTTAATCATTTCCTGAGATTACTCTAATATTTCAGATGAGCACTGTAGCAATCATTTTGTTTAATCATTAGTATGGTTCTTCAAGAAAAAAATATACATGCAGAAAAGGTAAACAAGGGAAAATGGTGGGAGAGGAAATAACCTGTTGCCGAGTTGAGCATGAAGATCAATCACCATTTTCTCTTCGTATTCTGAAAGAAGACCTCTCTTTAGGTCTGGTCTAAGGTAATTTGTCCATCTCAGTCTGCAACTCTTCCCACACCTTAATAGTCCTGCATTAGTCTTAGTTTCAGTAAAGTTATTGTTTCTGCCTAGCATTTGTGTTCCAAATTACAAAATTAACATGAAAACAAGGGCAAAATGTATGACCCTCCTTTCCCCAAAGGAAAAACATTCAAATTCAAACATTGTCCATGTATTCTTGTAGTTAAAAAGCCTAAACATGTTTTGAAGAGTAGTTCTGGAAGGTGAAATGAATATGCCAATTTTGAGTGGTGATTAGGAAATCAAAGGAGCTGAACAGAACAGAACAGAAGAACAAGGAAGTAAGACCAAAAACCAATTGACCATAATGCAAAACATTGATGAACCCTTTTAAGAACAAAAGAGCAGAGGCATAAAAAACTGGGATTTCAGCTACCCTTTTACGAGATATTCATTAAGGAATTGAATGGCTCCAAATTTAACAAATGGTCTCAGAAAAGGAGCAATGAGAGGAGACCTGCAAGCTTAGGGACAGCTCTCCAGCAATATTGACCATTGGTGAGGATGAAGCTGATGAGCTTCTTATCCTCCTCTGCAGTCCATGGCCCCTTCTTCAACCCAACCTTATCACAACATGGCTGTCTTCCCATTTTATACCAAAAGGGAAATGCTACAAAGCCAAGATATGAACAACAATCCCCTAACACCTTAGCTTCAAATTGAGAGTGTCACTAGTTGAGAGAGAGAAAGAGAGAGAGAGTTAAGGCAAACAATGGAGAGAGTTTAAGGGAGTTAAGTTAGGATAGAGCACCACCACCTACTTATTTATATACACAAATCAACCACTCTAAACTCCAAAGTTGCCAAAAGTCCTCAAACCCCACTATCTCAATTTATCTTTTATTTATTGATCAACAAAATTGTGTAGATTATTCCATTCAATTTCTTTCTTTGTTACTTCTTCCTTGTTTGTACTGTTGTTACAAATTTTGTTCCAAATGAACACGTGTGCATAATCAGATAACGCCACCTCATCGACCAACTTTGCTTTGCTTGGGATGGAAGCGTGAGATACTCCACTCACTGACTCAAACCTCTTGAGGATGGTAAGAGTATTAAGTAAAAGTAAGACAACACAGCAAGTGATATCAAGACTCTCCTATCATCATTTCTTCTTCCACGTACTTCGAATTTGTGAATGCGGTGAGAAGAGACCACAAGAAAGAAAAATGGATATAATTTGTTTTAACTAGTACTTTGGCTGAAGAAAAACATCAACTCATTAAACACAAATTTCAATATTCGTATTTAGATCTATTTAGCTAGAAAAGAAAATGTTGGACCTAGACAATGCTCATAAAACATTGTTAAATAAAATATTGAAACTATTACCTTTTGAGACAACTAAATGCCTGCCTTTTTATAACATCCATATTTTATAATTTAATAAACACAGTACATATATGTACACATATGTATATATAATATTATATATACTATATTTACATATATTAAAATTATATTCATAAAACATAATATTATATATTAAATTTACAAAACATATATAATCATCAGATATGTTAAATAAAATTTCTAAACTAGTCTTGGATTAATATTCAAACCTGCAATGTAAGTTATTTCCGTACAACTATATCATTCTTATAGTTTCAACAAAAGATACTAGTATAAAATAATGAAGCGTGATCTATAGTGCGTGGATATCAACTATGTATATATAAATAAATATTATAATCACATCTATAATAAACACATTTTTTTATCTTTAACATGGGTTACTAATGAATTACAATATTGATATTATTTAAGAAATAATATGAGTTAAGTTTAGCAAAAATTAACACCTAATTTATAATTAAAAACTGTTAAAAACTCAATGATAGTGTATATAAAGTTAAAATAATTCTTTATATTAATAGTGTAAAAGAAATTTCAACCAACATTCCATAACAATACTTACATGATTGAAATTATTAATGAGACTTAAATATCTTTTCGAATAATAAATTCATAAGTGAATACCACATTATTTAAATTAGGTTATATTATCATTATATAAATAATTATATTTTAAAGTTAATTACACCATTCATCTCATTTTAATTACAATTTGTTATATTCATTAAATTCATTGAGATGAATATAATGGGGTCCATATAATCATCATAACTTCAAAGAAGTCATCTTAAATAAGAAAATTATAAATTATGATACAAATAAATATTTCTAGGATAAGATATCCTTATTTATATAATACACTTAAATAACTTATATCCACACTTAAATTAACATGGACTCTTATAAAATAAAGTTGTATTTGAGTGACCAACTCTTATAAAATAAAGATAAGTGATGATTTTCTCTTACTCAAACTATTACTTGGAAACTTGAACATTAGACACCAACATTTAAGTGATTAATTGAATGTTTGAGTGACTTTTGACTAAAACATTAATGTTATCACTTGTGTAAGCAAAATTTATCACTACCATAACTCAAAAACTTAAATCAATTCAACCAACATTGAATCTCATATTAAAATCACCAACTTTCATCTTAGTTTTACTCAAAATAATATATTTTGGTCCAATTGATTCAAATACTAAAAATATGTGAGAGAACAAGTACATCTAATACCAAATTCAATATTTTTTTCATTTAAAATAAATATCCAATCAAAATTTCAATCATGGTTTTCAACATATTTATCAATTACCAAATACTCAACCAACTTAAGTAATTCAAATCAAATCAACTTTAGTCATCTAACTTTTAAACATTTAAGTCATTCTAAACTAGAGTTTGATTCTTTATTATTTTCATTTACATCAACTGAAAAACTTGAGTTTGCTTTTGTTCCTTTGTAATTCTTTGTTTTAAAAGAAAAGAGATAAGAATGCTCTAATTTATTTAAAAAAAAAAGTATAATTTGAAAACCAAACATATAATACATCTTTTATCATTGAATCAATCATGTGATCACTTTGAGCTCTACTACAAGCATACAAAAACAAAAAGAGAAAATTCGAAAGAAGGGAGAAAACTTACTCAAATAAACATTTAAAGTGGTCAACCAACATTGAATCCCATATTAAAATCATCAACTTTCATCTTAGTTTTACTCAAAATAATTTATTTTGGTCCAATTGATTCAAATACTGAAAATATGTCAAAGAACAAGTATATCTAATACCAAATTCAATATTTTTTCATTTAAAAATAAATATCCAATCAAAATTCCAATCATGGTTTTCAACATATTTATCAATTACCAAATACTCAACCAACTTAAGTACTTCAATTCAAATCAAATCAACTTTAGTCATGTAACTTTTAAACATTTAAGTCATTCTAAACTAGGGTTTGATTCCTTATTATTTTCATTTTCATTTACATCAACTGAAAAACTTGAGTTTGCTTTTGTTCCTATATAGTTCTGTTTTAAAAACAACTACTTCGAAGAGACAAAAATGCTCTAATTTATTTTAAAAAAAGTATAATTTAAAAACCAAACATGTAATACATTTTTTATTATTGAATCAATCATATGATCACTTCGACCTCTATTACAAGCATACAAAAACAAAACAAAAAAAAAACTCAAAATAAGAAAGAAAACTTACTCAAATAAACATTTAAAGTGGTTAAGATTAACATAAACTTTGTCATTTTCTATTTTCTAGCTTGTATAAGTTCTGAAAAAGAAAACAAGAAAATTTATCTTGAAATAAAAAAAAATAAAGACAATTTAGGTTTTAGAAGAAAGAAGAATATACTGATTTTAATATATATATACCTTAGTATTAAAAATACTCTTTTACATATATAATATGAAAGATTGATCATCAAAGTAAAGAAAACAAAATCATTGGATTAATAGATAATTTAGATGTATAATAGAAAAAAAATTAAAATAATCATTTATAATATTACAATAAAAAGTTTACATTATTTCAAAAATATTTTTGTTTTCAATTTGGTTCTTGTACAAAATTGTAGGATTTAAGCCTTTACTACTTTATTGTCAAAATAATATAAACATAATTGTAAGGTGTTTATTTTGAATTATTATTTATTTTTTTATTGTTTTGAATTAATATTTATTAGTTAAGTTAATATATATTCGAATAGATTTAAAGTTAAATTATATTGTTTTTAATTAGAATTTAAAACTTAGTATCTGAATTATTAGTCACAGTCCATTAAGTGTTATTATCTAATTGTTACTGTTATCCCTTTCATTTCAAAATCCAAATTGGTGTATTCTTTGTTTTATAATTTTAAATTTGTTAAAAAATTATTGTGGATTGGATGATTTTTTTAATTATATGTTCGTATTAGAATGATATTTTGATTATATTATACTTATTGTATTAGTAAATTCTTAAATGCATTGATATTACATCTGAGATCACACTCCATGATCACACTCCATCAACAAATTAAACTGTTTTATTTTTAGATGATCATATTTTAAGTTTTATATTGTCAAAAATTTGGATAACAATGTGTAAAATAATTAAACTGTTTTATTTTTAGATGATCATATTTTAAGCTTTATATTGTCAAAAATTTGGATAACAATGTGTAAAATAGAAATTATGAACCTCGAACTATTTTTTCTAATTTTGTAAACTCGAAAGTTTACTTAGGTGGAAAAACTTGTGCAGTATAATGATAAGTGTCAATTTTGAGTTTTTTATACATGAGAAAGTTTGGGTACGTATGGATTTAAGTGTTAATTAAAATATTAATTACTTTAGAGTTTTTGAATCTAGATTTATGTTTTGAGTCCTGAGTTAAAGAAAATTATTTAATCTTAATTATTGTGAAATTTGAGGTATAAAAGAATGAAGAAAATGATAGATTGAGAGATTGATGAAGAAAAGAAATAAAAATTTTAAAATAAAAAAGTCCAAGAGAAAAGTCACTTAACCTAGCCCAAAACCGAGTTTAAAAGGAGATTTTTAGGGTTTGTGAAGCATCAAGACCTAAAAGACGGAGGCAGACAACTCGAATCAATTTTCTTCTTCTCTTGCAATCTTCCCTTCATTCGTATTTTGGTGATTGAATGTAATCTTTGAACTCATTCGTATTTTGGTGATTTTCATATATAATACTCAGTTTCTACTCAATTGGTATTTTCATCTTACACTTAATGCTAGATTTTATCTTATCAATAAAGTCTTAATTTTGATTCTTGAATTTAACTGGGAAGTACTTTTGAGTTTCTGACCAAGATGAAAATACTCAATATATTGGAATACTAGGGATAGATTTCAGTGTATTAATTGCTTATAACATCTATTCTTAATGTTGGGTAATTTACTAGTTGAGGGATTAGTGTTCAGTGTTTAGGAAATTGGCTTATGAATTTCATATCAGAGGAATCGGTGTGAATGATTTTTATATGTGCACCAATCGTGAGTAGTTACGAATATTGTATGTTCTTATCAAATCCAAAATATGAATGAGGAAAATAGATGATGTTCAATCCTAAAGTCATTCTAGATTTTGCAAACTCCTTTTTATAATCGATATGAGATTTATAAGCAAAATTGTTCTCTGTGGGATCAACATCCTTACTTTACAAATCTATATTACTTTTGACTCGGTACACTTCCGAAAAAAGTCAACATATAACTGTTTTTAAATTGATTTGTTGAATGTATAAATTTGGTTTATTTTATTTAACATTGAATACATAAATTATTTTTATATTACATTGAGTGAACATTAGTTTATTGTTTGTGATTCAATATAAAAATTATGTTAGAATAACATGAATAACCTATTTTATTAATTTCTAAAACATATTAGGCTAGATTAGATGATATTAGAATAGTTTATAGACTTCACTTCTTAATTTAGTTTTTAGTCATGAATTTTATGTTTTAAAATTCTTGACATGTAACATTTGCAATGTTTTTATATACTTCATTTTATTATATTCTTTTCATTAAGCTCTATACTACTGATTTATATTTTCATATGATATTTTTTTAATTTGATTGGCTATGCATAAATGTAATAAGCATAGGTTTCTTAATTTAGATAAACAATTAAAAGTTAACTTTTTTTTTTAATTGGGATAAGACATACGATTTTGATCATAAATGTAGTTGTATTTGGACCTACAATGACAATTCTCTTTAACAATCATCATTGTAGGTTAATACACGACAATTTTTTTTATACAGAACCTTTGCCGTTTGTGTTTGATATGACAACGCATTGTCGAAAACTTCTATTTTCAACTACGACTCAATCAATGATGGGTTGAAAACTGACATCAAAATTCGTAAAAAATTATCGTTAAAAACATCTTTTATAGTAATTTTTTTTAAAGTGTAATGTTCTTACTGAAAAGGAGTATTGTATGTCTGAGGCAAAAAAGAATTGTGTCTTTAAAGAACTAAGTTGATCCTTCCAAGATATGGAAGTCGAGTTATTTGTTGAAGACTGAAGAAAGATCTACCTATAAAAGATTATTCAACTCTCAAGTTAATAATACTTTTAGTATAAGTATATAAGTATATTGAATGAAAAAAGTTGAGTGAGTACTTCTAGTAACACTATCATATATTTATAGCGTTTTTTTTTTCTCCATGAATGAAAGCTTAATAACTAAAATATAAATTTAGTTATAAGATTACTTTAATATTATTATCTCATATCTTCCAATCTGATTATGGTTAGGTGTTAGTTATAAATATCTAATCATGTATGGTCACTAATTGTTTATCCAAATTATTTAGATATATTTAAGTCAATTAGATATAAGTAGGTATATTATTAATTATATTCACTTGTGATCATGTATATGACTTATTCGGATGTGGGTGAGTACATATAATATCAAAACAAATAAAAATTAAAGGATAATTTGACTTAGGTTAACTATAAGATGTCTTAATTAAGATTAATTGATTGATACATTGATTGAGTCTAATGATATTTTAATATGGCTAAGTTAAAGATTATTTTATTATGTTCGAACCAAAGATACTATAACTTGTATCAAGTAAAATATTTTCTTGATCAAGTCTTAGTTGAATAGATCATTTTTTATCTCAAGTCAGTGATGCCCCAACCTCACCAAGATGAAAAGTTTCATAACCAAGATCGAGTGAAAAATTACTCGATTGAGATTGAACTAAATATGTCTTAACTTAAGTCAGGCAAAAAACATGCTTAACTGAGTTGATAGAAATATGTTTTTGAAATTTTGATAAAAAAAATATTGTGACTTAACTAATCAAAAGATGTGTGGATTGAAATTAATTAATAGTTGTATTGGTCAAACAACCATATATGGATTAAGACATATTAAAAGATGTCCTAGTTGAGGTTAAGTTATATTAGATAAGTAGGTTGAAAGATGTCTTACAAACAACAAAATATGTTCTAATTAAGATTGAGTTATAAATGCCCTTAATAAGGCTAAGTAAAAAATATCATAATTAATATTGAACCCGAAATACACAGATTTATTATGTTATATATAATTTATAAATAAATATATTTTCTAATAATAAACTATTAATTATTTAAAAAAGAATAATTATTATTTTTGAATGAAAGATGTTTATCAATTATTTGTGTTATATCTATGTGAACATGCTCATTACATAAGAAATTCCTTATATACTTTTAAAAAATAATATAGTAATAATGAAAATCGATATTTGTACATTTATTACATTAAGTTTATACACTTTTACCCTAACCATTACTTAAAAAACATTGGTACATATGAAGATAATTATGAATGCAACTTGTTGTGTCCACCTTTCAGCAAAAATTAAAACAACAACCATGTTGGAAGAATTAATGTGTTATATTAAATTTACTCCAAATGTTATTATATTCTCACACTCAACGAAGATTGTATTTTCATCTCATGTTGGAAATTTAATATGACAATATGTCAATCTTCACTTTTAAAAATCTTGGTTTCAATTATCACTGCATCAATGATTGTTAAATGGAATTTTCTAATTATTATTAAAACTCTCTTTTGCATTGTGTATTTAGGAAGTTGATCTAAATGTTGATTGATATCAAAGTTAAATTGTCTCATCCTAGAACAATCAAAAGCGATATATATATATATATATATATATATATATATATATATATATATATATATATATATATATATATATATATATAAGGTTGGCCAATAAAACCCTATTTGAACATGAGAAACAGGTAGCTTAGCCTAAGAAAAAAAATGTTGCCATCAAATTGAATCAAAAACATGTTTTTGATGTCTTTTAGTCATTTTCGTCAACTTTAGTTTTCATGATAAAATGATTGATAAAATAAAAGATGTAAAACATATCCAGATTTTTTATGCAATCTTTTGAAATTTGCTTTCTTTCCATGAAATTAAGGTAGATAGGAAATATTTTTTGTTTTTAAATAAAACTAATATAAAGAAAATAAATAAACAAAATTAATTTTTATAAATCAACTTTTTTTTAATCCGACTTAGCGAATAAGTAAATTAGCTGGTACAGGCTGTATAAACTTAAATAAGTGGTTTAAGTTTGATTCCTGAAAATAAAACTTCATTGAGTTCTTAATAAGCTTTTGTCTGATTTCAACTTTAATAGGATTGGCTAAATCCAAAGAATGATATTTTTTTTTTTCGTGAAACAATAATAATAATAATTAATAAAAATATATATAATCTCATAATTAATAAATAATTATATATATATATATATATATATATATATATATATATATATATATATATAAAAAAGGCGTTTTACTATGTTTATTCGCTCTTTAGTCACATCATCTCATACTTAATAAACTCCCTAACCCCCATAGAATATAATAGAATGGTTAACACAGATAATTTTTATATTTCACAGTATATTTTGTTAATTAATTTATAATTAACGTCTATCATCAATATACATATAATACTTCTGCCTACTTGCGAATGTTAAAAAAACTAGACAAGCTAGGTCAAACCTTATCAAGTTGAAAAAATGGCGAAATGAAGAAGTGTTACGATTTCTAAATACTGTTTAAGAGAGCTCTAAAAAAAAATGTCATACTAAATTAAATTTATGAATGGACTCCGACGTTAAATGCTGTTTTGAAGAGACCTCTTAACTAATAAATGCAATATTAATTCTGTGAATAATTATGTGTACACAAAAAATTTAGAATTTTTTGCACTTTTATTTTTTCATCTGTATATGGTTGTACTAAATTTATTATCTTTACAACCATTACCTTAAAATCACATTTATATTTATCATGATAACTCTTTTATTCATTGATAGTGCATGTCAATTTCAACACACGGAAATTAAACTCTAAATATTATATTCAGTATTACTAATAAGTTTTTAACACATAAATAATATTAATAATATTTTTTTGGTGACTTGTAATTTCCTAGTTACGTAGGCAGAAAATGAAACAGCAACTACCTAGTAAACAGTAGTAGAGAGTTTGAATTTGACATTTGCACACTATTGTTTGTGTTGACTATTGTGTAATGAAAATAGCATGGTCCTGTGTACTATATATGGTGAATGGACTTAACTGTGATTGTTTTGTCCAAATTGTTGCTTCACAGGCCAAACAAGAGTGATGTTTTGTCTGCTTAAATATATCCCACATATTATATTCATAAATGATTCACAAAGCCAACTTCACTATTTTAATTTGATCATGGTAGGTTAAAATATACATATATGTATATACGTCATGTACCATCTTCATATATAACCTTATCCAAAAAATATTCTTTCTTTTGTGGATATGGTTGATTACTATCTTAAAGTTTCATCTAGCATTAAACTAATTTTATAAGAAATTAAGTGAAGTTTAGTTTATAGTTTTCCACTAAAAATTAATAATATTAAATAAATCGACCTGAAATTCAACATATTAACTCATTATACTAAATTCTTTGATTATCCCAAAACAAAATGAAAAACACGCTAACAATGGGAAGTGAATAGAGGCCAGAATATTTAGCTTAGAAAGTTGAAAAACTATATAGACAATTCAGACTCCTACACAAAACTTTAAATGCCTTTATAATTTTTTGAATGAGAAAAAAGAAAGACTAATTTTTTCTAATAAAATAGAAGTTTGTGTTGTTTTACTTTTTTTTCAACCATCATTTTTTACATACAACTGTCGATAAAAAAATAAATAAATATTAGTGACATTTAAACATTTTTACTAATACTCTTTTTTATTAACTGAAATTTATTGAAAATCTTAAATTTTAATCAGTTTTACTTTTCATTTAATGACTCCCTCTCTCCATTTAGATAGTTTCTCACCATCTATAAAAAAAATTGTTAGAAACGTATCGAAGAGAGAATCGTTAACATTCTTGAAAATAAAATATAATTAATTTAATATGATAGGTACCATACTTTATTCCAATTTAATACATTTCCAAAAAGTTAATAGGATTTTTTTCTCTAAGATTTTATAAGCAACGAAAATATAATTTTTTTTATTACAAATTTATGAAGGTTCTTGATGACATGTGAAATTAATTTCTTTTTAAAGTATTTAATTTGTATGATGTGTAAATATATTTCCTTAATATTTTGACAAATTGCTAATATAATTAATTTCTATGAATATATAATTATAAAAAATTTATATAAAACTAAATGAACTTTAATTTTAATGTATGTTCTCTTTATTAGATTAGTTTAACTCTCTTCGAGATTTAAATGAATAATCTCCTTATGCTTTTTTTATAAGAATTTTAACCCATTCAAATAGATTTACATTTTATAGAGGGTAACGTGACTTAAAAAAAATACCAAATTCACATTCATAAATTGAGAATGAATTTCTTAAAACACTAAACAAATATAAACGAATATAAATCATGTTTGATCACAGCAAGAAATTATCAGTGCCACTGACTCGAAAACCATGCAACTTACGATTTTCACATGCTAAATTTGTCATGAGTCTATCTATTTGAATCTATATCTATATAGAGATAGAAATAGATATAAATAGATAGATACACGAATACATCTTAATAAGTTAAAAAATGAGGTATTTTAAATGCTTCTAAATTTTAATTTTTAAATTATATTAGACTTTTTTAATGTATATGATACAACTGTTTAAGCACGTGTCAAAATAATTATAAATAATTATTAGATTGGATAACTTAGGAATTTAATTCAATCTAAATATATTAAGTTAAATCTTTTACATGACTAAGTCAAATTTAACCCTATTTAAACCGATTCAAATTTTTTATATTGAGTAATGAGGTGTGTGGATGGAATTTGATATATAACCTATTTAATTAAAGTTATTATAAAAAATGTTTATTATTTAACAATATAGTTATTTGTTTTTGTTTTTTATGTTTAATTTGTAGTTACAATTTTTTAGTTTTATTTACAATAATTATATAGTATATTTTTAAATTTATTTTAAAAATTTGAAAACAATATTTTAAAGTTACAAGCTTTAACAAAATAATGGTTTTTAAAATTTGTAATCAAAATTTACTAAACTCGATCAAAAGTGTATTAGGTTAGATTGAGTAAAAAAGTTGTAAAATATTTTATTAAATTTATTAGATTTGATCGTAAGGATAACTAGCCAAACACAAAAATAGTTTACTCCAAATAAGGAGATTTATTGTAAATACATAAACAAAATGTCATGTTACTTAACATTCAAAATCATAATAGTAGAGACACCTTTAAAGGGAAAATTATGATAAAATCGTCAATTATAAAAATAAAATATCTTATACCCAAAATTGTCCTAACTATATTAATAAACTTGGGATTGAAATGCAATTTCCCTAGAACACGCAATTGTCGTAATATGTTTGACTATGGCTATCTCAATTTGAGTTTTTCTAAATGATTATCAAGATCACTAATTTATTATTATCACTATTTTTTAGGGACTTTGGCAAATATTAGCTTTGTTAATAGTTGAATTCAATCTTCTATTAACTAACAGCTTCTTTTGTTATTATTTGTTGAGTTCCCCACAATGTATACATTGCTTTTAATTTATATTTTTTCTAAACACCATTCATTTCTCTACCATGCATAGGTCCCAAAATTTAATTATGACCTGCTTCTTCTAACCGCTACAGGTCCTCAAAGTTGAAATTACTCCACCTTCAGTTGTTAGCAAGTTTGTTAACCAAGTTGATTTTATGTACATAATCTTTGTCTCTATATCTATTTAATCACATATAGTAACTAATACTTCATGAACACCGATTAAAGAAACAAAAGTAAAATTAATTATATAAAACATTACTAATACATTTCATTATCATTTTAATACATATTTAACATAAATGTTAACATTGCATTGGTAATCTCTTTATCAGTACGGATGATTAGTTTAAAAATTATTCTTTAATTTAGATTGACTAAACTGTTTTTTGTTGATTGAAAAAACTTTGAAGAAAATATAAGACTTTAAGATCAATAACACATATGGTGATTGACTTTAACTTTACCATATTAGTATACTTTTAAGTTTTGTTTTAACATAAGTTATGTTATTGACGTAGAAAATTTTATTCTATATGATTAATACGCTAAATATCTAACTATATAATTTAGTAAAAGTTTCTTATAAATTATTTTTTTTATATTGGAGTTATACTTACAAAAGAGTCTATCTTTTAAAAAATTTTACAGAATAGTGTAATTTTACACCCATTTTACCATAATTGTTAAATAGTTATGTATGAGAAAGTATTCTTCAGAAGTCATCACACACGAACAAAACTTCAATAGTTGGTGAAAATTTAAAAAAAAAAATCGTTAGAACATATAAAAACTTTCTTTGTAAAAAAACTTTTGAAAAAGTCTGGTAACTAAATACGACTTTGATTTGATTTACATTAATATATTGTTAAACTCTTTTAAAAAAATTATAGTAGTCATGAATATGACAACTTTAGTTTTACTTTTTACTTTTTAATTTAATAAAATAACAATTTTACTTATACATTTTTGTGAAAATATATTACATAATATGAAATTGATTAGGAGAATAACTTCTCCCGAGTTAAATATAATAACATTTTCTTAGTATGTATTTTATTTTGTACAACTTACATGTCATTTTAAAATCATTTTATTTTAAAATCTACATTTTATATTTTAATTATTCATACCTTTAAGCATGTAAAACAATAAAATACCTTTCATTATGCTATCATAAATATTTTACACACTTTTTTTATTTTTAAACAAAAAAAAAATACCATTTTATACTAATTAAATAAAATTATTTGAAGTCGTTGACGATTTCAACGTATTAGTTTCCACCAAAGTCATAATACCCCTAATAACTTCATCTTTTAAAAAAAGTTTTAATAGATACAAATTAAGTCTTATTTGCAACAAAAATCGTGGTATGTCCTAACGACCTTTATATAAATTTTTACTTCTTAGTGTTCCTATGTTGTACTTCTTAAATATAATTTACTTATTTCTAAAACTTTTTTCAAATCAATCAATTCTAACAAAATGAGTTTAAAATTGCAACCTTAATTTACTAGTCCATCCATTTTTGGTTGATAGTGTGTGTATTTTATTCATTTTTCCGAGCATAGTAGCAATCTTTGACGTACAACAACTACCCATCTTGGACTTAACTGCGTAGTGCCACCTAATAAGCCATTACATAGAAACTAGCTTTAAGCTTTTGGCTTTTTTTAATCACTTTCTTAAATTGACGTCATTTCTAACGTGAGCCTTATGTGTGCAACCACTGATCTTCTTTTGGGGTTTCACATGTCAGTGAGAGACACAATTGTCCTACACAACCAGAGTGAGTGAGGAATGATGCCTGTGTTATTACGTTAAAAAGTGTTTCAGTTTCAAAGTCACGAGTACAATGATTTTCAAAATCATCCAACAAAATAAATAAATTGTTTCTTGACTATTACGAAGCAGCAACAATTTTGAGAATCATCAATTAGCAAGGCTTCAACATATGTTGTGCTTAATTGGAAATCTTTATCATCTTGTCTAATGAGGTATTAATGAAAATAATTATCTGAGAGAAACAAAGAACTGTGCATGACAACGTGCTTTTTTGAACTTCTTCCTTTTGCCACTGTTAACCTTACTTAATGACACCTTTAGACCATCAAGTGCATGCGTGTAGAGCTCTCACCAAATCAAAAAATCTCAATTCTGATTCGCTCAATTATAGTGTTTAGGTGCTTAATACTATATTATATTCACTTTTTTCCTTTGGGTTTGTATATAATATAACATAATTTAATTTCTCTGTTCAATACACTTCACGCTTACATCACTATTGTTGCCTCAAGAACATTAGAAATTGACGTTGCTGACTTCACGGTCAACTCAAATGTTAGGTGCTTCTCTCCACAAATTTTCCAATTAGGAAAATAAATACGTGAGATTTTCAGAGAAAAAATTGGCAAGGGTGTTGTTTTTTCTCGTAGATATTTCATGGACTTTGGATCATGCATGTATATGTATGTATAATAAGGTTTCAATTATTGGTGTGTGACGTTTGTTAGAAACGTTGCATTCAGATCAAATACATATATATATATTGAAATTAGTTTTGACGAAATAATTTAGCATATCGTAGACGCAATAGAAGAAACATGGTAGCAATCTAATTTTAGTGCAACGATTTTGAGAAAAGTCTACCGAAGAAGGAAAAAATGCATAGCTCATATTTTAGGGCTGCTGGAAGCAATTGATCTCAGCCATGGCTTTCAAGTTTAGGGAAAAATACTTTTGTGCATGTATTTGTCATTTCATTGTATTTGCACTGACTAAACAGCTAGGCAACTTGCAATACCCAAAGTCCACAAAAACCTACATATATGAATTAATAATGACCATTCAATAAAAAAAATCAAATTATGCAAATTTATGCCACGGTTTTAAATTTTTAATACAAAATATTTATGTGAAAAGTTATTCAAGATTAATTTAATTTCATAAAAAAAGTTATTTTTGAGATTGAATTAAGTTTAAATTTTACTTAAGATGATATTAAAGTTCATTTAATGGACAAAGGTTTTTAGTTTTATCATATATTATTAGGTATTGGTCTCTATGTTTGATATATCCAGTTTTTAGTGTGCATGGAACATAATAATTCAATAAAATTTGACCATTTTGAGTTTTATTTCACATAAAAAATAGTGACGGCTGAAATAAGCAAATTAGGAACATACGATAATTTTTCTCCTGTAAAGAAAACAACAAACAGAACGTGAAAGCGTGGGCTTTTGGACTCATCTAATGGGCCATTTGTCAGTTGGGAATCCATTTATATAGGACATATTTTTCTGCACCCCTATAATTTCAACCTGCACCCTAAACTTAACTTCTGATTTAGGAATTTCAGTTTTAGATTATGTAATGCATAGATATTTCAGTTATACATTCTGAAATGATAAACATAAGTATTTTTTATCGTGAAATGTAAAATTTGAAATACAAAATTTTATTTTAAATTATACAGTTTATAATATAATTTTTGTATTCCAAAACACAATAAAAATAACTGAGGTTGCTTTCACACATATGTTCATATGTAGTAGGCTAGTAACATGTGTAAGAAAATGCCCATATGCTACTCGCCAAGTCCCTTCCAAAAGTTATTTAAGAAATAAATGATGAATGCATCATACCCTGCATGGTTATTATTTATTCTACTTTAAAATGGTTAATAACAGTAAAACTGTACTGCAAGTTTAACACTATTTATAATATGTTAAGATTTTAAATATAAAACTATTACTCTAATATTAAGAGCTGAAATATTAAATTATTATTATAATTTTTTTTACTTATCAATCACCTCCCACCCGACACTTAATTTTGCAAATTTGTCAATAAAAATTTGTTATCGTAAATATACAAAAAAATTATAATGAAGACTTACCCAATGACAATCTAAGAACATTTTTTTTTCACTTTATACCATGATATAATGAAAATTTTAGCAAATATTTTTTTTCAGTTATTTATTAAAATTATCTTAATAGTTAATTAACTAAAATATGGAACGAATTTTCAAGAGTCCAAAATTATTAAATGTATTAATTTTTTATTTTTTGCAATCGAGATTGTAACATCATTAAATAAAAATTTATCTATATGAAATATAGCTAGTATGGTTTAGTTTTGGAAATAAAATATTAGAAAAACCTTATAATTAAAAGGGAGAATAGTCTTCAAAATCAAAATAAATTTTGAGATACTAAACTAATTAAGGAATATATTAGTATCGTACAATTTTTTTTTCTTAAAAGGGCTAATTTTAGTGAAATATAAAAGCTTATAATAATTATAAATAATTATAATATATACTACTATTTTTTTCTTTCTTTCATTTGTGCTCTACCATAGTATCATAGACCGTACGAGTAATCCAGGAAACCTAGAGAATTGGGCCAATGTATTTGGGGCTTCAGACAACTCCAAGAAAAAGCCCACCACACTTCAAGGCTTTTATTAGACTGCTTCTTCCTCCACCTCCATTCTCTCTTGCTGCACCTTCATAAAAGAAGTTAAAATATCATTTTTATTCTATTCATTTTCTTTGTATTCTCAGCTGCACGCCTCGTCACCTTCTTATATTATAGATTATAGATGGTATAATTCTTAATACAATTTTTTATATTACAGAATTCATAATATAATTTTTTATATTTTAGATTTTTTAATTTAAAATATATCTATGATTACATAATTTAAAATATAAAAAATTGTATTTCAGATTCTATGTTTTAAAATATAATTTTTTTATTCTAAACTGTATAATATAAATAAATTTTATATTCTTAATTATGTAATCAGAGTACAAATTTTAGATGGATATTTTAATACTTTTTTACTTATGGAGATACAAAAAGAAAAGTTGTCTTTTTGTTATTCTCACCAGACTTTTTGTTAAGTTCATCTCCAACTTTGTTTAAAAAAAGTTGGAAAAAAAAAAATGTAAACTCTGTATTTGATACGTTACCCCATGTCTATCTATGTATGTATTTTATATATCACCCCTGGATTATTTAATGTTATTCATCAATTTCATCTCTACTTACAAGAAACTGTAATACATCTTCCTAGAAATAATAAACCTAATTAATTACATAAGGTTGTGTTTGAAACAATGACCATTAAAATCATCTCAATAGTGGATTATATACAATTGATTATATTTTGAATGAAATGTTTGGATGACTGAAAAGTTGTTCTAAAATAATTTTTAGAAATATGCATGGAGCTGAAAAATAAAGAAATTTAAGCTACCGATTTTTGATGCAATGAAACAATTTAGTTTAAAAATTTAGTTTTTATAAATTCTAGCTATTCTCTCTCTAACACACTTTTATTTTGCATTTTTTTTCTAAAACGCTGGCAAATCTTAAGACTTCATTTGCACCAAGCATGTCATTATATAACTTCTAAGTTAATGATAATAATTGATAAAGATAAGCTTAACTAAGAAAACTAATTGTTCTTAAAAGACCCTCTGGCTTAAATTACCTTCTATACATGTATTAATAAACCACCATTTTATGTCTTCAAGCTCACTTGTGTTTGAAAGTGGTATAACCTATAAAAAATTAATACTATACATCAATAACTTTGTACCTTGCATGAGTTTTATTAAATTTAATTTTATTTAATTCAGTCTAAATATAAGAATTTGTTTACTTTAAGCAAACAAAAAAACTGTTTGATTTAATTAAAAATTAGAAATTGGTACGTGGCAACTCTAATCAAAGAAAAGTAAAATAAACTTTCATTTATTTTCTGCTCAAGGAGTATCCTACTTATCATTTTACACAGTATCCCATGTAATTATTGTACATTAAAAAGAGATATGCGTTTGGTATGAAAAAAAAAAAATTCCAAAAATGAATGATGAGGAATGCGAACATTACCATTTTTTAAAATACTTCTTATCAGATAAATAAAATTTATACATTTCAATAAATCTGGCTTCAAATTAAGAGAGGTCATTAAACAGTAATCAAAAGTTTTAGATTTTAACAAATTATGTTGAACGATGAAAGCATTGTCAACTCTTTTTTTTATCATAGAGTGGATTGGAGAAAATGTACGGTATGATAAAATAAAAGTGTAACTCTTCTGACATTTGTGTGGGTGAATCTTAATGGTGTGTGATTTATTAATTTTTTTCCATTTATGAATAAAAAATATTAAATTTGAACGAATAAATGAAAATAAGATGAAAAAAAAAATGATATTAATTGTAGAAGTGAAAGGTGAAGGGGAGTGTGTAGAGTAGAATAGGTTGGAAAAAGAGGGGTTACATGAGAAAACAAGGTAGCATTGTTATTTTTATATGAGAAAACAAGGTACTAGAAAGAAAGGAAGAGAAAAGAGAGGGACAGGGACAAGACATGTATATTATGTGTGTGGTATTCCTATTTTAGATTCCACTTCTATTCTTCACATTCCATTATCGTATCTACCTTTTCTTCCTTGGTCCGCGAAGTTTCTTCTTTCCTCCAACTACCTCCTCTTTCTCTCTCTTTCAATTTCTCTTTTCGCTTTCATCCATTCAGACACAATGGGTCTTTGGGAATCCTTCCTCAATTGGCTCCGCAGGTAAAACCTCATTTTTGCAATACCATTTATTCATATTCTTTACAATTTCATCTGATATTGATTTTGAGGATTTCTGATTCAGATAGCCTTATCAAAAGTTGAGCTTTAGGTTAATTGATTTAAGGGTTCCTTTTAAGATAAGCCCTTCCATGATTATGGGTTTCTGTGTGTTGGGTCAGCTTGTTTTTCAAACAGGAGATGGAACTTTCCCTCGTTGGCCTTCAGAATGCTGGGAAGACTTCTCTTGTCAATTCAATTGCTGTGAGTTACTTGCTTGCTGCATTGCAATTTACTTAATTCACAAACCCTGAAATTCAGTTTTGTTGCCAAGTTCTGCTCTTTTGACATTGCATTGATGTTTGGTTTTGTTTACCTGCAGACTGGGGGCTACAGTGAGGACATGATTCCAACTGTGTGTATCTTTGTTTTGTTTATTGCATCTTCAATTGTTATAAGTTTGAAGATTGTGAGCGTGTTTTCCTTTGTATTCAAATGTAATTCTTGCTATTGTTAAACCCAGGTTGGATTCAACATGAGAAAAGTGACCAAGGGAAATGTCACCATAAAGCTTTGGGACCTTGGTGGACAGAGAAGGTTCCGAACCATGTGGGAGCGATACTGTCGCGGTGTCTCTGCCATTGTGTACTGTCTCTCTCAATGCCCTCTCTTTCAGATATACTTGCTTGTCTTTCATTCTGTTTCTTTTGGCTTTGGATCACAAGTTGCCTATAGTGTTGGACTAACTGGATATTTTAGTATATAGTTTTAACGGTAATGATTCCTCCCTCCTCCTGTAAAATTCTCAAGAAACTGGCAAAAGAATATTTTTCTCCAAATAAGTTTGAGTTAAACACATTGACTTGTGATTCTTAGGTACCCCACGATAACGGCTTTTGGCTTTATACGTTTTCTTAAGTTTTTAGATTTTAAATATAAAATTGTCTGCATTATACAATTCTTTGTTGTTTTTCTTTTTCTGGATAGAGTGCCATTTCATCCCATTTTACTTAGGTTGCCTCATCGTTAGAGGGTTTTTTCTGGTTCGTTGGAGAAGTTTATAAAGAATCAACAATGTAAACGACACCTTTGTCCTTCCTTTAAGGGTGCATTTGTTTCAAGGAATAGTAAGTTAGTTATTTTTGGAAATATGATGTTTTCGTGTCTGTTATAAATTTTAGAAATAATTCCTTAGCATTATTAATTCCTGGCCAGTGAGACATTTCCAACTCTTGCTTTCTTTTATTCCCATAATGAGGAATGGATATGCAGCTTTCCCATTCCTAAGCTATCTTGTCATCCAACCACTACGGCACTACCACATTCTTCTTCCCAACCTTTGAATTTTACAAAGCATTCCAAGAAATGTTAAATGTTGGCCAAACAATCATTAGCATTCTTTTCTTGAAATATTATATACCGCGAAACACAAAGGCCTCCTCTGAGATCTTTTAGGAGAAAAAGGAAAATTTTAGTGAAGCCTACTCTTAAAATGATTACCTATACTATTCTTTGAGTTTGTTTAAGCTATCAGGGAAAAGACTTGGGAACAGTTTTTATTTAGATTTCTAATATGTCCCCTCCAGCAAGTAGACTTTGGGATTTAAAGTGTTGACAACTTTTATCTCACCACCACATTTGCTGAATCATAATTTCATATGAGATGGTACTACCAAGAACTGAACTCCTGGCTTCCTCATGGAAGAGGCTCTAATTCAATATGATGTTCAATCATCCTTGAAGTATTATGCATTATAGGAAAGGCTCAGGGATATTGTCATTTATATTGCTTAGATCTCTAACAACCTAGAATAGAGGATACTGACCCCAAAAGCATTTTGTATAATGTTGTCTTCTTTCCTGTTTATTTTTCAAACACAAAGAATGGAAAACTTAATACTTGGTGTTGTTAGAATGTGTTGCTTCCGATGATGTAATGGAAGATCGGTCATGCATGCTTCATCTTGTGGAGTGTTATTGTTAAATACACATAGCCCTTTGAAGTTATTAGAAGTGTCCATTCTCGGTGCTTGTACTCCTCTGTTCCTTTCATTAATGGATGCAAAGACAGGTATGTTGTAGATGCTGCTGATAGAGACAGTGTTCCGATTTCTCGAAGTGAGTTACATGACCTATTGACAAAACCTTCTTTGGGTGGGATTCCTTTGCTTGTTCTTGGAAACAAAATAGACAAGTCAGAAGCTCTTTCTAAGCAAGCACTGGTAGATCAGCTGTGAGTTCTAGAAACCAACTTTGTCATATACATACATGTTGAAATTTGTCTTGATTGGTTGTGTAACTAATTGAACATTGGATTTTGTCCATGGGTGATTTCAGAGGACTTGAGTCAATAAAGGAGAGAGAGGTCTGCTGCTATATGATTTCATGCAAGGACTCTGTAAACATAGATGTGGTAATTGACTGGCTCATCAAACACTCAAGAACTGCAAAATGATCTTTGGTTGACCAGTATTTCATTTTTGGTCAAAGATGCAAGGTGTTGAGGAGATTCCTTCATGATAGAATACATTTTCGTTAATTAGTTGTGGCTCAAGTTTGTTTATATAGTAATCAAACCGGGTCAAAATCTTCCATGCGACATCTTATGCCATCAACCAATTAGTTGGTCTTGTACATTTTTTATGGTTTCTAGTTTTAATAAAATGAAATCCAGCAACTTTATTTTGTCTGAAAAATTGAATGCTAGTGTTTTCCTTGTCCCATTTCCTCTTCTTTTCCTCGTAATGGTAATCATTGTCGGCAACTGTAAACATGTGCTCACAACCAACCTATATGCAATTGAAATTATTTTTATGTTTTCTCGACATGTATGTATTCAAGGCAACAACCTAGTACTACTTAAATGTTAGTACTGTCATAGGTGCACTCCTCAACAAATCAAAAGTACAATGATACATCTTGTTAATAAAGACATCTAACATCTTGTTGATGAAAGCATCTTGCATTGGCCAGACTGCAACCCCAAAAGAAAGGAAATAAGCACTGAGCAAATATTGAGGTAAAAATAATATCCACCAGCTTTTCACTTACTCACCTTTGGACAGGAAATTTTGGGGTAATATTTAAATAGTAAATATTGGATTTGAACCAAGCCTATTTTAAATTGTTTTATTTTTAAATATTTTTATTTAAATAATTTTAAATTTATTAAATTTTTATTTTTTTATTTGGATAAAAGATTTCATATAAAAATTATTAAAATATTAAAAAAAAAAGATTATCAAATATTAATAATTTATTTTAGTCGAATTTGATTTGTAAAAACTTATCAAGATATTTCCGATTTTAATTTTTGAAAAATTTTCAGAAAGTATTTCAAAATATAAATTTACATTTCAAAAAAAAATTCAGAAATATTTTCTGAAAAAGGTCTTTTCTGTAATACAAATTTTATATTTCTGAAAACACTTTTCAAAAATATATTTTGGAAAACATTTTTAGAATATAAATTTATATTATGGAAAAAAATTCTGAAATATATTTCTAAAAAATATTTTTGAAAATATATTTTACTGAAATGATGTTTTTAGAATTTTTTAAAGGTGATGGGATGCAGGTCAAAAGTGATGGGCTGAAAGTTTTTGCCTTGATATAAATACAATTTTTCTCTATTGACAGTTGTGTATAGTTTTTGATTGATGTTATAATTATTTCAGTTAGAATTAATGTTGGAGGTTGTTTTTATAGATTTTTTAATCAATGACAACTGAAAATTTTCCTTATCTAGTATTGGAAACAAAATACCAAAAAAATATAATATCTTCAATATTGACAAATAAAACTCTGATTGAAAAAATAAATAAAAGTGATAGGTAATAATAGAAAATTATTCTAACAATGTAAAAAAGATAATTTATATCATGATTAATAAAAAAAATGTTACAATTTACAATTTATATTTTCTTGATAATCTAATTATCCTTTTTACATTGTTAGAACAATTTTGTATTGTTACTTATCACTTTTATTTATTTTTTTCAATCAGAGTTTTATTTGTCAATATTGAAGATTTTTTTTTGACATTTTGTTTGCCAGTGCTAGACAAGGGAATTTTTCAGTTGTCATTGATTAAAAAATATATAAAAAAAAAACCTCCAACAATAATAAAAAAGATAAAATTTACAATTCTATATTTTCTTAATTAGATTAATTAGATTATTAAGAAAATATAAAATTACAAATTTTGTCTTTTTTATTTGCAAATTTTATCTTTACAATTCTATATTTTCTTGATAATCTAATTACTCTTATAAACTTTTAAATTTTTAATTTCTTCCTTGCCCAAACGACACTTTTGATACAAAGCATTTCAAATATA
>Ga0209700_103156_pt1 | contig 32132 bp, 18 predicted proteins | sample SiratroredBW_FD_187528 | JGI IMG/M metagenome (GOLD analysis project Ga0209700, IMG submission 187528) | Root nodule microbial communities of legume samples collected from California, USA - Siratro red BW (SPAdes) (version 2) | ecosystem: Host-associated > Plants > Roots > Nodule | place: USA...
GGATCTGATCAATAACGATTGATATCCTGACTCTACTAGTAATAGGAATCAAATAGATGATCATTACTAGGTGGTGAGAGTCGAAGGAGGTCTGAACTGGGTGACTGCAGCTTGAAATATAGCTAGTCAGGAAAGTCTCAAGGGGACTAACCCTGTCATACATGATTGATGATTCATTTGTGTGGGGGCTGTGTAGATTCACAGTTTGGAGATGTATGACAGGTGCATATCTTGGGGTTTATTCAATGCACGAGTCTTCCGGAAGTAGAGTCATGTTTGTAGTGTGTTAAATTCTTATATTGTGATGATACATGAGATTGAATGTTTTTGATTTGTTAAAATTTGGTTAGCTTATCCCTTTTCTTTGGTTGTATTGTGTTTGATTTTCTATCTGTGATGATCGTGTCTTGACACGGGAGCAGATAGTGCTGCAGATGGATCTTTGGGAGACCATTTAGGTTGAAGGATGCTGTTAAAAATAGTATGATATTTCGAAAAACTGGTATATGATATTGTAAATATATTTTAAAATTTTAGTTTAGCTTTATTATGTAATTTTGATGCATGTTAATTATGGAATACCATAAGATACACATGATGTTAATACTTTAGCTGTCATAGTAGAAACTTTAATTTTGTAGGGTGTTACAATAATTAGAATAACTATTATTATTGTTAATATTACTATTATTTTTACTGTCATTATTATTATTATTGTTATCATTATTATTATTATTATTATTACCAACAAATCATTTGGTGGTAAATTTTTTTATTAACAAATCCGTCGATAAATTGACCTCTAAATTTTTCTTTACTAAAAGTCGTCCGAATTGATATTTTACTGATGAATTAGTATCTGTTGATAATTTTTTTTTATTAATAATTATAGTTTTTCTTGTAGTGATGATAGACAGTTTGATGAACAAATGAACTTGTAATGATTTTTTTATAACAAAATTAATTATGAAAAATTAAATTTTCACTATAGGTATATTTGTCAAAAATGCGTTTAATCAAAGTAGTATAATATCTGAAAATAAAAATATTTTATCCACAAGTTTTATGCAACTAAAAGATAATAACATGTTTTTGGAAAACAAAAAAAATATCATTTATCTTGCTTAAATAAATTTTATCAATTGTGATATACTGTGAATATCTCTAAACTTTTTAACAAAATCACATTTAATAATTAAAAATTTAAAGTAATCTAATTTTAACATCAATATCGTCTAAAACAAAAATATTTTATGATTATTTTATTAATTTGTTTTCACTAACTTCTATTGTACATACTTTCAAATTGGTTTCTTAAACAAATTCAATGTAAAAACAAATTGAAGTTTATAATCACAACTTTTTGTTTTGAGTGTCTGTCTTTGAAAAGATAAAGATACGAAAATATTGTAGAATCCAAACTAAACTAATTCAAGTATCAAAGGATATATTTGAAAAGTTATATATAGGGATTGAAGGTGAAAAATGAATAAGTGCATGCTAAGCAATTCAAGTTGTTCAAGGGATCTTGTTGAAGTGACAATAGTTACAGTGAACATCTAATCTACCTGTTAGACTTCTAATGTTTTAAATAGTCATTGTAATCAAGTATGTTGGTTAGTGGAAGCTCTTAAGATATTGCTTAAGGGGACTGAATGTAGCACGAGTTTGGGTAAACCAACATAAATTCTTGAGTTTTGATATGTCATTACACTTGTTGTTGCTCATGTTTTGTTGTTTACTTTATTCTTCTTGTTAGACAATCTGTTAGATGATTCTCCAAAAGTATTTCTTATAAACAGTTTGCTAGACAATAAACTAGACAATCTATTTTATCTATTGCAAAAAGAGTCTAACACTATGTTTGCTTCAAGGTTTGTTCTATAGACGAAGATGAATTTGGGGTAGGTCTTCCTATTTGTATCTATGTGTGAAGAAAAATAGAGTGAGGGTTTGTAGGAGAGGTGTGGTGGTCCTCTCTCATGTGAAGTGAAAGGAGAGGAAAACCATGCCAGCCATGGTAAAAGGGCCGAAATATTATTGGTTTTTTGCATTCATCCGTGTTGGTAAGTGATTGAAATGAAAAAAAGTGAAAAAGGAAGAGTCTAATACTATGTTTGTTTCAAGGTTTGTTCTATAGACAAAGACAAATTTAGGGGAGATTGTCTTGTTTGTATCTACTAATGTGCGAAGAAAAGTGAGTGAGGATTCATGAGAGAAGAGGTGTGGTAGTCCCTCACTCATGTGAAGAGAAAGGAGAAGAAAGCCACCTTAGCCATGGTGAAAGGTCGAAATGCCCTTAATTTTTTTTCTTTCATGCATCCATATTGGTAAGTGATCAAAATGAAATAGTGCATGAAATAATCAATTATAGTGTATGTATAATTGATTATACTTCAAATTGAAGCACATATATTGCAAATTTTCATAGAAAACTTAAGCCTCTAGCTAAAATAGTTAAAAGAAATATTATATCATGATAAATCTTACAATTATTTTAAAAAAAAATTATATGGTAAAACCTTTTGAAGAAAACACAGTCTTATTAGATCATATTTATATTTCATTAATTTTAATTTATTACACATGATATAATTAAAAAATTAGGAATAAAACTTGAATAATGTACTATCCACTATTCAAATATGTGAAAAAATAATACTTGATTGAACAAAGCGTACATAATATTGAAATTCCTACCAACTCATGTAACTGCGTTCAGAGTCTGAATAATACGGGTCAATCTGAAACCAATTGATGTTACAAGGCCTAACGATCTGCAATACAGTAACCACTTATCAAACCCAAACACCTATAAATACGACCTCATTCTCAAGCAAGTATCTGTCAATCTCATAGTGACTTACTTAATACTTATCATAATCATCTTCATACTCTTACTTATTTGAGCAGTCAAAAAATCTTTTACTGAATAACTTTCTCTCTGTTCTTTATTCACAAAACTCGAATACTATCAAAGAAGAGACATGCCCAGTTAAAACTCGATCACTTCAGAATCTACCTTAAAACACCTCGAAAGATTCTAATTCGATTTTCGATGAGAACAAATTTGATTTTCATTAATTTTCTTTTAAATACATATAAGGAAATTTCTTTAGAGGGTTGTGGCCTTCTATTAATTATCTCTTCTTAGTGTTTTGTTAATTTGTATTCGTGAAAGGATGTTCATATTATTAATTTTCTAAAGCAATACCTTTGAAGTATATGATTATTTCAGATTATACAAACAGTGACTGAAACAGTTCTATGATTTTGTTGGTATTATCCAACAATTATAGAGAAAAACATTTTTAGCCCTAAAATATGCATCTCACATGCACTAGGAGGGACTAAGTAGGAAGTAAGAAGCATTAACGAAATAATAATTGTAACAAAGGGTAGAAGAAGTACAAAAGTGTGCAATATAATAATATTTTGGCCATGTCTTAGAATAAAGAATTGGAGAAGCAAGAAAGTGGCAACAGCATTTGAAGGAACATGTTACCTTGATTAGCGGTGGAGTATGGGTGTTGTGTCTTAATCGTGTCGTTTGCCTCTATAATCAGAAGATGCATCACTGGCAGTATCGCTGTCCATAGAAGAGTCTCAACTCAGACTGAAGAAGACAGATTCTTTCTAGGGCAAAAACAACCTTTGACTATCTGTCTCCATTTAACCTCATAATTAATTCACACTAACCAATTGTCTATGTTTTCTATTTCTTTTTTACTCACTATTTTTATTTTTAACTAATCAAAATGTACATACACACACGTGCTATTGGACTGTTTCAGTTCATATGTCTACTGCTAAACTCAATACACACAGATTTACCCTTTTGTAGTTTTTTTTTTTTACTGAAAACAATGATGTTTGAATCGTGTTAAATTATTACAATCAATACAACTTTTTGTATTTATTCAACACAAATTACCAAAGTTAAAATCAGTGGTTGTTGTTGAAAGTTCACTGGCTATTAGAAATTGTTTTTTTAATGGAGTTGAGAAATTCTGTAAGGGTAGGGAAACTTTAACTTGCTAGTCTCTTCTCGTACTATTTTTTAGTGGGAACAAACAGGTTCACTCTTACGCCATCACTATCAAAAGAAAAACGGTGGGTGTCGATCAATAAGATAGCTTTGTTCTTTCTTTTTCTTTTCTTGTCTCTTAAAAAAAATCTTTGGTGCAAACCAGATGACAACCGCACTGAATATAAAATAATGAAAAATGAAAATTTTATGCTAAAGAGTCATTCTGTCTGTGTGTTTTTCCTATCTTATCTATCCATTTTTATGAAGTGAACAGGGACACAGAATCCTCATAATTTGCCATATTTTGTGCTTAACTAAAATTAATGAAGCACCACTAATGGCGGCAAAAAAGCTTTTCGAGTAGGTGAGTGGTGGGGACTCGTATCTAAGTTTGTTACCAAACCTTGTTACGTTCTTTATTCTGCGTTTGAATATTCAATATTACATAGTTTCATTATTGTTTATACAAATGTGCGGTTCACTGTGAAAACAAATAAAGTGAATAAACTAAAGATAAAGGCGCCCAAACAGTTTGCCCTATTTCATAAACCCTAGTTTGAAATTCATAATTTAGAAAAGGTAAAAAATAAAAAATAAAATAAGAAGAATACAAAAGAGTACATAAAACCTACCACACCCCCATAGTTAGGACACATGTTCCCTAAACTTGAGGCAACAGGTTTAGGACTTGAGGGTTTATCTCCTAAAGATGGGTTCAAGTTGACTTAAACAACATTAGTATAAACTAGGTTCAGGGATTTAAAGCTTAAGTGTATAAAATAGTTTTCTTAAGGATAGTTAATGATTTGCATTCACTCAAATTGTTTTTTCTATGTAATAAACAAATATAAATTATTATATAGGACTTGTTTACTTATCTTATTTTATATTATTGCATTTTCTTTTGTTATAATTATATTTCATAGAAATTAATAACAAAAATTATTTAAGAAAAATAAGCAGAGGTAATATACCAATAGGATTTCTTGGGTATTGGTTGATGGTTGAATTCATTATTTCGTTTAGTTTAACCAAATAAATTTAGGTTCAGGAAATTATAGTTCTATTAGGATGTCATAAATTTATGATGTGGTAACATGATTTTTTCTGATACGTAATAAGGTAGATTGTAGATGAATTAAAGAGAAATTTATTAAATAAATGCTTAGAAGACATAATCTATTAAGGTTTTTAGAAGATTTCAAAACATATTATATGTGTTTAATAATAGCTGTTTATGACATGATTATAAAAAATCTAAACATAGAATCTTGCTGGTCTTAAAAAAAAAGTGTAAGAAATAAATTAGAAAGTAAAAACTAAATTTCAAAAATCAAAACTTTAAATTTTGAAAACTACAAAATGATTTATTTTTTAAAACTTTATATATATTTATTTATTAGGAAAATATATTTATTTTTATGAAATAAAGCTACTATATAATCGAATAAGTTATAAATGAACTCTTTATTAAGTATAGCATATTAAAAGAAAATACTAACTTAACGAGAATTTTTTTTATTTAGCAAATATAGCTATTTCTCTCAAATAAATTAATAAAGTAATAAAATAACATATGCAGGACAAAAAAAATAATTGTTTATAAACTGAAATACACAGTCCCTATCTTGCTTTTAAAAAACTTACAATGCAACCACCACATGGAATTTTATTTGAGAGAATGAAACCCTAATTTATAGAAAAATATGATAGTTCGTTTTTAATTCGTAAGTGTCAATCTAAACTTACGTGCTACACAATATAAAAACATTACATTAGGATGGTGCACAACACTTGCTTCCATACTAAGTATCTTTCCTCATCTTCAACAGTGCTGGAATTTGATTGGGTTTGGTCCAACCTTTTGTAACAGCAAGAGTCAACATCTTGGAAACTATTTTAAGACGTCAATTTTAGATTTTGGCCTCGTGATAGAGATTATATCCTTCATTTTTCGGTGCAGAACATTCTTATCATAATTGGGACCCTTGGTTTGTGTTTTTTTACTCTCCCTTTTATGCTAAATGTTCCTAATAACAAATAGCTTGCTATACAAAACAAGAAATCTCTTGTTTGTTCTAAAACTATTTTGCATATTCGAAAATTCTAGTTATCGGTTAGAGATATTCGTAAAAGATTTCAGACAAAAAAGTCTGTAAGTGTTTAAATAAATGACATAGAAATAATAATCTTTAAGTACATGCATATTCTTCTATATTTATAAGAATGATAGGAACTTTTAAGATATTAGGTCATTCTAAGATATTTTTCATTGAACCCATATTATCAGTCATTTTAATCATAACAATTAATACTAATTATATTAATTAATACTTTCACTAATTAATTTTAGAGTTAACAGACCTATTTGTGGATTTAGATCATAAACTCATTTTGTTGAGAAAGTTGGGGTTTAGGGTTTAGATTAGAAGGATTAATTAAGCTTACTATACACTAAACAATTGCATGTGTGGCATTAATAGTTCCCAAACCTTCATACCATCTCTACACTGTATATGACAAATTCCGTGCACCATTTTTGTGAATGAGGAATCAATTCGAGCACCTAGAATGTGCATTGAATGATCGTGGCTAACCTCAAACGCAGAGAATGGGCTTTGCATCTACTTTGATAAATGGTTATTCCTCTCGAAGATTATGACTGATTGTAGATACAAAGTGATACCACATTATAGGTATATCGGTTAAAGATGCAAGATCTCTTCAACTGAATATCTCATCTTTGACTCACCACTGCACTTCTTTTAGCATATACCTTTCCACGTCTCAAAGTGCTTCACATCCTAACGCACTTCTCCAATGCCCAACAAAGCCCACACTTTCATTAATATCTTTCTTTTCATTACAAAAACAATAACATAGCTTTTAATCTTTTGTGTATAACTGTGGGATTTTCATATTTTGAGTTCAAATTGGCAAATTAGATTCCGAATATTGTCATTGTGTATGATTGGAGTGAGTTAACAAGTGTCACTGTGGATCATATAATAAAATTGTGATTTTTGGATCAAATTCGCTTATTGAAACTTCAATATCATAATCACACAAGTGTAACATATTCAATCTCCAATTCGTATAATTAAAATTTGGAAAACTAAATTTGCATATGTGTAATATGTGATAGACCAAAACTGCATTTAAAAAATATAAAAAGAAAACCTCTTGAGTTTGGTCCAAGGATTGTTGGGCCATTTATTACTTATTCAGCCAGCCCATTTACTCTAGCTAAGGTCAATATGAATATCAATACTTGACGGCTTCTTTTTGCACCTCCATACCTTCTTTTTTCACCTTCATATATTTTGAACTTCCCAAAATGCTCATTTGAAAAAGACTATATTGTCATTAATAAGAATGATGTATAGGTTTTAGAAGGATGATAATAAAAGTGCGTGAATAAGGGTGGTATTGCATTTTTTCAGTGTAGTGTGATAGTGGTAGCGGCGGTGGTTGTGTGTGGTTATAAATGGTTGTGGTGGTGTACTGGTGGTGGTGGGGAGGTGTTGGAGGAAGCTTTTCGTTGGAGGTAAGTAAATGGGACCGGTTTCGATTTTATATTTTGGATTTTGTAATTCGAAAATCAGTGGATTACAAAATCTGAAGTTATTTTTCGTTAGAAGTTACCCTTTAGATTTGAGTAATCCCGACTAAAAATTTGGCTTCCGAAGTAGGCCAATATGAAAGAACAAAATATATTTCGGAATATACATCTTGTAACCTAATTTGAAAGGTAAAATTATATTCTAGAACAGTCTAATCCGAAAGTTAAGAATAAGTTTATGGATTAGGCTGTTCCATAATAGGATTTTATTTTTTAAAATGGCTTGTTTCAGAAGGTAAAATCAAATTTCGAAACAGTTTAATCTAGAAATTTATTTTTAATTTTCTAAATAGACCAATCTAAAAGGTTAAATAAAGATAATTGAGTCATTATATACTTTATTTAAGGTCAGCTTTTGAATTTTTAAAATATATGGAGGTGGAGGAAGAAGGAAGAAGGTATGGAGGTGTGGAAGGAAGCCGTGTCAATAGTGATTAAGAAAAAAATTATGCCAAAATTAGGTCCAATATGTGTATATATTAAAAAATAATTTTAAATGTAAGAATTTTAAATACTATTTTATCATAATTATATATAAATGGTTAAAATTAAAAGTTAGTTATATACGATTTTTAAGAAGTAATCTATATTTATCTTATAATTTTGATTATTAAATAAGTTCTAGCAATTTATTATTTTTTTAGTTCTTATAAAAGCTACTAAGTGATAACTAATTTGGTTTATATGACTGCCAATAAACTAATTTAATTTATATTACGAGATTTAAAATAAATGATTTCTTTTCCATTGGCATATTTTATTTCTATATGACTAATTTGATATCATAGTATAGGCTTTTGAGACTCTCAAAAGTCGTTTTAGGGAAACAGGTCGGAACTTTCTTCAAATGACTATTATTTTTGTTTTGTATTAAAAAATATTTTCGCTTATATTGACTACGGTTATTTGAGTGACTTCTTTGTCTATATTGACTTCAGAATAGAATAGAACGGTTAAACCTATTTATAATTATTTTTAAATTTTTTATATTATTAAAGACCATTTAATAGTCAAAATAAGATATAATTCTCTAAGTAACACAATAGATATTGAAACAATATAATAGACTATTATAAAAACATAAACGAATCATCTAAAATTATTTTCATATTCTTAAAAAAATATATTCAAGAATTAGTTAATTTTAACGTTAACGTGAATATAAACAAATTGTGTTGTGTTTTTTTATAAATGTATTATAAGGTCGTTTAAGAAACAGAGCTGATAGAATAATTTTGACTGTGATATTCTGCAGTTTATTTTGAAACTGCAAGGGATCATATTCCTGGGCACAATCATTATTCTGGTTAGCGTTTTCTTCTTATCATTATTATAAAATTCTTCATTCTTCATCTTTGCTGTTCAAACTCAGAACCAGAACGCAGAGCAAGAAAGAAAGCATGGTAAAGGACAGGAACGTTGGTGTTGCATTGGACTTCTCCAAAAGCAGCAAGGTTGCTCTCAAATGGGCAATTGAAAACTTGGCTGAGAAAGGCCACACCTTTTACATCATCCATGTCAACCCCGATTCCTCTGATGATCGTAATCAGTTGTGGACCAAATCTGGCTCTCGTGAGTGCCTTTTATTTTTCATTTTTCATTTGGGTTCTTTCTGAGTATGTCCCATCCTCTGTTTTCCTCTGTTTTCGTACGATCTGATGGTTTGATATGGTTTGGTTCTCTTTGCAGCTCTTATTCCTTTGAAGGAGTTCAGAGAGGCAGAGGTCATGAAGAACTATGGCGTACAAAGTGATGCTGAGGTCCTTGATTTGCTTGACACTGCCACCAGACAAAAAGAGGTTTCTTATTTTTCTATTTTCTTTCGTTCTTCTCTGTTTTAATACAGTTCTTGAAACTTTAGAGTTTATTTTATACCTAGATTCTTAGCGTTTCTCTTGAGCTTATGAGTGAGTTTGTGGATTTGTGGATTTGTAGGTTAACGTTGTTGTAAAATTGTATTGGGGTGATGTAAGAGAGAAACTTTTGGATTCCATTGAAGATCTGAAGCTGGACTCTTTGGTCATAGGAAGCAGAGGTCTCAGCACAATTCAAAGGTGCCTACACTTGTTGTAATACATTCTTTTATTCGTTATGGATTTATGAACAAGATTATAAAAATTAAAATTTTTCGATTAAAAATGAAACTCACAGTTTTATAATTTTCTAAATATCTTAACTAGTAATAAAAATACCAGAAAAAAGTGTTTTTTAGTATTTATCTAAAATATCATTCCTAGTTTTTCCCATGACTTTTAGTTATTCACCATGAACTATAGAAACATAACCAGTCTTTATCAATTGAGATATATGGATGATATGAATATTTTTGCTTGTGTGATTGTGTTGTGAATCTGTGGCTTTTATTTGATAATTGTTATGATTTATTTTAGTAAAATGGTGTAAAAAAACACAGGTTGATATTGGGAAGTGTAAGCAACTTCGTGATGACTCATGCTCCATGCCCAGTTACCATTGTGAAGGAGTAAGCACTAAGCAGATGATAGATTTGGGAGAACATTTACCCCTTTGATGATGTTTTTCATCCATTGTACTTTGGCTATACTATGGAATATAATTTTACATGCATATTAACATGAGACCGTTTTATATATGAAGTACTGTAATAATGTAATTTTAACATGAGACTGGCTACTGGAAGTCACTTTTATGTTATAAGAGATTATGTTATATCATTATTTTTTATTAATTACTATGAGTATATATATTTTTATTAACAAGTAACAATAATAAATTTAGAAATGATTAATAATGAAGATAAACTTGATTTATTAGATCCATGATCGGTTGATAATTTATACATTTTCACGAATGATTCAGTAATTAAATTAATTTATTTCATGAGTGTTACAGAAAAGTTTTAAGTAGGGCTTAAAATGAAATCATGTTGGACCACTAACTTTCCAATGGACTAATCTTTCAAGCTGCACCTTCGTAAACTCGTTCTGCACCTTCATAACATATTGAGAATCTCTTAATTACTTTTAATGAATAATAATATAATCCCATTCTACCGTTTACCCCGTTTACTTTGAAAAATTATATACAGGATGAGATGCAGTTTGGTATACATTTCAAAATAATGTACTATGTGCTATTTTATATCAAAAAATCTAATACACATTTTCGTAATTTCTACAAAGTTATTAATGTCATTTAAGATTTTATGGAGGTACGAGACAAGATTACGAAGGTGCAGGAAGAATCCGTCGTCTTTCAAGAGTTTAGGTCATAAATTATGGAGTGGGTGGGCAGATAATAATTGCCCAAAATTGATAATTATTTTGAAAGCGTTTTCTTCATGCATTTCTATAAATAAGAAGAAGGGTTTTGATGGTGAAGAAGGACACTTTTTTTTTTTTATTAGCAAGGACCAAGGTAGAGAGGAGAAGAAATAAACAAATTTAATTATATATTTAATAATTTATGTGGGCATATTTTTTCTTCATTTTGAAGATATTTCATGAATTTCCTTTTCAAAATGAATTACTTTGAATGATTAAAAATATTTGAAGTCATTATGAATTAGCCAGGAAGACAACTTATGCAGGTGAATAAAGACTCTTGATCAGTAGCATAAGTTGAAGTGACACGATTCACTTGTTCGTGGCAACCTAACCCCAACATTTTCTAGTCTGTAATACTCGAGCTAGAGTGGTAGAGCACTGGAATTAACTACTTCATATTTGAAGAGCTTCTTCATGGAAATACTCACTTTCCTCGTGCATAATAATCCTTAAAATTGAACAAAAAGACATAACAATCCTTAAATTGACCAAAAGAACAAATAATTTAGCCTAACTTAATCTTGTTGGTCCTTATTTTGATTGAGAATGTTAACTGACTTGTCAACATCAGGATGAGATTCCAATCTTGACGTAGTCTTCATGATTCTACTGCTTTGGTGGTTGATCTTGCTTGGGGCAATTTCTTAGGAATTGCATCCTTAGCAAGTTGGTGAATATGGATTATAGCTTTGTAATTTCTGAAATATTATTGCAATTAAGTGCCTCAAATTACAGTACCACGTTTTGGATGTAGAAACAAAAGACAGTTAAAGTTGTTTAATTTTTTAGATATAGATTATGATTATGGATCCGTGTAATATAAGAGTTGTTTCAGCTTAGATATAGATTATGAATCCGTGTTTTTCTTAATTATCACTAAACCAAACACGCCCTTCGTTCCAATATTCATGTCTCAGGAACAATAACTTTGAAAACACAAAGAAGCTGCATAATTTATTGATTGAAAGAGTAAAATATCAATACAAGAACAACCCTGCGTTATTTGTTTGACATGTGGAAATCCTAGATTTCAACTTCAAGCATAATTTTGAAACGAAATCGTAAATAACAGCAACAATTCAATTACAAGTAGTCCACACAATTTTCCTTGAAAATTCTAAAATCTCACGACATGAAATCTATTTTGAAGAAAAAAGGCTTTCATAGCGTCCTTTAAAAAAGGCAAAAACTGGGTCTCTAGGTGGAAGACTTTCTTTGACAATTGGATGGTTCACAAATTCTTGGGTCCATTTGTAGAGATTAGGAAATTTCTCAGTTGTTAATAAGTCCAACCCTGCTATCTCTTGAACCAAAGGGATCCAAAATGCCACATAGACAGCAGCAATATCTACCAAGCCAAGTTCCTCTCCTCCAAAGAACTTCTTGTCCTTTATCTCATTCTCTAGAAACTGCAGACTCTCATATGTTTCCGCAACATTCTTCTCACGCTCTTTCTCATCAGCCGTGAAAACAGATTTCCACGCAGCACCCACAATCTGATTTCATAAATCGCACTATTTATTAGTCACTGTTGTTTAAATTCATTACTACAAACATACTCAAGATAGACTTGTACATGAAACAAATATGTCACATAATAACCCCCAAATTACAATCGCAATAATTTATGCAGATTCGGGGACAAATGAGAAGAAAGGAAGAAAAGAAGAAGAGATGGGTTACCTTGTCATCAATGAATTTGGACCAGAAACGAGCCAAGGCTCTCTGATAAGGATCAGAAGGCAAAATGGGGTTGTTGGTCCAGGTCTCATCGATGTATTCAACAATCACGAGGGACTCTGCTAGGGGTTTGTCACCGTGAACAAGAACTGGAACCTTCTTGTGAACTGGGTTGTACTTGAGAAGCTGTTCACTCTTGTTACCCAAATTTTCTTCCACATATTTGTATTCAATGCCCTTCAACTTTAGGGCTATCTTCACCCTGCAAACAAATGGGCTTCCAGTAGCCCCCAGAAGGGTCACCTCTTCCTGACTTGAAGCCATAGCAGCACTTAAATGTCAAAGACTAGAATAACAGTTTCAAAGACTTCTCTTGGTGTATTATTCCTCCTAAGCCTTCTACGGCCTTTTTATAGAGGCAGGAAATTAGCTCCATACAATATAATATTGACTCTAGCCAAAAAGTGAGAAAGAAAGAGTTCCCAACGTGTACAATTTCTCATAAACTAATGTGTAAAGAGAATATTCCAGAAACCAAAAGCAAGGTTAGATCCATGGTCAGTGGCTACAAGTGATGTGAGCGATTACATCATCAGCAACATCGTATCGAACATTAAATACATATTAGAACTGGTAGACACTCGTTCACTTCTATTTCGCAACACACACGACGTTACATGTTAATTCTACACGGCTCTATCGTTTTTTCAACGTTACAACTAGGTAGACTTTTAAATCTAAAACATATAATTTTAATTAACAAATTGGTAGGTTTTTACGGTTTAAAAATGGTTATTTTTAATTAAATTTTAACTTTTAATTAACATATAGGCAGATGAAAAGCTTTAATTAAACAGTGCACACAGGGACACTGTAAGTCCATTAAGCTCTTTAAAATTGAAAAAAATTTGAGTAAATATTAACACAGGTACTTTTAACACCTGTGTTTCAATCACAAAGCTGGAATTCAAGTAATTGATGCATTAACTATAGTTTGATCGGTCATGGAGTTCGTCACAAGCGTGTGGAGAAAACAATAGTAAAGTTTGAATTGTGCAGGGGCTCCTGGCTATCATTAAATTAGAGTAATATTATTGTCATACTATATTATTAATATTTTTATTATAATATTAATAATGATAATAATAAATATGTTAATATTAATAATAATAATAATTATTAGCATTATTATTAATAATAATATCAATAATATTAATAATAATATTATTAATGTTAATAATAATAATATTTATAATAATAATTTTAATAATAATAATATTAATAATACTATTATAATAATAATATATTAAAAATAATAATATAAATATTTGTATATGAATTTATATATGAATTTAATTTTTATGTAATAAGTCTGGATACAAATTCATTGTAATTACGTATAATGTTGATTCTTAATATAAATTATATTATATATAAATTTACATACGGATTTAATTCGTATGTAATATCCTGGACAAGAAATCTTTATGTAATTCCGTATGTAATGTTGATTCTTAATATAAATTATATTACATATGAATTTACATACAAATTAAATCTGTATGTAATATCCTGGATGTAAATCTGTATGTAAAAATCTGTATGTAATGTTGATTTTATATAATAATTTGAATCCGTAGATAATTTGTATGTAATGTTGATTTTACATACGAATATAAATCCATAGATAAAATTTCGTATATAATACAAATTTTACATACAGATCTTCATACGTATGTAATTCTTGTATATAATTTGAGTTTTTTTTGTAGTGTTAATTATTTTCAACTCTATTTTATTTTATTTTCATTTTCTTATGTGAAATTTGTTAGAAAAAAATTCTAAACTAAAAACAAGGAAATTCATAATAGTGGTTATTAAAAGAAACAATTTTTATAATAAAATATTAGAGAGAAGAAATTATAAAAGGCTGGGTTAAAAAGCATGTATAATATTGGTTTTGGAGAGAAAACATTGTGACATGAATAATTGTACAACAAAAGATTTCCAAAATGTCAATGTCATTTCAAATAGAATAAAAGTCCAAATAAGGAGAAATAACAATGAACCTTTTAATATAATGTATCTGTTGTCTGTTGATAAAGTAACTTGAATATTATAGGGCATTGATATTCGATGTGTGAAGCATTTGTTTAACAGTAATGAATCCTTTTACAAAATTTTATGAAAGTCAATCTTATTAGAAAATATCTAAAGTAATAATATTTGTTTCTAAATAGAGCTCAAAAAATAATTTATTTAGCATATTTTCATGATATTACATCTCTAACTAATATAAAAATATAATTATACTAGTAGATATATATACGTTAGTTTACAATAGCTTACTTAATATAAAATTTTGGGGAATTAAATATAGAAATTATTTTAAATAAATATATTTGATATTTTCTGATATTCTACTGATATTCTTTAATATTCCCTTGATTATATCCGATATTCTCTGATATTCTCTTGATTATCTCTGATATTCTACTGATTTGTTTATCTGATAATAATATTCTAACACTCCCCCTCAAGGTGAGTAGTGGGATCACCAATACTTAGCTTGCTAAGGACACAGGTAAATGCTCTACTTGTAACAATTTTGGTGAGAATGTCTGCCAACTAGTCTTCTGACCTTACAAACGAAAGCTCAATACTGTTATCCTCAATCTTCTCCTTGATGAAGTGTCTGTCCACTTCAACGTGCTTGGTTCTGTCATGTTGTACATGATTTTATGAGATACTGATTATTGCCTTGTTATCACACTTTAACTAACTTGGTAGTTGTGGTGGAAAACCAATCTCGGTGATCAACTTTTTTATCCATAAGATTTCTTTTATACCTTTGACAATTCTCCGGAATTCAGCCTCAGCACTTGAAAGAGCAACCACTTTCTGCTTCTTACTCCTCCATGTCACCAAGTTACCTCCCACAATAGTAAAATAGCCTGATGTAGATCTCCTATCATTTGGATTACCAACCCAATCAACATCAGTATAAACTTCAATGTTTAAGTGTCCATGCTTTTGGAACATTATCCCACTTCCTGGTGTCCCCTTCAAGTATCGGACAATCCTCATGGTAGCTTCCATATGATCCTCTTGAGGTTGATGCATAAACTGACTTATTACCCCTACTGCATATGATATATTTGATCGAGTGTGTGACAGATAAATCAATTTTCCAACTAACCATTGGTACCTCTCTTTATTTGCCAGATTAACTTCTTCCTCAAACTTTAAATCATGCTTAACTTGCATAGGAGTATCTGTTGGTTTACAATCGACCATTCCTGTTTCTGCAAGCAAATCCATGATGTACTTTCTTTGGGAAATAAATATCCCTTTGTTAGAGCGAAGAACCTCTATTCCCAAGAAGTACTTTAGTCCACCTAAGTCCTTCATTTCAAATTCTTTGAACAAGTTATTCCTCACTTGTGCAATTTATTCTATATCACTTCCGGTTATGATCATGTCATCCACATATATTATTAAGCATGTGATCAAATCTTCTTTTCTTTTCAAGAATAAAGTATGGTCAAAGTTACTTTGTTTGTACTTGTACCTTTCCATGGCCACTGTACACCTCCCGAACCAGGCATGTGGAGACTGCTTAAGCCCATAAAGTGCCTTTTTTTCAATTTGCAGACTTCATTTCCTTGGAAGTCTTCAAAGAACCCTGGAGGAGCTTCCATGTACACTTATTATTTCAAATCCCCATGTAGAAAAACATTCTTGACATCAAACTGATGAAGTGACCAATTTTTGTTTGTTGCTATTGAAAATAGTACTCTGATGGTGTCAATTTTTGCAACCGGTGAGAAAGTCTCTGAGTAGTCAATGCCATAAGTCTGTGTATAGCATTTTGCCACCAATCTTGCCTTATATTGCTCAATGGTGCCACTTGCTTTATGTTTAATGGTGAAAACCCATCGACATCCTATTTGTTTATTCCTTGCTGGTAAGATGCACTTCTCCCAAGTTCCATTCTTTTCTAGAGCTTCCATCTTTGTTTTCATAACTTCTTTCCATTCGTCCTTCTTACTGGCTACGTTAACTATTTTGGGAATGTCTTCAGCTAGAAGGGAGGTAAGAAAAACTCTTGCAATGTCTGTCACCCCTTCTCTGGTTATCTTCATAGGATACATGGAATTTCAGGAAAAATGTTCTGCAGAATATCGGTCAGGTGGTACCCCTTTGTTTCTTCTTGGCGGAAGTGTGAAAGGCTCTGGTTCTGGTGCTAACCTGTCATTGTTAGTGACTTCATTCATAACAGGTGACAACTTAGTAGTGTGAAGATCACTTATCTCTTGTTGGACATTCTTAGAAAGATCTTCATTGGTTGTGTTAGTCCCTCTTACATTAACAGAGACAAGCTCGTTGGCTTCATCTACTTGCTCTTTTGGAATAATTTCTGGACAACTAAGGCTACTTAACCAACTTGGTGGTTCACTAGTTTTCTCCCCCTGAACATCAAGTTAGCTACTGAAAAAATATTTTGATTCTAAAAAATCACAATCTATAGTCACATATACATGTTTGTAACATCGATACCCCTTTTGATGTGTAACATATTCAACAAAAACACATCTCTCAGCACATGGATCAAATTTGGTTCTGTTAGCTTTGGGAATATGAACGAACACAAATGTTTGTAACATTTGGACAGGAGGGATATCAGTCTGAGTAGCTAGGATATGTAGGGGTGTTTTGTGGTTAAGGATCTTGGAGGGTAGCCTGTTCAAAAGATAGGCCGAGGTAGCTACAACTTCGGGCCAAAAACGTGTTAGAACCTGTTCATCAAAAATCATGGCTTGAGTCATCTCTAGTAGCTTACGATTTTTCCGTTCTGCTACACTATTTTGTTAGGGTGTGTTTGGACTGGAAGTTTAATGGATTAAGCCATTTTCTCTGAAAAATTCTTGTATTGATTTGTTAACAAATTCTCCATCATTATTTGATTTATGTACTTGGATTTTTTTGTTAAACTGAGTGTGAATCATTTGATAAAATGCATAGAACTTATCGGGTACTTCAGAATTGTGTTTTATAAAATATACCCACGTTATGCGAGAGAAATCGTCCACAAATAACACAATACTGAAATTGATTATTGTAGGAATTAGGAGCTGGACCTCACACATCAGATTGTACTAATGAAAAAACAGAATTGAGTCTATTGTTGTTAAGAGAAAAAGTAATTCTATGATTCTTTGTCCATATACAAGTTTCACATTTGATGGGCTCAATGTTACTAGTAAATAAATTAGAAAATAAAATCTTAAGATACCCAAATGAAGGATGTTCCAAACGTCTATGTCATAACCAGAGTTGTTTTGCAACTGTTTCATGAGCAAGCATGGCATGTCCCTTGTGAACAACCTCATCAATATAGTAAAGACCTCCACGTTCAGTTCCACTCCCAATGTTTTTTTCTTGAATGTCTTTTTCTTTGTTTACAATAGCTCACTTAATATAGAATTTTAGGGAATTAAATATAAAAATTATTCTAAATAAATATATTTGATATTATCTGATATTCTATTGATATTCTCTGATATTTTATTAATATTCTTTGACACTCCCATTATTATTTTTAATATTTTCTGATATTTTCTTGATTATTTATGATATTCTACTGATTTGTTTATCTGATAATAATATTCTAACAATTAGAAATCTAATTATGGTAATTTTAGAAATAAAAGTATAAATTTATTTTACTGGTAAAAAAATAAATTTATGTTACATTTATTTATTTGTACTAAATAAATAAACTTTAAATAGTAATATTAATAATAATAAATAATAAACCAATTTTTATTTTTATATTTTAAAAACTATATTATTTTTCCTATATATATATAAATCGAACATTAAATAATTTCAATATTATAAAATTTATATATATAATGTATATGTGAAATGAAGCTTTTATTTATATTAGAAACTTTTATTTCAATGATAAGTTTTAAGATAAAATTATCCTATAAATGATGTGGTTGAGGTGAGTTCATTCACACCCTTTGTTTAAATTTATTTAATAATTGAATTCATTATTATTTTTTAAATATGTGACCTCATTGAGAAGGAATTAACTGAAGTTAATTGTTTAACAATTGGAGTAGGAGACGGATTCTTGTGTGAGAAACTACAAAGTAACTTGTTTAAAAAGAAGGCTTTATATCCATTCTCATTGGCTTAGAAGTGATGTGAGCAATTACATCATCACCAACATCGTATTGAACTAAAAAGTATCCATTGGACTTCGTAGACACTGCTTGCACATTGCACTTGTATTTGGCAACACGCACCACATTACATGTAAATTTCTAGACGACTCTACCGTTCTCTCACGTTATGGTAGACACTTAAATTTAAAACATATATTTTAATTTACAAATTGGTAGGTTTTTACGGTTTAAAAATGGATAGTTATAATTAATTTTTAACTTTTAATTAACATATAGGTAGATGAAAAGCTTTAATTAAACGGTACATACAGAGACCGTTTAACTAAAGCTCTTTAAAATTGAAAAATATGAGTTTTTAAATGAAAAATCATTCTTTACAATACTTCAGATGATTATGACAAAGGGTAAAACTAATATTATTTTATGTTTTAAATTAATTTTGAAGGAAATGGAAATAACCTTTAAACTGGTGAAAAAAATTTATAGAATAAGTGAATGAAAAATGAAAAATTAGAATCGAAACGGGTAGTTAAAGAAAGAAGATCTCATAATCAAGAAAAAACTTAAAATTATAAATACAACAAATATATTATATTAATCACGTGGTATGAAAATAAAAAAAAATAAATAAATGAAAAGCTTTAATTAAACAGTGCACACAGACAATAAAAAGTCCATTAAGCTCTTTAAAATTGAAAAATGGAAATACAAGTGGAAAGTATTTTTTTGACAATTCCTCAAATAATATTATACTTTTGCAGTCTGATCTAATTTCTCTTTCTTGATAAAGAGTAAAATTATATTATTATATTGTGTTTTAAATTGTGCGTGAAAGAAACTTATTGAACCAGCTATTAGAATAAAATTCGATGTTATTGGAAGAAATGAAAAAAATTAGAATTGGAACGTTGTGTTAAATAAAGAAGATCTCATATAACAAAAACAAGAACTTGAAATAAAAAAAAGATGGATAATATTATTCATGTGATAATATTTAAGATTTTTATCTTAAGAAAAAATAAAAATAAGATTATACTACGATACTCTCATTGGAAACAACATCAGAAACCTAAACTCTAAACGACAGAAAGAGATTGATTGACAATTTAATTTTTTTTCTAAACCTATTTTAATTTTTAAATTTCTCTTTTAATTATATTTTAATTAAATAATATTATTCTTAATGAATCTCGACGTATGACCTACCACATCAAATTGTTAACTAGTTGGCACTAGTCCTGTAGCAAATTATTATAATTTTTCTTACATTTCAATAAAAGAGTAATTATATTAATAAACTTTTATAACTATTTCACAATTATTATTTTACTCTTTATTTTTTTTATAAATATAAAATTTTATTTTTATAATAATTATATTACTTAAAAATGATTTGTAATATGATTATTACAATTATAAAAAAAATTAGTTATAAGATACTTTTAACACCTTTGTTTCGGTCACAAAGCTTGATTTTCAGTAATTAATGCATTAATTATGATTTGATTGGTCATGGAGTACGTCACAAGCGTGTGGGGAAACAACTGTGATAGTAAAACTTTTTGTGCAAGGATTCTTTCTATACCTTTCACGTTACCACTTAATTATTTTCAACTTTATTTTATTTTATTTTCATTTTTTCTATGAAAGTTTTTAGAAAAGAAAATTTAAATTAAAAATAATAAAATTCATAATAGTAGTAATTAAAAGCAATTTCTATTGACATTTTAATTTTGAATTTAATATAACTTTATTAATTAACTTTACTATTTTAAAGTTATCTACGGTAATAATAATCTTAATATTATTTATTTTTCAATAATAACATTAATAGTATTTATTTTTTATTTTCTTAATTACCACGAATAAATAACATTGAACTAAACATTTTTAATTATTTATTTTATATTTCTTTTTTAAATAGTTATTTTTATCTTCAATATATATATTTTCTATTTCTTTAGCACAATAAATATTTTATTTCATTTTTGTTATTATCGATATTTTTTAATAAATTTAAAATAAAAAATTTAATTATAATTCCAATATTCAAATTTTAATTTTAATATAAAATAAAATTATAAAATTGATTGTAATTTATTATCTTTATTTATTATAAAAATACAAAAATAAAAAAAAATATTATTTATTTTCTTATTATAATTAATTACTTAAAATATCTATAAATAGTTTTTTTCTCCGTGTATGTTTATTATCACAACTTGTTTTTTTTATAAAGTTAATTAAAATAATTTTTTTCTCTTACATATTTTTTTATTTACCTTCCTATCTCGTATAAATTAAAAATAAACTCTTCCTAATTTTAATTGTATTTTTAATAAAATTTTTAAAAATATATCTACTCTTTTTTCTCTCACAAATAATTTTAAATTTATTCTCACCATTTTTAATTAAATCTTTTAAAACATTTTTAATTTCTAAAAATTAGTTTCTCACAATTTACAATATTTTTATTTATTTTTATACTTTATTAATACAAAAATCATACCATAATAATAATTTTTTGCTTTATTTTACTTTAAAAGAAAAAAAAAATCTTATAAAACTTAAAACATAAAAAAACTTTCAGAATTTGGTTTAAAGATATTCGAATTTTGATTGGTATTTAGAACACAATGACTAAATTTGAATTGAGAATTCGACCTTGACAACGAAATTCTTATTGTGTAGAATAAAAGATGTTAGTTTGAGAAATAAATTGACAAAGATGTTTTATGGGAAATTAATCTTGAAAACAATATTACTCTGATACAAAATTTGAAGATTTCGTAGTGTTTTTTGGGTGTGTTTTCTATATTCTTTTAGGGAGTGTTTAGATTGGGGAGTGGATTTGAGGGAGTGGATTTGAGATGATTTGAGATGAAAGTGTGTGAAAAGTTGAGTTGTTTGGATTAAGGATGATAGGATTTGAAGAGAAAGTTTATGAAAAAGTTTGTGAATGATGTGATAGATATAATAAATATTTTAATATATAAAATTATAATTTTTTTCTTATAATTAAAAATAAAATATATTTAATATAATTAATAATATTTAAAAAATTTATAAAAATATTAAATTATGTAATTATTTATAAATTAAAATTTAATTTATCGTAAAATATATTAATTTATTGATTGAGACTAATTAATTTATTAAATATAAAGTTTTAACTTTTTAAAATAATTTCAGAATTAAATTTAAAAATTATTATTATTTTACAATAATAAAAAAATAGTATCATATAAGTTATTTTCATTTAAAATATTTTTATTAAAATTATAATTATATTTATATTATTATTAAATACTTTACTAATAATATTATATAATATTTAATATTTGTATTTTTAAATATTATTTATTATTATATTATATAATAAATTAATATATATATATATATATATATATGAAAATATAATAAATAATTATTATTTTATTTTATTATATTATATAATTATTATAATAAAAATAAAAGTAATTAATAAATTAATAATAAAAATTAATTAAAAGAGAATATAAGAAAGATTTGCAACTTTCATCGCAAATCTTCGCAGTTAAACGAAGAAATAAAAATGAAAAAAGTTTCTCTCGTTTTCTGAATTTTATTAATATTTTATTTTTTGAAATTCCAACTTTCTTTCTGAATTTTCGTTGCCACACTTTTACTGCAAATCGGTCCTTTAAAGCAAACGACTCCTTAGTGTTTAGATTTATTATTAATTAATATATAATTATGTATTATACATAGCTTATTTATGTATTATACATAAATATTTACTTCATGCCTAATGTAATATTTAATATACATAAATATTTATATTAATTAACTTTCTCAACTTTTCAATAGTAAACCAAATATTTAATTACATGATTTTTCTAGAATTCAAAACTTTCTCAAATCGGCTTCTCTGACATATTTCTTTAAACACTTTCAAACCATAAATTTATCTGACATATTTCTTTAAACACTTTCAAACCATAAACTTATCTGACATATGCTCTCTCTCTCTCTTTATCCTCTTCCTTCAAACCTTCATTCCTCTCTTCATTCAAACCCTCATTCCAATTTCATCTTCATTGACCAAACCTTCAATGTCATCTTCAAAACTAACCACTTTCCCAATTATATCCATGTTTACCCCATACTTAAATCTAAACCTGACAGACTAATTAAATACTCTCACTAATTTACATAACAACGTACTAAAAATTTGAATCAATTTTTACAAATGAAGAAGCCACCTAAAAGGAGTTGTCTCCAACTTCTCTCTCTAAATGTTTGATATTCATGGATTAATTTAAACAATATGTTTTGTCTCAACTCGGTGCCTCACTCTAATATGCAACAACCGGGAATAAAGTATTAATATGTAAAGTAAACCTTATCCTTTTTAAGACAATACAAAACATAAACAAGTCACTTGCCTTAACTTCCTTTGACTCCAAAATAGATCCTTTTGCAACCATATCTAGTTTCAAACCAACCTTTTATAACATCTATATATTGCATAATCTTTTTGTATACTTATTACGAAACCAATTATAAAATATTACTAAAATCAGTCCCCATTCACACATTCTTTCAAAATAAAAACCAAAACACAATTGCATTCTATCAACACAACAAACAAAACAAACATTATTTATTCAACTCAAATTCCTGGACCATATCATTAACATTTGTTTTTGTTAAAAATGCATACACAGGTAATTACAAAATGTAGCAACGGTAACCACATAGACAGTTCATAATGTAATAACAGAGTTTAAAAATGCATACAGAGATAAATACCAAATGCAACAACGGTAACCACATACACAATTCAAAATGCGAAGATAGAGTTCAAAAACCACAACACAAACCACAATATGTTCACATCAAACCTTTACCCTTTTCACCCATGACAATAGTAAACACTAAGAAATAAACCTTTACGCCTTTCATTGAACACAAACCACAATATGTTCACACCAAAACAATACACTTCTTACAACTAACACAAAATCACAATCACAACGATATCCAAAACTGAAACCAGCTGCCAACTATCTCACATCATCACAAATCAAAACCAACTACCGCTACCCAAAAAGACAATCACCCACTTCGACTGAGCAACCAACCACCAATCTAAAATATCATTTGTGGAATCTCTTTTATCATATAATGAACCACGACACACATCAAATGAAATCGTCTCGTGAACCTAATTTCATCTTCACGTTAAACTCTTCTCTTTTATTAAAAAATTAATTTTTTAATCCAATCAGTATCTTCTAACAAAATATTTATTATCATCCAATTACCGCTAAGTAAAATTGTCAAGTGATTGATACGTCACGTAACAGAGTTGCTAGAGTTAATTTGTCATAACCCTTATCACTAAACCAAACATACCCTTCGTTCCAATATTAATAACTTTTGAGAACACAAACATGCCGCATAATTTATTGATTGAAAGAGTAAAATATCAATATAAGAACAACCTGGGTTATTCGTTTGACATGCGGAAATCCAAGATTTCAACTTCAAGAATAATTTTGAAAGGAAATCGTAACTAACAGCAACAACTCAATTACAAGTAGCCCACACAATTTTCCTTGGAAATTCTAAGTCTCTCACAGCATGAAATCTATTTTGAAGCAAAAAGGCTTTCGTACCATCCTTTAAAAAAGGCAAAAACTGGGTCTCTAGGGGGAAGACTTTCTTTGACAATGGGATGGTTCACAAATTCTTGGCTCCATTTGTAGAGATTGGGAAATTTGTCACTTGTTAATAAGTCCAAGCCTGCTATTTCTTGAACCAAAGGGATCCAAAATGCGACATAGACAGCAGCAATATCTACCAAGCCAAGCTCCTCTCCTCCAAAGAACTTCTTGTCCTTTATCTCATTCTCAAGAAACTGCAGACTCTCATATGTTTCCGCAACATTCTTCTCACGCTCTTTCTCATCAGCCGTGAAAACAGATTTCCACGAAGCATTCACAATCTGATTTCATAAATCGCACTATTTATTAGTCACTGTTGTTTAAATTCATTATTACAAACATACTTACATAGACTTATACATGGAAACAAATATGGCACATAATAACCCTAAACCCAAATCACAATCACAATAATTTATGCAGATTGCTTCGACTTATATATGGTGTTGTAGCTATATTCCTATTACCGATAGATAAGAGATCAATCATTGATATGACTCTAGGTAAAGTTGACATAACTAATTGATGAAATTTAACCAATTTGTTTTATGACAGTTCTCTAGCTTATTAGAAAATTTCACAAGATCAATTTGTTTGATAAAAGTTGATGTTTAGGGGACAAAGATGAGAAGAAAGGAAGAAAAGAGGAAGAGATAGGTTACCTTGTCATCAATGAATTTGGACCAGAAACGAGCCAAGGCTCTCTGGTAAGGATCAGAAGGCAAAATGGGGTTGTTGGTCCAGGTCTCATCGATGTACTCAACAATCACAAGGGACTCTGCTAGGGGTTTCTCACCGTGAACAAGAACTGGAACCTTCTTGTGAACTGGGTTGTATTTCAGAAGCTCTTCACTCTTGTTGCCCAAATTTTCTTCCACATATTTGTATTCAATGCCCTTCAACTTTAGGGCTATCTTCACCCTGCAAACAAATGGGCTTGCAGTAACTCCCAGAAGGGTCACCTCTTCCTGACTTAAAGCCATTGCAGCACTTCAATTCCAAAGACTAGAATAATCACTTTCAAAGACTTCTCTTGGTGTATTATTCCTAAGGCTTCTACGGGCTTTTTATAAAGGCAGGAAATTAGTTCCATACAATATAATATTGACTCTAGCCAAAAAGTGAGAAAGAAAGATTTGCCAACGTGTACAACTTATCATAAACTAATGTGTAATGAGAATAATCCAGAAACCAAAAACATGACTGGATCCATGGTCAATGGCTTAGAAATGATGTGAGCAATTACATCATCACCAACGTCGTATCGAACAAAAAAGTACACATTGGAATTGGCTGACACTGCTTCACTAGTATGTGGTAACACCCCCCACGTTACATGTTAATTCTACAGGACTCTATCATTTTTTCCACATTACAACTTAGGTACACTTTTAAATTTAAACAAATAATTTCAATTAACAAATTGGTAGGTTTTTACGGCTTATATTTTAATTAAATTTTAACTTTTAATTAACGTATGGGAAATGATATTTTGATAATGTAAAAGGAATTACACCCATTTAACATTCAAATGGGTCTCGTTGGCAAAGAGAGAGAAATATTTCTTTTGTTTGACTTACGTGGTATTCGTTTGTTGTCTTCCAAAGATTTATTTTGTCTATTGCAATTAAAAAAGGTAGCGTCAATTTGAGAGGAAAAACAAATTCTTCTCCCATTACATTCATTGGTAGCTTACATCAAAGGAGAAAAAACATAGAAAAAGGCTTTAGGCATTCGTCGTTGGTCATATTCACCACCTAAGAAGTTATAACTAGATTTTAAGTTATAATTCAATCGTAAAAGAAGCACTCCCCAACAAGGTGTGCAAAACCCAATAGACAACCACAATGGTTTACTAAAAATTCAATCTTAGTAATGTTAGTTGAACAATTTTTCTTTGTACTCCATCTCATGCTAATGATTTAAAAAACAAAATTACTAGTTGATTAATTATTGATTAATTATGAGTATATGTTTGTAAACTACCAATATTTTTAAAATATATTTGCATATTTTTTTCTACTCTTCTATAGCTTTATAAGTTCTTCATTTCGTTCGTATAGATTTCTAAATCATCATTTAAAAGAAAGTTTTAAACTTCAAGTGATGAATCTCCAAATCAAAAATACAAGAGCAATTAGAAATCTAATTATGGTAATTTTAGAAATAAAAGTATAAATTTATTTTACTGATAAAAAAAATAAATTTATATTACATTTATTTATTTGTACTAAATAAATAAACTTTAAATAGTAATATTAATAATAGTAATAAAATAATAAAACACTTTTGATTTTTATATTTTAAAAATTATATTATTTTTCATATATATATATATATAAATCGAACATTAAATAATTTCAATATTATAAAATTTGTATATATAATGTATATGTGAAATGAAGCTTTTATTTATATTAGAAACTTTTATTTCAGTGATAAGTTTTAAGATAAAATTATCCTATAAATCATGTGGTTGAGGTGAGTTCATTCACACCCTTTGTTTAAATTTATTTAATAATTGAATTCATTATTATTTTTTAAATATGTGACCTCATTGAAAAGGAATTAACTGAAGTTAATTGTTTAACAATTGGAGTAGGAGACGGATTCTTGTGTGAGAAACTAAAAAGTAACTTGTTTAAAAAGAAGGCTTTATCCATTTTCATTGGCTTAGAAGTGATGTGAGCAATTACATCATCACCAACATCGTATCGAACAAAAAGGTACCCATTGGACTTCGTAGACACTGCTTGCACATTGCACTTGTATTTATTTGGCAACACGCACCACATTACATGTAAATTTCTACACGACTCTACCGTTTTCCACGTTACAGTTTGGTAGACATTTAAATTTAAAACATATAATTTTAATTACAAATTGGTAGGTTTTTACGGTTTAAAAATGGATAGTTATAATTAAATTTTAACTTTTAATTAACATATAGGTAGATGAAAAGCTTTAATTAAATGGTGCATAGCTCTTTAAAATTGAAAAATGGGAATTCTTAAATGGAAAATCATTCTTTGACAATCCTTCATGACTTGAAATAAGAAAGGTTAAAATTAATATTATCTTATATTTCAAATTAATTTTGAAGAAAAAATGGAGTAACCTTTAAATGGGGTGAAAAAAGCTGATAAAGTGAGCGGGAAAAGATTAGAATCGGAATTATGAGATAAGGTTTATGGTTTTTATTTTGAAATAAAAAAGTGAGATTGTATTACGGGAATGAGATTTTACTATGAGATTGGGAGAGAAGGAGAAAGTGCGCATCAATGGAGAAGATGAAAGGCAAGGCACACATACTCTCAGAATGACAATGAACCAAATGAAGAAGATGAATGACACAGTGAGACACTTAAAAATTACAAAGATATAATGACACAAAGAGATTGACAATTCAATTTTTTCCTAAAACCTATTTTAATTTTCAAAATTCTTTTCCAACGATATTTTAATTAAATAATATTATTACTTTTGCTGACTCACCATCACGTGACCGTCACATCAAGTTGTCAAATGGTTGACAACTTATGTGGGCGTGACAATGATACATTGACACCAAATAAATTTTTACAACCACTTTCTAACTACCATTTCACCCTTCATTCTCTTTGTTTTTTCATAATGACTATAATATCCTTAAAATTGAGTTCTAATGTGATTGTTACAGTTATCAAACAATTATGTTTCCTCCAGTAAATAATGACATAAATACTTTTAACACCTGTGTTTCAGTCACAAAGCTGGATAGTAATTGATGCATATAGTTTTGGTTGGTCATGGAGTTCGTCACAAGTTTATTTTATTTTCATTTTCTTATGTGAAATTTGTTAGGAAAAAAAAATATAAATTAAAAACAATGAAATTCATAATAGTAGTTCTTTCGACCTCAAGTCCGTTGAGATGACATCGCTAGGGTCAATTACCACATCTAAGGTATTATCCGCTTTGGAGCTCGGAGCTCCGTCATGGTTTTTTCCTTAAAAAGCGCCTCAGAGGGTTAAGGGAGGAAAAAATATTTAAACTGACCTTGGCCTCGACTCCTAAGCGATGTGAGATTGTATTGGGTGTACCGGAACAAGCCCCCCGCGTCGAGGGCTAAAGGAACGGATCCTTATAAATGACGCAAATGTTCCGACCTCAAGTCCGTTGAAATGACATCACCAGGGTCAATCATCGCATCCGAGGTATTGTCTGCTTTGGAGCTCAGAGCTTCGTGATGGTTTTATCCTTAAAAGGCGTCTCGGAGGGTTAAGGGAGGAAAGAGTATTTAAACTGACTTTGGCCTCGACTCTTAAGCGATGTGAGACTGTATTGGGTGTACCGGAACAAAATGTTCTGACCTCAATTCCGTTGAGATGGCATCGCTAGGGTTAATCACCGCATCCAAGGTATTGTCTGCTTTGGAGCTCGATTGCTCTGTCACGGTTTTGTCCTTAAAAGGCACCTCCGTAGGTGAAGGGAGGAAGGTATATTTAAACTAACCTTGGGCTCAACTCCTACGCAATGTGGGACTATTGGGTGTACTGGAACAAGCCCCCAGTCGAGGGCTAAGGGAATGGATTCCCATAGACGGCGCTAATGTTTTGACCTTAAGTCCATTGAGATGGCATCGCTAGGGTCAATCATCATTTATGAGGTATTGTTCGCTTTGGAGCTCGGAGCTCTATCACGGTTTTGTCGTTAAAAGGTGCCTCGGTAGGTTAGGGTAGGAGGTGTATTTAAACTGACCTTAGTCTCGACTCCTAAGCGATGTGGGACTTTTGGGTATACCGAAACAAGCCTCCCTAGTCGAGGGCTAAAAATGTTCTTATCAGGCTCGAGTGGAGATCATCCGCGGTGGTGCTGACGACCACCGAGTTGGTATCGTTGAACCATGTGGGGGTCCACCTGCAAAAGACTCTCCGACGCTCAAGTCAGTAAGAGTGTAAAAAGGTGTTTAGAAGTATATGAGTAAGAGAATATTAAGATAGATGATACTCCATGTAGACTTAGGTCGTATTTATAAGACCCTGTCATTAAAGATCATATATTTTCCCATAATGATTTTGTAATTTAGGAATCACAAATTAGCATTATGCAATGTGATTGAGGTCAATTAGAATCAATTAGAGTAATTTGAGATCAATCGTAATAATCCATTAATTGGTAATTAATAGTGAGCTAGGCCTTAATACTTTCGGTTGAATATGGCCTAATAACCGAGTAGCTACATAAGAGCCCCGAGTTTGTGATTCTAATAGGTGGACCGTATGCCTGACCAAGATGTCTTCAGCCTCCAGTTGGGATGTAGCTGAGCGAGTTGGTTTTGTCTTGGTTTTCCGTTTTGTTTGGATAAGGCGTTTTTTGGAGCTTTTAAAACTTTCTTTAGCATATGCTCTTCGGACTCGATGGTAAAGTAGTGTCATGATGGCTCACATTAAATGTTGCATAGGAAAAGGCGTGACGTGACTCGGATGGGACATTTTCGTGTCGTTCTTCAGATGGTGACACGTGGCCCTTAGCATGCATGGTTTAATCTCGACCTTCGAATTCGGCATGTGAGTGTTACTAAGGGAAAGACTCTTCATTTTCACGTTTTCAACTTCGATCTCGCCTTCAAGTAACCACCACTTGCCTTTCTAAGAGCCCGAGTTGTTCATTCGACATTTCTTGCTTCTTCTATGTATGCTCATGGCCTCCTCTTCTTCTTTTTATGCTTCCTCGTGTGCTAGTAGAACAATACTTGTTAGGGAGGTTACTCCTCTGGGTGAGGGAAGCTCTTATGAGCAAACCTAGTCCCTTTTCAAAGAAGGGGACCCCGCAAAGGACACTTCTTCCTCGGCCCCTATCACTCGCCGTCTTCCTCCTATTTTCATGGTTGCCCTTGTGGCTTTTGTGAACCACAGGAAGAGGAAGAAACCAACCCAACCTCCTCGAACCTAGAATCCTCAAACATCCCTAAGAAAACTAGGAGGAATAGATACCCTCTTATTGCCGATCCAGAGTACTCCTGGGTGTTTGGTGAGGTAGCTAAGTATGTTTCAGATTATGATACTAAAGTGAAAGTAGAATACTTTGTTACTATGTACAATGTTAGTATGAATTTGTCGCGGCCTATTCTGTCGCCAAACCTTGTAAAGCAGACGAGAGAGTGTATATGAAACCGAAGTTGGACAACTACGACTTTACATACGTTTATGAGTTTCTCTTTAAAGAGTATGATATTCGTTTCCCTCTGACCGACTTCAAAGCGGGTATGTTGACAACCATTAATATAGCCCCGAGTCAGCTACACCCTAATGGTTGGACTTTTTTGAAGTGCTTTGAGATTCTTTGTGGACACCTCGACCTGAAGCCCTTCATGAACGTTTTCATGTATTTTTACCAAGTGAAATTTGGCAAGTTCATTGGTTGGGTTTCTTTGAGTGCCACTTATGATGGGTCTCTTTTCACTTTGTATAGTTCTTCCTATAAATATTTTAAACCAAAATTTTTTAAACTTCGATGTCATTCCAAGGACGTGGAGAGACGTCTCCTATTCCACCCTAACCTCACCTCAGTTTCCTTGTAGTGGCAGAAACCCACAAGGTTTAATTCGAGGGTCAAGTACTTACTTACTCCTGAGGGCAGGGAGGCCGTTGACATCATTAGGCAAATCCTTTGCCCTATAAATAGCAGGGCACTCCTCAGCCTTCCCTTCGTTGAAGATCTCAATGCTTTATTTTTTTGATATAGCCTGATTGTTAGTGCTTAGGCGTTTCTATTTAGGTTTATATGCTTACTTGTTTTTCTTCTTACGTAGAGATAATGGGAAGGGATATCGACTTCAAGAAGCTTTGTGCTCAAGTCAGTGGTCACCGTGACCTGATCGACTCCTTCCAAAATCCTAAGAGAAAGAAGAGTGGGACGAGTTCCTCTGCCGACACCAGCACGGGTCCCACTCCTTCTGATGTCAACCCCTCTGCTGGTGCTAGGAGTTCTCCCCTCAACACCGATATTACTCCTCCTGTGAGTGCTGCCACGGGCCCCACTTTTTATGAAGGCGATGAGGCAAGTTCCTGTGTTTTCTCCTAACTTGGAATTGATACGCTTTGATATTGACAAGGAGGTCGTTGATGGCCACCTTGTAGATGATTACGTCTTCTTGGTCTGTAGTTAATACAATTGTGAACTTGTTTTGTGTCATGAACAACTATCCGCGTCAAAACAATTTAAATAGTTTGCTATAAATATTGTGTGTTTGTGCATTAGCGTAGTTGCTAAAATGTTTGGCGTTTAACTTAAGTTAGCTTAGTCGTTTTATATGGAAGTCGTCAAGCATTTGTCTAACTTAGATCTTAACTTAAGAGTTTAGCTTAGTCGTTTAACATTGAAGTCGTTTAGGCGTTTGCCCGACTTAATTTTAACTTAAGCGTTTAACTTAGTCGTTTTATATGAAAGTTGTTAAGTGTTTGCCTGACTTAGATCTTGTTAGCACCAGTGGACTGCTGCAGTGATTTGATGAAGCCAACCATGTGTGAAGAAGTTCAAGACCTATGATCATATGTGGAATGCATGAAGATTCATGAAGATTTGAAGCTTGGTCTAGAACTT
>Ga0209700_103157_pt1 | contig 32121 bp, 26 predicted proteins | sample SiratroredBW_FD_187528 | JGI IMG/M metagenome (GOLD analysis project Ga0209700, IMG submission 187528) | Root nodule microbial communities of legume samples collected from California, USA - Siratro red BW (SPAdes) (version 2) | ecosystem: Host-associated > Plants > Roots > Nodule | place: USA...
CCAACTCCCCAGTTACAACTTAACCAAAATAACAACGTTCTAATCTTTAACTCCTAAAGAACTTTTATTTTATACATATCACCCTCTTGTTTTTATCTATTACTCCCTTAACAAATTTTTTCTGACTCACAATTTCTTCTGCCTTTTCTGTTCATGTCATGCCATGCTTGCGAAAGTGATTGTAAATTTCATTTGAAAAAGGTAAGACTTGGATTATAGGTAACAAATTATTCAAAATTCTTGATAGATTCCTAAAATGAGCTATTATTATCTAATGTTTATATTGTCGGTTTTATTTATTTTTAATTAAAATTTACTTAAATACCTACCATCTATTTTCTAAATGTAATTTTTTTGAATTAATGTATTTACTATTTATTTTTTTAATGCGTCTAATTACTAGAAATATATAAAGCATTATAGTTCTTCTTAATAATTCACAAAGGATATTTATTCTAGTTAACCAAAAGACAATAATACTTCATATAGGTAACGAACCAAAATTATTTCGTTTGAGTTACCTTTAAATACTTATATTTTTGCAACCACTTATGTATTTGATCTAACATTAAACTATTATTTTATATCAAAATTATTTTAAGTATACCACATCTTCAAGAAGACAATTGCTTCCTCCACCCCCACATTTGCTTCCTGCACTCCATCAATTTTTCTTAATTCCACAAATGTCCTGGCTAGAATATTGAAAGAGAAAAATTAGATTGTGTGGTATTGTGAAAGTGCAAAAGATTGATGTTGGGTGACGGTGAAGGAGCTACCAACGACGATGACGACGGACGAGCAGAGTGTGATGGTGGAGAAGCGGTGAAAGAGCAACGGAAAAACACATTGCAGCACAAAATGTCCTTTTATGGAAAAACTTGTCTGTAAAGCTTATAGAAAATGTTTTTTTGTAGGAGAAGTGTCTTGTGGAAAACATTTTCCGTAAGAGGATTTTCTTGTTATGAAAAATGTTTTCTATGGTAAAAGAAGTGTCTTATGGAAAACGTTTTCCATAAGCCTTACGAACAAGCTTTTCCATAAAAAGCTTACGGAACCAGTTTTCCATAATGAAGAAAACTTTTGAAAAAAAATTACATTACGAAAAATGTTTTTCGAAAATCTTGGAAAACGATTTCTGCAGTTGAAAAAAAATCCCACCTTCCCGTCGCACCTCACACCAACCTTTATGCTGCAATGTGTTTCACCGTTGCTCCTCCACTGCTCCTTCGTCGTCACCCTTCTTAGCCATTGGTAGCTCCTCCGCCATCACCCAACAGCACTACACTTTCACAAAACCACACAACCTAATTTCCCCATTTCAATATTCTGACTAGGGCATTTGTATAATTAAGAAAAATTAATAGGGTGCAGAAAGCAAATGTGGGGGTACAGGAGGCAATTGTCCTTCAAGAATATCATTTTACATTAAGCCTATAACACTGGGCACTGCATTTCGTACAACCATAAATTTAAGACAATTGCTTCATGCACTCCTCATTTTTTTCTTGTACCTCATCATATTTTTAAAATATCAAAATTACCCTTGTGATGTAAAAATGGCTTTCAAAATTAGTAGTCCGAAATGAATATTGGAGATATAAAAATGATTTAATGATTTAATTTTCTAAAATGAATTTGGGGATGTAAAAGGTAGTTTTGGAAAACATTTTTCGGAATTCAAAAATGACTTTTGAAAAATGTTTTCCGAAATGAAAAACTGACTTCTAGAAAACCTTTCCTGAAAACATGTTTCAGAAAATATTTTCTGAAAGCTAAATTTGCATTATGATAAACATTTTTCGAAAATGCATTTGGAAAAATGTTTTCCAAAATAGGAAAGTTGGATTCTTGAAAACGTTTTCTGTAAGCCACTTTCCTTTCTATGAAAAACCTTTTTCATAATCACTTCTCCTCACGTGCCCTATCGAAAAATGATTTTCGTATAGAAAGTATAATTATGGAAACTTTTTCCATAACTCATTTCAGTGACCCCTGAACCCATTTTGGATTTTGTTTTCCGGAAGTTATTTCCAGAAAACAATTTTCCCAAACAACTTCTACCTATTTTGCACCCCTTACACCAAATGAATATCCAAAAGCAAAAGCTAGTTACCTCCACCCACGAAGACGGTGTCGGAGAAGTGTGCCTTGCACCACCCACCACCACGCTTGCCAGAGACATTATGCACCACCCAACAACCTCCCAACACCACTCCTCCCTTTCAATATTTTGCGAAGAGTGTTTGTGGTATTATGAAAAATTGATGGGGTACAGGAAGCAAATGTGGGGGGTACAAGAAGTAATTACCTAAATTTAAGCTAACCATAGTATATGCCACAATACTTCTATCTTATATTTATATTAAACCTACATTCTCTTTTTTCCACCTCTTCTTCTATCTTTATTGCATCTTTCTATGTTGTATCATTTAGTTTTTTCTTTTCTAATTTATGGGTGGGAGAGTCTTATTAGAATTGTATCGTCCTATCCGATGATGAAATAAGTGTTTATGGAATTTATTTTAATTTGTTCTTGTTAGCTTTGGTTTTATTTAGAAATGCATTTCAAAATGTACAATCTATTTTCGATGATTACGTTGTATCGTTGTGTCTATTGATGAACTAAGTGTTTATGGGATTTTTTTTATTCAAAAATACATTTCAAAATGCACAATTTAGAATGTATTTATTAATTTTAAAGAATTGTTCATTGTTTGTTACTTTAGAGATATGGTCAGGACATGTGAAATCGTCATCACAAGCGGAAGTTAGGTAGAGATCTACAATGTTAGTCTATGAAAGGGATAAAGAACAAATTGTCCCTATCATTCATGTTGATGTGTTGCCCTTGCCACCAGTTGCTACAAGATAGGATGCACAAATAGGATTTCCTAGGGGCCTGTTGCTACGTTGTTGCTATTGAGTTACACTAACCATGTGGCTTGTAAACTATGGAAGGGTCAGGATAAAAGAGAATTGAATTTAGTCTCCCACATATGCCAGCTAAAAATTGAGGCCTTGGTAATTAACATTGGGTTGTTGCTACTACGCAATGCTAGTTATGAGATTGTTAATAAATGTCTCAAACTTTTGTTGAGAGCACCGTAACACCAAAGTTTCCACCTCCTAGTGGGTAAGGTGATAATTACTTTGGATCGTTACTTTGGATGATATGTCAACAATGGTGCATCTTCCTATTGTGGGGCATGTTTGTTCTTATGTGACGATAGATTTCATTTTAGTATTTGTGTCGTGGTACTCATTTTGACTACATGAGGTATACGAGGAATGCATCCTACATCACATATAACTTGTGCTTCTTTGTTGCATCTAGTTGGATGCATAATTTTTGTTGATAAGAGTGTGATATCTATTAGTGTATCATACATGTTATTATTCGATAATTTGAAGATGTGTGGTAAGTAAGCATGAGGAGTTGTCACACTTACCCACATGTACAACTAACTGGAAAAGCTTACTTTGTAGGCAAAGTAATTAAAATGTTATGTCAAGCTATTTCAGGTAAATAATACACATAATTTAGATTTATTTTCAATTAAATATATGTATAATATTCAATTCATAATGAATCAGGTGTGGATAGATGAGAACTAGAGATATCCACACATAAGGAACTCCTCCTCAAGCATGTCATTATGTCATCAAAGGTCATGTATGCATAGTTGGTGTTGAGTGCATGTTTTACCCATGCTTGGAGTGCTTTAAAATCTTTATAATGATGTTGGGAGCATGTTTTACCCATGCTTGGAGTGCTTTAAAGTCTTTATAATGACTATCGTCTTAATCCACCTGTATTGATTATCATGTTTTCAATTTTAAGATATATTCAATTCAAGTTGTGCTCACAATGTCGTGTAATTTGTGTCACTTTAAATCCATTTTCAAAGTGTAATTTGTGTCAGTTTGGATCCAAATAAACTATTCTTTAGCGTCTACCACCTTTCAAAAGAAGTGTAATTATTGTGATAATGACTAATAATTACACTTTATGGACCATTTTGTAACTAGTGTCACACTGGCTTCACATATTTTAGCATGTGCAATTAAACACATTAATTCAAATCAATGTTACTCTAGTACATACTTCCTCTAATGAATGACAGAACATTGTCAACATAGATAATATAACAAGATATAATCATCATGATAACAAAAACATACTTATTTGATGAGTTATTTTTATTATTAAATAAATTATTTTTAAAATTAATTCAAATGAAATATCAAAATATTTAAAAATTCAAAAATGATATATTCCAAAATATACCATTTGGAATACTTCTTGTATATTCCAGATTGTATATTTCAAAAACAATTTTAAAAGGGTAAAAATGAATTTTGAGATTACATGAGGTGGCGTTTTAGATTTGTTGGGGAATATGGTAACTTCCATAACCATGTAGTCATTACTACCTTTGGAGCCTGGGAAGCAGTCTGCAATTACATTCTTAGTATTCTCTCTAGTTCAATTACCTTGTCTTGTAGGCTAGTTGAATATAATCTGGTAGTACTACTTGATCCTTTCCTTAGAAAATTTATTAACGTTAAGACAACTCTTTCGATCTAAGAACTGAAACTATTTACGTATATTTATTTGAATATATCTTGGGACAGGTGTAATCCCATTGTACATACAAATGACGACATGACTTGCAAAATATATAAAAATAAAAGATAATCTGGAATAAAGATTAAATCTTAAAAAAAATTGAAAATCCTATGGATATATTACAGATTAAATCTAGGAAAGCCGAAACTCTAGTTACAAAAAAGAACAAGGGCATCCCCACCCCCCTCTTAAATGAAGAATAGTCTACTTAAATAGAAAACCGTATATTGCATCTACAAAATGGCCCAGACCAATGACGGCTCCACTACTTGTCATACATCAAGCTTTTCAATGGAGTGTTCTTGTTCAAAACCAATGTAACAATCGGAGACTAAAATTAGTTTTACGCCCTGCAACACAATATTAGCAAACACATGCAACCAAAAGGTACTCAGTAACAACGAATCTAAACATGTTGACAATCTAAAGTCAAATTACAGGTCAAATAAATAGCTGTCAATAAATCTATCAAAACGAACTTTTGCCTTTTAAGACTATCACATTATTTAACCATGCTTCAGAGAAAAAATTCTCTAGTGTACGTATCCTCTAGACTCTAATGCAAAATGCAATATTTGGGGATACATAGTCTAATTTTTTGGGATGTAAGAGAAATAGCGAATAGAAAAGAGAGCACGTAGCGTGGCTTTGTTACACTATTAAGGCCAATTTAGTATAATGCGGTTTCTTTTATATGTGCCAAAATTTCATGGTTCTGAGATTGATGTCTTCCCTTGAACAAATATTGGCTACAGATACAAGCACATGGAAGCCCCAAGTTACGCAAGTCAAGTAATCATTTTCCTTTATTAGTCTAGTATATAAATTATAAAATTATGCGAATAAATGGTGTTCGAATAACAAAATCAAAGAAGATACTGTTGACAATCACTGAACAAAAGCATAATTTAAATCTATGTTTGGATAGAGATTTCTTAGAGTGTAATTTTTTTTATAGAAATTTAAAATACTTGGTCAAATTACTAGGGCTTACTAGGGTTGAGTGAAAAGGCTTTTGGAACTTCCCCAGTCAATCCTTAAGGTGTTCTTGGTAAGAGGTCGAAAATGAATAGTTCAGAAATAGGGAGTGAAAATGTTTAATTTTCATTTGTAGGAAACAAGTAGCAATGGAAAACTGATGGTTGAAATTTTTTTCAATTGACCTTCTCATTATCCCTTTCATTATTTCGGGCTCATTTTGGGTGTCAAAAGACCCTATTGATGAAATGTAAATGGTGGACACTTCATTTCTACACTGTTGAAAACATATATGGGAGAAATTGTGTTTCTTGAAGTTTTGAACAGTCCATATTATTTGCATAGTGTATGAAGAACAAGAGACGAAGCAGAACCACAGTTGGGATGGATAGAAATCTTTTACCTGAAGATTATCTGGAGGCAGAGGTAACTTCATTGATGTAGTTAAGTGAACTGAAAAAGAAACTCTTTTCAAAGCATATAGCTCAGATGTAGAGGTATTAGCAAGAACCAACCACCACTGTTCCTCTTTTATCTGTTGTCAAGAAAATTTTGATTAATGTTTACCGCGTACAGACTACAAGTCATAACAGAACATTTTTTTAAAAGAAAAAAAAGACCTTCGGAAATCGAGGAACAAATGCTCTAGAGGAGTGTCGTCTAGAATTGATCTTCTCTAATCTGATATTTAATATATCAGACCTCTCACCATCAATGTCCCTCTTTTGAACCTTTAATTTCATTTTAATATGAGGGAAATGTTGTAGATCCTGGTCCAAATAAGAGAAACATAAACAAACAGCTTTAGGTGATTTTCCAATAAGGTGTTTTCGAAAATATAACATCTATATACAGAAATTAATTATCATATCTCATAGATTGTGTTAAATGCGAAAGCCTTGTTTTGAGGAGAGCAAGCTCAATAGCTTACATAGGGTATAATAAAAATGGACTGCACGTAATTCAATCCTAAAATATATTTCAAGAGGAAGAATTTTAGCCATATTAAAAGGGTGTGTTTGTGAGATGCCACATCTATGAACAAAACCAACAAAAAATTTAAGTACTGAAACAAATTGAAGGGACTAACAAACATTAAACCTACAAAACAGCTATCCTCATAATAACACAAATTAACCTAATTTATTATGCTCCATATTTTCTCTCTTTTAGAGAACCTACATTGACTGGGGTAAATCATCCGGGTGCAAACGTTTGGATCTTTTGAACCCACATAAGGGATTGATGCCACCTTCAACCCAAAGCCTTAAGATTATGTATTTGAGTCTTTTTTTCTTATATATTACTCAACTTTCTCATTTCTACTCAATCTGAAATTTAGACTCACTTGAATTTTAACAATAACCTCACCTAACAAGTCAATTTTGAAAAATTAAGTTAGGTTTAAAGTTCAGTTCTTAATATGGTATTAGAGTCATCTAGAATCTATCTTACTCAAGTTCGTTGGGGCCGGTGTGTCACTTGCTATTGGGCTTTTGTTAAACCATCCACAAATATATAATCTCACACTCAAGATGTTCATTCGGCTAAGGTGGTATATTGGACATTTCACATCGATTAAGGATATGATCAAATCGTAATATATAAATCAAGGTTCAAACCTTAACTTATAAGTCGGTTTTGTAAGTTTGAGTTAAGCTTAAAGACCACTTCTCAAGATTCTCCAATATATTTTATATATTTTCTTACACATCTCAATAATGTACAACTGCCCATGGGTTGCAACATTGTCCATATAAAGGAAAAAAAAAAAAAAACGCTCATCCATGTTTTTAACATGTTCCTATTCCCTGCCCATAATTAAAAATGTCTTACATTTAAAAAAAAATAAATGCATTTGGCATTACCTCTATTTGTATAGATTAACAGAGGTTAAATGTATAGAATATTTAGATCAGCCCAAAAAAGTCGTTTCCCATCTGTCTAAAAATTCTAAATAAAGCATTTTATTGTTTTTAATACATTATATATTTTATCCTTTGTCAATCTATACTGGTCAAAATCACATCAAACGTCCATTATATTTATGTTAATTATTGGATGGATAATAGACTTAACTCTAAAAAAATAATTATGTTTTTCAAGTCTAAAATTTAAAATAATTTGATTTTGGTTCCCCAAATTTTAAAAAGTTCACTTTAGTCCCTCAAATTTTAGTCTCTAAACACTAAATTTGAAGGACTAAAACAATTTTTTTTGGTAACCAAAACCAGATTCACTTTAAATTTTAAGGATGAAAAACATAATTCAAATAAAAAACTACGTGGGTAATATGTGGACAATTGGAACTAGAGGGACTAAAATTGCACATAAACAAAAATATGGGGAATAAAAAATTCAATTAAATACAAATCTAGAACGAGCATTTAAAAATAAAAGTATTAGGACTCTTTACCTGGTACAATCTTGAAGCTGGGAAATTTGCAGTTACAGTCTGCAATGCTGTTTTGGGAATCTCTAGTAATTCCTGTACACTAGAAATTCCTCTTTGGCTAAGTGAACTTATCAGATCTGTATTCATGCATGGCAGCATCCATAAGGAAGAGTCCTTGTCAAACCACAAGCCCTAAAAGCAGGTCACAAGATTTCCGGTCACTATGAGCACAATTTTATTGCAAGCACAGATTTCAAATATATGCAGTGGAACAATCAAAGGAAAGAAATAATATTTCTGAGATACAATGATGATTACAAATACAGTAACTTCACTCGAGTGACACAGATGTGTCATAACATAATCGAGTCATAAAGACGCTTATGCTGCATCCAGTTCTAATCTCCCCCTTCAACATGAGAACTAAGGAAATTAAACCTAAATAATAATATTAGACTGCAACAGCAGAACATTTTGACTAGCTTTAGCACTTAAAATCAAGTTCTTATTTGTCTATTGCTGCAACCAAGTGGCAAGAAAATAATCAGTAGCTTTAAATCATGTGATTTGTGGATCATATGATACAAATTACCAAATAAATCATGGAAAGGACATGAAAAGTAGCTACTTATAAGTCATCAATTATGCAAAGCAACATGGAAAGTATCTGTTGCTGGAAGTGGCTATTAAATTATAGGATTTGGAGATCATGGACCTCATGTTTCTAGGGACGGTAAAAAGATTTGTGTACCGAAACCTTTGGACACTCTGAAATGCAAGTGTAATATGGTACAACAGTTCCAACTGAGGCAATTATGTAGTATTTGTTGCTTAATATGTCGTCTATCATTGGATAACGAAGCTTTAATTTAGAGCGTATTTGGACCTCAATTGGCTTAATTTTAGAAAAGCTTTCAATAAAAAACGTTTAACAAAAACCTTAAAGGATTTTTCAAGTGTAAATTAGACAGAAATTGAGAACAATATTGTCCTAGGTAGTTCCATATAAACTATCCACTTGCCAAGAATGAAGAAAGAGCAGCCGCAGAATAAAACTGAAATGACTACCTGCATGACCATTTGCAGTAGACGCATGCAAGTTATTGAGCTAGAAAGCCACCCACTGTTTGCACATATATCAATCATGGCCTGAATTATGCGTATACTCTGGTCTAGTACGGATTTCAAGTCTGTGACATAGTCACTAATTGGTAACTCCAATTGAGAAAAATGAGCCTGTGTCCCAAAAACTTGTATGGTTACAAATATAAACAAGTTAAAACAATTTTACCATTCTAAATTCATGGTTATTGACATGACTGACCTGAAATAGAAGATTTGCTTTGATGTGAGGGTCATCTAGACGGTTCTTATCCACTGGATATTTAACTTTCTCAGACAGTGCTTCATTGTATTTTTCCTACAAGAAAAGAACAATATAACAAATTTTGGATCACATTATTTTAGGCAGGCAACAGTGTTCATGTTTATAAATTTAAGAGGAAGCTTTGCTGCAAATGAAAGTAATTACCACAAACATGGTTTGTTTTGGAGCACAGTACAAGAAAGGGATGCCAAACATTATTCAAAAAGAATTCCATACATCACGGGCAAGATTCGTTGGTATTATGTAGTATGCTTCAGTTTTGAAAGTTCAGAATAAAGGAATGGCACACCTATCGAAGGCATGGAAAGCCTCTGAACTCAAAGACCATTTATAAAGGACTTAAATATACTTTCCTCAAACGGCCAGGGGGGCCTAACTTACACTTATCAAACGCGAGAACAAGACTAGCTCAACTAAACCAACCTTTAAGAGTTTGGAATGCTTAAATTAGCAGTATAACTAAAAAATTAGAAAAAATTACTAATACATTTTTTAAAGAAACAGTTTATTTTGCAGGAGAATTTTAAACTATAAATTGAAACCATGAGTTTCATTAAGCTATTTAATACAATTTTCAGTCATTAGATGAAACCATTCACATTTCATTTCCCCCTTTTTAAATCAATAGGTGGAATGATGCATTTCACTATGCTAAAACTATTTTTTCTGCACCAGGACCTTGAGCGATCTGACAGTTTTGGAGTTCCATCTTGCAACAGTCACAGATACTACTTATTCATTTTATTTTCTGCAATCTTCTGCACAGAATTTTATAGTTTTTCTTAGAATTTGGGTTAGAACTAACTCAACCTAGTGAAATTGGCTTGTAAAGTGAAAGTTATTCTCCCCTTATATACCTTAATTTGGCCATATCACTATTGGATATGGAATCTCCAACATACACCTCTCATGTCAAGGACTAGAGATCTCAATTAAAAAGTTTGCAGGACAGAACATTTGACTTGGCCTATTAGCCTACGGCTTATATTTAGGCTTGGTCTGGTCTTGTAAGAACTACGGCCTAGCCTATTAGCCAATTTCTAGGCCTTCTTATATTTCGACAAGTAAATATACACTCGAGTCGTATCCTACTAAGGGAGGATATTAAAAAAACCAGAGAAGATAGGGGTTTGTATCTGAAGCGTTCTTGGACTTAGTAAGCATGCCAATGGGCAGTTTTAAAATACCATGTGGTTGCCTGAAGGAAGATAGGTCTGTGCCAGTCACAATGGTGGAGCCAGTCATGAGGGTGGAGAAGAATGTATGAGGAAAAAAAGAAAACTTTTGCACAGGCCTTGAATAACATCTTTTACCTTTCGTTGAGCCAACTTCCTACTCCTTGTGTCAAGGGAGATCTTGTAACAGTACAGATTAACAAGGAGGACTGGTTGGTTGGTTTTGAAGATTTTAAGAACCACTTAAATGGTAGCATAACTCTACACAAAGGGGAAAACCTATGGTCCATCTCGAGTTTTGCTCCAAAATCAGCAAATCTTCGTCTTCTTTAGGTACGTGGAAGGCCATCCCTCAAGGGAAAGGGTACTATGAATGCAGGTTTTACTCATAAAAGGATATGAGACATGTCCAGGAAGCAGGATCTTGGAGTCTTTTACCTGGAGTGTTAAGGGCTTTTGCCTAGACAAAGGACTTCATCCCAGCTATGGTGAAATTAAGATAGGCCCCAGTTTTGGGTGAGAGTAAGGGGATTACCTATGGAATACTGGAAACCTAGAACATTATTCTCAAATGCCAGAGCAATTGGAACACCTCTTTCTTTGGATGATTATATGCTGGCCAGATCGTTTTTCTGCAAGAATTCTGGTCGACGTGGATCTTCAGTATGGTCTGTTGTTGCAAATTATGGTGGAGAGAAAAGCCTTTGCCTTGGTGGTTGATCTGGAATATTTCCAGAATTTTGTAACTCCTGTCATATGATTGGACATTCTTCACAAAACTGTAGGAGGAATAAGACTGACATATAGTCAAAAGAAAAAACAGGTTTTTGTTCAGAAGACATCTGATTTAATGTATATGGATCAGGGTCTGCAACATTGAATCTGAGAATCATGGTTTACAAAATGGGGATATGTATGGAGCATAGCACGGCTGATCAACACATAGTCTCAATGAATGGAATGGGGGATGACAGAATGCTTCATAGTATTCAACCAGAGAAGGAAGAGCAGGACGCATTGCTTTCTGATGCTCAGGAAATACATAACGCAAATTGTATGCATGTTCACAATACTATCATCCCTGTGCCAGAAATTTTGGGTTTAGAAGGTGAAAATAAGGTAGCTCTGCAAGAATTTGGGACTCGTGAGGAACATCAGAGAAAGGAAGATGATACTGAAGAAAGTCTATCTGTTTCTGAGTAAGAGAGAACAGCAAACTCAGAATTTAGAATCTGAGGAGGAATAACTTAATATTCAGTCCAAGGAGATGGAAAGGGATATCAGAATTCTGTCAAAATTTTGGGGTGAGAGTTGAGAAGGAACTTGATTCAGCTTAGCAAGAAATTTCATCTCAAACTGTGGTATAAAAGAAAGTAGCAAGGGCCCCCTAAGAAAAATAAGAAAGTTGTGGTTATGCACTATGCTAGAATACAAAAACAAATAATCATGTAGTTCAAATGTCTGTATTGGAATCATAGCGGAATAGCCTATGTGGAATGCTTAAATGGGTATAATTTTTATTGTTTGGTATCAATTATTGGCCATTGCATTAGAGAAGTTCTTTTTTTTTTTTAATTTGGTACGGGCTACCAGAGTTAGGTTTGCTTGATTTCATGGATTAAGCGTGGCTCCCGTGTTTTGTGTTTTGTTTTGTTTTTCTTCTTAGTGCTATTTTTTCATGAGTAATTCATAAAAAAATTATAAACACCCAAAGTTAAAAATATTAAATATTGAATATTTAAAATAATATTTATTTCATTTATGAAATGAAATTTTTAATTTCTAAAAATATTAAATAAAAATTCTTAATGCATATTATTTTTTATTATATTTAATTTATAAACTTAAGCCTATTTTATAAAATAGGCTTTTCTAAAAACTCAAGCTTAGCCTTTTTATTAAACAAGGTAGGCCAACTTAGGTTTTCAATGGGACCCCTATTGGGCAGCCTGGCCTATTCCAAACCCTAGCGAGTAGTCTAGCTTGGTAGTGGTGGTCTAATTGGCCCAATACCAATTGATAGAATATGCTTTGATATCTTCTTAAAATTAGTTTTAAGATTTAACTCAATCCAACAAAATTAATTCGTGAAGTAAAGATTGTCATCCATTTAAATACTTTAATTTGATCACATCAGTCAACGTGGGATTTTAAACGATTGTGATCATTTCAACTATGCAAACCAATTTGTTGCTTACTAATCTATATAGCAAAAGTGCAGAAATCTTATATGCACAAATTAGATGGTCACACAAGTGGGACAGGCACAGATCTGGTAACTATAGTGTACACTTGATTTTAGAGATTAAAGTACAATTGAAAATGAATGATGAGAAAATCAATAAATTAGAATTTCCCATATTCGTGGTTTGATATCCCTCACCTCACATATTTATAAATATCTGAACTTAACAATATTTTGATTAAAAGGTTATTAACTCCAATCTATATAGCAATTAAAACAGTTACCTCATTATGACGCACAGGTAGTTCATCAAATTCAGAAGCAGCAGATAAGATATGCAGAAAGACCTACAGAAAAAAATGAAAATGTAAGCATAATAATTTTAAACAACTAAAATAAATGATAATTCAAACAATGAAGATGTCAAAAAGTCCGGAAAAGGTGAAGTTGTATTTCTTACTTCAAGTGATGTATCTGGACCTATGTTTGAACCAAACATTGATACAGTCATGTAGCCCAGGTAATAATGAGATGCAATTGAACCCAACATCATGGGCTCCACCTTCTCTTCATCGATCTTTATGCATCCGCTGTCTTCCAAATCTTCAAATGTGTTCTGCACTAGGCTGTTGAAAGAAAACTGTCAGCCAAAATAACCCTGTTGAAAACAGTTATAACATTATTATAACATGAGCTTAAAAAAAATTGATTTCATGTCATTACCTAGACAAATATGAATTTAGAAATTCGGAGTCAGCATTCTCCAGTCCATAGTAAGCAGGATTTACCATCTGTCATAAGATGCCCATTAAGCACATCTGTAGAAAACTCATACAACAATAAATAGAAATATAAAAAAGAATTCCTGCTCACTATTTAAATCCCTATAGACATCTTTTTATGGAAATTTTATACATGAGAAAAATTAACCCTTCAAGCAGTCAGTTAATTAGATAAACAGTAACCCCTTAACCACCTTTCAAACATCATTATTGTAACCAAATCAGTTGTCAACAGTTCCTAATTAGGAACATTTTACTAAGATTTTTTTTTTTTTATTTTCCATTTCAATAGCATAATTAGATTATGCATTAAGGAACAAAACAAAAAAGGGGAAAAATAGAAAAGAGATGGAATCAATGAAAAAGAAGAGAAACTTCTTTAGTTACGTACTAATGATTAACCAATAACTATTTCTTCTTGTCCGGGTATCAGAGCTCCCAATCTAGGGAGTCCTATTTCCGTTGCCTCATGAATGTCATCATCGTCATTTTTCACCATAGTTGTAGAGGCTAGTGGTGGGACAGAAAGGTGTGCACAATCGTCGGGACCTCTTGAACACCAAGGGGTAGTGATGTCTCATTTGATTATGATTTGGTTTTTTTTGCCAAACAATTTTTTTGTTAGCAATCAAAGCCATAAGAGCTAAATCTTTATTATCTCTTTGTTTTATGATTTTCAATGTCTAGTATGAAAGCTTTCAAAGAGGAATTTGATCATATGAGAACAAATGTTTGAACCAATGACTAAGTCCTGTGGATGGTATACCCTACCCATGAAAGGTAAGAGATCTACCCTTTGTCTTAGGTTGTTTTAAATCTTGATTCAGGAGAACCTGATTACATAACTCTTTTCCTAAGTTCTTCAATTCGTATGATATAATGACCAGAGAACAACTCATTACGAGTTGCAAATGGTAATAGTGTAGACACATGTGAACACAGGAATATAATTAGAATCATCCATTGTATTAAAGAATGTTTTATATGTCCCACAACTAACCAGTAGTCTTATCTCTATACAAAAGCTTCCAAAAGATTTGAATTGCTCAATAGCTTTTTTCTCTTCTTATTGTCTATTTCAAGACCTTGCCATGAGGAAGACTATTTTAATTGCTCAGGAGCACAATAGTTGTAAATATTTGCCAAAACAAAACACAGGTCAAAAAGCCAACAAACAACATCAGAAGATTCCCAAATATGGATTCATCATAAAAGACTTGGAGGTGAGGAGTCGGAAAGCCAACCGTGAGGAGGTAAGTGTTATTGAAAATTTACCCATTGCATTCAAAGGGAAAAAGATGGCATCTTAAATATCTTGTTTCTCAATATGTGTTATTGAAAATTTAACCATTGCATTGAGAAAGGGAAAAGATGGCATGTTAAATATCTTATTTCTCAATATGTCTGCACTAACAATCTCTCTAATAGAATCATAAAATCGGAAGTGAAAAGAGCAAAAAAACCCAATATTAGAGATTGGTTGGAAATCTTATTATTGATCAAACACAAGACCAGACATTGTTCATGCAATTAGTGTGGTAAGTCGGTTTAGGCATGATTAGAGAGAAAACACATGCAAGTAATTGACAAAATTCTTCAGTACTTGATGTGAAGCCTAGGAAAAGGGCTATTCTTCAAGGAAAAAAAAAACACTTTGATCTTGAAGATATATACTATGATGTAGACTATGCATGTTGTGTTGAAAAAAAAAAAAAAAAAAAGAAATTACCTCTGGGTATTGTATGTTTAGTGAGGAAAGTGAAGTGACATGGAGAAGAAAACCTAGGATAGAGTATCTTGTTCTAGTGCAAAAATTGAATATTGAGTTCTTGGTCAAGATGTGTATAAAGGAGTCTAGATGGAATTCATACTTGAACAACTTAAAATAAAGGTTAACATCCCTGTGCAATTATGCTGTGAGCACTGCCAATAATTCAGTCAAACATGATAGGACCAAACATATTGAAATTGGCAGGCACTTCGTCAAAGTTAACAAACATTTCCACTAAAACGCTTTCCCAAGGCAGATTTCAGAATCTTGTAGGCAAGTTGGGAGTAAGTGATATTCATTTACCAACTTGAGGGGGACTGTTGAAAATAATAGATTCTTAGGAAAAAAAATATTCTCAATATCTTCATAGTAATTAAAGAGAGCGATTAATAGAATGTAATTGGTGTGATTGTTATCAATAAATAATTCTTTATTTTCTTACATTGTTCAAGTACGGTTGATATTTGTAATACTAATACTAAATGGAATTGATTTATCCAAATAAGACTTTTAATGTCGGAAACAACTCCATGACTCTAAAAATTTTGAAACAAGCATATGACCACTTACTACTTACCTATTTTCTATTTTAGTACTAGTAAGGCACCAAACCATACTTACCAGTCTACGAAATAAGTAAGTCCACGTAAGATAATGCACTGCATCTTGTTTATGACAAATGGTTCCAGAAATAATTTCAGCATTAATGTGATCGTGCAAATGCTCCCTCAAACTACTCTCAACAGGGAAGGGTTCATACAAGAACTGCATAAATGCAAAACAATATTCTCAGCACATTAGGCTAATCATCAAAAGATGAATATAATCAGCAATCTCAATTTTGACCTTTTTATAGAAGCTCTTCTTGGGTTCATGAACAAGAATCACAGCTTTCCCATGTTGATCAAACTGAGGGCGTCCAGCACGACCCATCATTTGCAAAATATCAGTGATTGGAAAATCAACATACCTCTTTGCTTTTCCATCATAGTATTCTGTCCCCTGCAGAAGATGCGATGTATTGTTGAAATAAAATTTTGAAGATAAACACCAAGTGAGATTCAAATCTTTTGTCCATTTTCCTGTCAACACAATTGTGACAGTCTTGCCTGTCAACATAATTGTGACAGCACATTTTCCTGAGTTGTTAGTCTTTAATTAGTACACAAATAAAGTTTACAAAATATCGGGTTCCTAAAATGGTGGTTCTGGTTCACTTCATACTTAGCAGAATATCCAAATACAATGATATGTTTTTATTGTATTATTAAAAGGAGTTGTAGGAGTCATGGACCACCCATGGCATGGTCAGGTATCACAATTCCTTACAAGCCAAGAACAAAAGAGCAATCAAATAGTATAAATAACAAATGTAAACTTCTTAAAATTTTAATAGAAGAATTATATTAGTCATTCTCTTGGAAATGCCTTCAGATATTTGTGTAAGATCTATGCTGACCACACAAGGGAAAGCTTCTCAGGAAAGAAAACCTTATCTGATCAAAATCCAATTATAATTTATAATTCAAAGCAAAGAGACAGCATCTAGAACATCCATGAATGATAAGAAGTTAACAATACAATAAATGAAAACCCACATGATTGACACCAGAAAAGACAATTTCAAAATGATTGCCAACAAATAGTATAAAAGGAAACACCTACAACTATATCACCTTAATAATCACCAGATGAGCTGGAAGATTCACACCCCAAGCCAATGTGCTGGTACAAACCAATATCTGCAAAATATTATAATGTAACCAATTAAGGGCAAGTTATAATAGATGTATCTTTCAATTTCCTTTTCTCAATACAGAAAATGACAAATGTCAATTTTCAAGGCAACAAATGTATGCCTGAATTTTGTTGTTTCCAAAGAGTTCCTCAACCAGTGATCTGTCTTTGTCATTCAGGCCTGCATGATGTAATCCAATGCCAAATTGTAAAGTATGCCTAAGGTTTTGGTCTGAGACTTGAGACAGAACCATCTGCAGGGTTTCCTCAGGCAAACTAAGGAATTGCCTTGATTGTTCATCTGATGCAGCGAACTTGACGCACAAAGAAGAAAGATTAATAACAGCAATCCATAATGGAATAAATATTATTTCTCACATGAGATTGAATGTGGACCTGAATTAGATCAAGTGCAGTAAGTCTTGTCTGGCGTCGGGATGAGACAAATATAAGAACTGGTTTTGCTGGTGAATGTGTGCATATTGCTGCGTAAGCTGGTTTATTCATGCTGTTCATCCTTGGGCAATAATACTTTCCAGGATAACCCTATAAGAAAACCAAGTAATGTTAACATGTTTGCAAATATTTATTTTGAGTATGCAACACTTGGGTTTGCTTGATAGGAGAAAACAGGTGCGGAATGGTTGCATGTGGAAACATTGACATGTGTATTAAATTTCATTCCTCTATCACCACCATTCACACTTCTACTAGTCACACCCTATTTATAATAATAAATAGACAAAGAAACAGACATGTTAAGCCATGATCTATCAGAAACACCAAACCCACATGCCTGAATATGAACTTCCAGAGGTACAGGCCTCACACTTGGCTTGAAATTGAAGAGTCCAATTTCCTCAACGCCTAGCCAGTCAGCTAGATCACTACATATAGAGGGTAAACAAATAAATATAAGTTAATACAAAAAAGTCCTCGCCAGTGCTCTTTCTCTCCCTACATTTATACATACCAATTTATCCTCTATAAAATCATGAGTGACGGAAAAACAATATATTGAAGGAGACTAGAGAGCACCCCATGATATATGGAAATTAGTGGCATGGAGAAGAAATTAAGAAAATGGAAAATGAAAATTATTTAAAATAAAATTTGAACTTAGATTTTCAAAAAATAGGAAAGAAAGTAAACTAACCCAGCATTAGCCAGTGCTGTAGAAAGGCCAATAAATCGTACTGCTCGCTCTGTTTGGGATGATATATACCTCATCCTAGAAACAATAACCTAGAAACAGAAATTTCTGAACTATGAAGCTCGAAAAATAGTTATAATATGCACAGGAAATTAAGACTAATAATGCAGAGCTTGATCTTTTCTCTCATATAGTTTGATCTTTTTCAAGTGAAAGAATTTCTTGTGAGAAATTAGTGAAACAAAAGATTGTTCATAATCGCCATCTCTAACTTTAATAGAGGATTCAAAGTATCCAACATGCTATACTGAAATAAGATGAAATAAGGAGGCAATCACTACTATGTTGCCACCATTCATAAGAATATACCTCAAGGATTGGCCCACGATCTGCTCCCAATAAGTGAATCTCATCCAAAATCATAAGTCCAACCTATTGATCATTTGAATCAAGATTAATACGTGAAGTAGATGACAATAACATTTATATAGTTAGATAAATAATATTACCTCTGATCCTATATATAAGAAACAAGGAAGTAATTCATCAATACAATTGAAAGTGATTAAGTCAGCTATTTTAATTAATAACATAAATTAAAATTATATTCTAGACACACTAGCAGTATTACTCAAATTTACAAGGAATAATATTCTAATTTATTGTATCAATTATGAGGTTATTGCATGTATAAATACATGAAACTACTGGTTATTTTAGAAAATATGGACAACTAATTCTAAAGAGTCAAATCTATGATTATAGAATTGTTTTCATGTTACTGGAGACTCTCAAAATATTTAGTAATTCAATCATTTCGAAGACCCAGATCAAATTTACATTGGCAATGGGGAAGGTTTGAAAGTTCTTGGTTCTGGTATTCTTGTCTCTGGAATTTTAATCTTCCTCTCTACTTACACAATTTACTGCATGTTCCTTCAATTACCAAAAATCTCCTTAGTGTCAGTAAATTTGCTCTTGCTAACAATGTCTATTTTGAGCTCTTTCCTCATTTTTGCACTGTTAAATGTCAGGCCACCAATGAAATCCTACTTCGTCCATTGGTCCTATAAATACATGAACCTATGGGTTATTTCAGGAAATACTGACAGCTAATTCTAAGGAGACAAATCCCTATTATTATGGGATTGTTTTTAAATACATAAACCTAGTATCACTAGCAAGATATGACTATTATAAAGAATAAAATTACAGCAAGGATAAAATATAAAACTTCCTAAAATACACAATGACCACCACGTTTATAACAGTATTAAATGCATTAAGCGAGGATGCACCTACCTTTTATAAGAAATTAGAGATTACCTAACAAATAAACTTCACAGTAAATTAAGGATATATAAGAAATTAAAAAGCTAGTGAGTTTGAAAATAAATCATTGTTTCTCATTATTAAGACTAAAGAAAAACGCTTTTTGTTTCATACATAAAAATCGAAGGTAGTATTACTCATCCAGTCTGAAGTCATATATGGATTCACCTTTGTGACATAACTACGAGTATGCCAATTACGACTAATTCCATCCCACTTTTCAGGAGTAGATATGATGATATCGGCTGACAAAAGAGCCATCAAATCAGGAGTATAGTCTCCAGTCATTTCAACCTGATGAAAAGCATGATATCATTACCACCAACACCATATACATTTTATACATATTTTTTCTCCTAAAAAAACATTAGTACCATTTTTTTCCCTAGCTGAGAGACAAGACGCTTTTGCCAATCACTCATTCTTTCCCTAACAATAGCTTTCAAAGGAGCTATATAAATAACCTGCTTGTTCATACAGCAAAGTAGGTTATACACTTCAAAAGATAATGTGCAACGAAGGTAAAAGATAATGTATTTGTGAATGAAATTATCAAGTATTATCAATAGTGAAAAAATTACGCAATGTATAAATAAAGTTTGATTCAACAAATTAATAAATGTAATGTACAATGTATGCTATTCTTTCACTTAGTCTCAAGACAGTACATAAGTAAGCACCTTAAGTTGCTGCCAAGAGCAAGCACCTTAGGTCCATGCTCTTTCTCAAAATGCATTAACAACTTTTGAGTACAAACCTTCATATCAGGCTGAGTATTGAAAAGACGAAGCATAGCAAGCTCAGCAGATATAGTTTTTCCACTTCCAGTTGGAGCTCCTAACAGAACATTATTGTCCGTGTGATACAAGGCATGAAAAATCTGCATGAGTCCAATAAAGGCGTAACAGAACAGTCTTAATACGTTGTTCATGTATTTAAGCCCACAGTGCATGACCTAACAAACTTTGCAGTATGGAAAATAAAACATACCTGTGTTTGTATAGGATTAAAATGTGAAAATTTATATAATGCTTCATAAGCATTGTTGCCAAGAGAAGACACAGGAAGAGGTTTTAAATCAAGGAGTTCTGTGTGAGAAGTACGAGCCTAAAAAATATTTTTTTAAGTGAGAAACAAACTACCAGGAGCATTTGCCATGCAATAGGTCTATAATAGAAAAAAAGAAAGAAAAAAATGAACACTGTAATACCTCCGGCAATGGTAAATTGTGAAAAGTAATAGTGTAGAATGCCTCAGCATGAAGCCACGAATCAGAAACAGCATGGATGTAATATTGTGGTGGATGTGGTTCAAATATAGGTACAGTGAAGGAAAGCTTGTAAGGCTCACCCCTAGCCATTCGCTTTGTCAGCGTAAAGAGTTCTGAGTGGTAGATGTGATCATTCTCAGAATCCTGCTTGAAATGGTTGATCATGCATTCATAATGAGTTAACAAACATCAAAACATAACTAGTTAAAAGTTTGTTGCATAAGATGCTGTCCTCAGGACAAAGATACATTACAAGCTTCCACATTCTAGCATCACTAAATATTGCAAAGCCACCTTAATTGTGGTCACCCTAGCCTGCCTTACTTGCAACCTTTTTTAAAGTTTTCAATTGCAACTTCAAAGGTGGTTGTTTAGTCTCACATCAACTTGACATACGACCAAATCAAGATATATAAGTGGGGAACAACTCTCATCTCATAAACCAGTTTTATGAGATTGAATTAGGGGCAAACAAATTTTCTAGGAATGTACTACCATTCTTAATTCATACATTAGACATTTCATATGCCGAATTACTTACTTACACCAACAATTTAGGCAAAATCGAACAGCATATCCTCAGATGATTCGGAGACATAAACAACTTTTAACAAATGAACAACTAAAAAGCCTGACACATCATGAGATGGAAACCAAAATAAAACTTCTAATACTAGGGTGGATAAAATAGAGTATTTAAAAATAACTTACAACAAAATAACCAACACTTATCGTAGGGCCAGCCACGAGGATCAATCAATGACATTGGCATTCTATCATATACAAAAGTTTCAGTAAAACCAGTCCAAGTTGACAAAAAACCAAATACTTAGGGTGGATAAAATAGAATGTTTATAAATAACGAAAATCTTAGTAACTTCTAATTATTCTGTCTAAATCCAAGACTAAGATTACCCTATTGGCTTCCATATGGCATACAGAACTTGGTCATTTAAGGGAGCTTCTCAACCAAACCAATGAGCTGGTGGATTATAGGGCAATTTGCATCAATGATATCTGTTTTTTATTTTATTTTTTCTATTTTCCACTGCGGGAAACCCTTACCCTCTAATTCCTTTCAATTTTATTTTTTTTACCTATATTAACTCCTTACTTATACTCTTTTAAAAAATTTGACTCAAGAAAACTTTGGAATCCTGATAAAAAAAACTTATACAAAATAGTCAGCAGAATTCGTAATCTCATGAGAAGTGATGTTCCTTCTTAACAACAAATGAGTCTCATTTATTCCCTTTAGCTTTACTGGAAACGATCAACCAAGAAAGTGAGAATATATTTGATATAGACCAGAGAATTGGTTGGGAATTTCACATCTGATAAATGATACTGAGACATCTGCCAGTTTCAAATGTTTATATACTCAGATACAATTAGTTTAGATCTAACAGAGCTGTAACTAACGCTCAAGGATGTGTAACTCTAAACAAATCTAACAGCTAACTAACTTATTTATGGCACATGCAGAAATACTTAAACAGAAGTTACAAAACACAAGCAACACACTGCGGATACACATGCAGTATAGTCTAACATTACTAATCAAGATAAAGTTTCCTGTAGGTTGTCATGTATTTATAAGTACGAGAGTGCCTCATGGGCATTCCTTGATTTCATTCACCTCTCCTTCTGGATTTGGCCCCATGAACCACCTGGGGCAATTTTTCAGTCAGTCATATTTTTAATTCCTTATTCATTGAATAGGAAAATTTTTTATCTTAATAGCCTCTGATATAAACTGAAAAGCTCCCTTTCGGCCTGATATTATCTTTGCAGAGTGGTATTTAATAAAAGTAATACTAATTACTTGGAACAGGTGCATAGGCATTATAAAGCTCCTCCACATCATGTGCTTATGTGTGGTGCTTGCTCAGAATATGTTTCCCACCTGCTTTTACATTGTTGTGCCGTAGTCTTATTCTGCATTCTCAGTGAATGTTGCGTGTGCCCTAAGTCTCATAAGCAATAATTGATTACATGTTTCAAGGAATTGGAAGAAGTAAAGAGACCCAAGTTTTGTACAAATCTGCTCCATATGCTACAAGTGTTCCTTTGGTATGAGGCATAATTGTACTTTTTAGATGAGGTTTCTTTGGCAAGTCACCCAATTTGGTTTAAAGGGTGTTTCAATCAAGTTATATTGAGCAACTGGGAAGATGTGTTTTCTGTTTTGTTCCTTTGTATCAGAGGATTACTCATCCTCTTCTCTTTGAAATTCTCTCTTCACTAAAATAAATTTCTCCTCCATAACAAGTGTTCAGATTTTTTAACGAAAACCAAGGAATTTATAGAGTGATGATGCATCATCATAGGAAAATTTTCACCTCTACCAAAATCCACCAACGTTGAGCAGTACCATGAAAACGATCTTTCCAAATGAAAACAGGTGTAATGACCAAATCAACCTGAAAATAACAAGTGGTTATGTAGAACTGAATGTCAAGACTATTTTATATGATGAAAACAACGAAAAAAATTGTGAAACTAAGCAGTCTGGAAAGATATTCATCATTGTAAAATACCTTCAACACAGTTCTGGTAATTGGACTCACAGTTGCTGATAACTGAAGTGATGGAAAATACCCAAGGCTTTGCTTGACCAACTAAAAAGGGGAAGGCATAAGAAAATAATAATTAACATTTCTTCAACATCTGAACCAACCTCTGAAGGAAACACCTTTCAACATTATCCTACTAAAATGTACGTACCCTTCCTCCTGGTGCATACCGAATTAATGCCCCAATGTCTTTTTCCTCCATCTCAAATAGGCGATCTAGGTCTGCCTCACGTTCTTCAAGCTTCCGCAATATCTATGAACCAAAAATAATATCACGCACACCAATATGAAATATTATACAGCTAGAAAATTTAGTGAAAAGAATAGTTAAGAACAAACTTCTGCAGAAAGGTCCTTGTCAAATTGTCTAAGAGGATGTTGATGTGGCCAAACTTGACGATCCACAGCTTTGCTATACTCCAACATGAACAGAGACATCTCACACCAGCCTCTTCGTAAGCAAATCTCAAATAACGCCCGTGTTATTCGAGCCAAGCTTGCACTAATATATGCAGCATCAGATACCAGAGAAAAAGAATCCATAGAACCTCGAGATATGTACAACTGCAAACAACAAAAAAGCCATATCTTATTCAATTACTCAGGTACCCTAACTGGAAAATAGAGTCAAACTAAAGAACAAAACCTGAATCAGAATGGAAATCTTTCCATGTTTATTGGAAGGACCACCCTTAATTTCTAATGGACATGATGTGCGTGCCAACGTCTCTAGCTCATTTTGTTCTTCTTCTCGAACAGCAATATTCTCAAATTCAGAAGAATGTGCAATCATGTTAATCACCTAGAGTGACAAAAGGTAAAAAGAACATAAGAAAAACAAATCCTGATAATAGTAATATATGAATGCAATTTAGAATGGATGCATGTTTTCATATGCTTATGGCAAAGAACAGACAAAGATACATTAGATGACTAACCACCAAAATACAGACCTTCCCCAATCTTCCAGGAAAAAAGCAAATGAAAATGAACAATAATTACTTTTATTGTAGGAGAACACCTTTTTTATTGGGAAAAGTTATGAGAGAAAATAATTCAGCACAAGTATAAGCTATCATCCTTTGGTTTAGTAATGGAAAGAACACTTAAAATGCCCCATACCTCACTATCATTCATGTGGCGTCTCAGCATTTCATTGTATGTTTCAACACTTGAATATTGAATGTAAAAATGGCTTGCAATGCGACCAAGCTCGGTACAATAAAAATTGCCACTTTTCTCATCGAAGCGCATCATTTTTGCTTTATCAAGGGCACGTGCAGCTTCAATTACAAGAGACCTCTGTTTAGAACTAAGAGCAGGATCCGCCATCACCTAAAGCATATAAGATTAAGAATCACCTGTCTTACTCCATATAGTAAATAAAAAATTTATCAATACAAAATCTTTTATAGCCAATCACTGAAAATTTATTTTGGAAATGTTTAGTGGGCGGACTTCACTATAATCTGTGGAATGCAGTAAATTATCAGTATTCCCATTCTTCATGTAGAATACGCAAAAAAAAGAAAAAAAAAAAACACTGGACTTTGAACTTACAACATATCAAAAAATTAAATACAAGTTAATTATTTATTATTGGTATGTGTTCTTATTTCTTTAATCAGTGGAATAATAAATATGTATTTGTAGTTTGTAGGGTACCAATTTCTTACAGAGAACCACAGCATAGTTCCCTAAGATGAGCCTTCTCTTCACATCACAACTCCTACATTTAAGGTCAGAACTAGAATTTTCATCTACAATTCTAGATTTTTATGGATTGAAGAAAGTTAATACTATGGATGGAGCTCTCCTCTGGCTTAATCTGAATAAATCCACTACAGGGTCAGGGCTGGGCAGGGTAAAGGAATTATAGAAGAATGACAGAATAAGTCCACTACTCTAACATGCAGCTTCTTGGATGTTCAACAACCCAGTGGCTCTCCCCCTCCTCTTCTTTCTTTCCACACAAAAAGCTGCCTTTCTCAAATAAAACTTCCTGCTATATATCGATCTAACCAGTTGGTATTCAGTTAACAGCCAGTTATAAAGTTGATAAAAACACAATTAGGTTCAATCCACTGCACTTACCCCAACCTTATGCTTCGTACCATACACCTTTTACATAGGAGGTTAGTTAAGTGAAAACATACATCAAACGTAAAGAAGCCAAAAATCATACAAATACATCAAATAACTGGTTCAACAAAGGTAAAGTTTGTAGTTTGGTACCTCATCCCACCCAATACCATAGGCTAAAGGATTCATCCTCATCCTTATAAAAAGATAAGTGTAGCCCAGCCAAGCACAGGCTTCCTTAACATTAGTAACAGTACCCAATGCCACCTCTGCATTTAAATTATCTTTCAAGGAGCTAATAAACTGCAAATGATGAAAGAAGTTGCTGAACACAATGCGAAACACATTAAGAAAATCTAATGCATGATATGCACACAGATTCAAAGAACAAGCACGGACATGTCAACATTACCTGGCTTTCAATTGGGAGTTGGCTTGTTAACAGTCGCAGATAATAAGCTAGTTTGTCATGAGATGTAATTATAATACCTTCACCACTTTTGTCAAACTGAGGTCTCCCAGCTCGCCCAAATATCTACATCAAAATTTCATAGAAAGAGCCTGTTAGCTAATGTAGAAAAAAATAAGAGGCTGTTTGTTAGCTGCAAGAAAATTATCCTGTTTCACCTATCAGTTCAAAAATATTATATTATTTTTTAGTTTGTTTCCTATTTTCAAAATTATAAATAGAAAACAATGGAACTGAGAAAAGTTGTTTTCATTGTATCTGTTATGTGTCTAACATGTTTCAACTAGTTTCCTACACAATCTTCTAAAAACAGGAAATAAAACAAAAATTAAGTTAGCATTTTCGTAACTAAAAGTGAAAACCAAAAACAATTCTTGGATCATATAAACAGCTCATATTTCCTTTAAACTAGAAACCCCATGCCTTACCTGCATAACATCAAGCATACCAAGGTCTCGCCACCCACCAGCTTTTGGATCATATAATTGGGTACCCTAGAGAACACCAGCCATCATGTTAAATTATAAACTACAAGACAAAACCAAATCAATACCCAGAAAAACCAACTGAAAAGAAAATTCAAATACAAGCAACTGGGTTTGACATTGTAGGGTAGGGTCATAGACAGTGGATTTAGGGTTAACTCAAGCCCACAAAAACACCGTAAACAATGAGGTTTGCATTCACTTACTATCCATAATTTAGTCATATCTTTATATGTGGTCCAATAGTGAGTCTAATAGTGGGTGACATAATATGTCCAACAAACTATAGGAAATAAAATGACATTAAGTTGAAACTGTGTTCCTCACAAAGTAGGACTGCATTATTTATTTTATGAAAACAGACTCAGTACAGTAAGTAGAGAAAATATGGTATTATCTAATAATAAAGATATGATACAAAAATAAATAAAAAACATTCCTAATAATACATATATGCTCTAGATATTTCTTATTCTCAAGATTATAAAATATATTCTGAGTTATAAAAGATATGTGCCTTATTTTTATAATTATAACCGTCTCCTTCAAGCAAGAGCATATAAGTTCTATGTGTTGAGTTTGCTGCAAATATGATTGATCCTCCGTCCTCTTAGAGACTTGGTGAATATGTTTGTCAATTTTTCACTAAAGTTGACGAATCTAGTGATGTATCTAGACTCCAGTTTTTCTCTTACGAAATGACAATCTACTAGAATATGATTGGTCCTATCATGAAAGACAAAATTAGAGGCAATTGTAATGCTATCTGGTTGTCACATATAAAGTCCATTAGAGGATGTGAGCATGACCACAAAGGGGTTTTGCTAATGCCAATGTCAGTTATGCTTCAAGAATGGGCATAGAGTTGCTCTTTGTTATTACAAGACAGTTTACAACCCTCTGATCAAAAATAATTTTTACTCTAGTGCTCAAGGAAATACACATAAGTTTGGTCAAGGATATTTTTATCCATTCAATCAACAACAACAATCTTTTGCTCCACCTCTCTTCAGTACCCACCAGCCAACTATCTGCATCCCACATGCCATCTTTCCACATCACAACGTCCTCCTTCTCCTCTGCTTACCAACACAAGTGTTGGTTGATTGCCAAACCCCATTGTTCCTCATTCTAGTTCTAATTGGTACCCTAATTATAGGGTTTTTTTTTCTTGTTACTAGAGAAAATAAGAATATTCAAATTTGTATTCCTTATGAAGGTCCTGAAAAGATCTATATTGGTAATGGCCAAGGTTTGCCTATTCAATCTTCTGGTTCTTCTTATTTTTCTGCTCCACAAAATCCTGAATTTTCTTTAGCTCTTCATCAATTACTGCATGTTCGTACTATAACTAAAAATCTAAATAGTATTAGTAAATTTGCTAAGGATAATTCTATTTCTTTTTAAAGACAAAATCCCTCAAAATCACTACTACTTTTAACGGCACACATCTCATCAATCATTGCTTATAGGTTAAGATAAAGCATCACCTGGAAAGTTGATGATTATTGAGGTTAGTATAATGGGGAGAATGGTTATAAGTAGAATATATACCTTTTCGAATAGCAGTAAGCCAGTCATATTTAGCTAGTTTCAGGGATGGACCAGACGTGGTGTTCACTATATCTTCTGCCATTCGTGAACTTATTTGGCTCATACAATTACTTAAAGAACTAAGATTTGAAAAGGTTACACAGAATGAAAAGATTTATATATATATTTATATATATATAAATATATATATATATATATAACATGTTCCTTTATTGTGCTTGAGACACATGGGGATTCCATCATATGACTCTACCATTTATTCCTACGAGATAAAAAGCTTCAACAACATTTAAGAACTCTATGCAAGATCCGAGAAAAGATCATACAGATCATGCTAATAAAATTTTAGCAAAATTACAAAGTGATTGTGGTTCCACAAGTCCATGTCGTGTATACTGAAGCTCTCAAAGTAAATGTTAAGATATATATACAACTCTTTTATGTCGTTGACTAATGCAGGAATATGCCAGAAGATCTTTAGTAAACTACAATTTATTGTCCTTATGCTATACTAGTCACACATCCCTTTTCCATCACATTCCTAAATTTCAACTCAAAAATCATTCACTAGATCCCCAACTTCGAAAATTGAATACAGCAATATAATTCCATGATTCAATAATTTGATTGAAAAAGAAACCATATTTATACAAAACAAAGATGATTATCTTGTATCAGAGTTGATGTAGAGACAAAACCTTAATGACAACTGTGTGTGCAGGTAGATTGACACCCCATGCCAAAGTTGCGGTACAGACAAGAACCTAAAAGCGGAGAAAGACAATTTCATTTCATGAAACCAGAGGGAAATTCCAAAACTCGTATCTGGAAAAACAAGAGTGACTCTACCTTCAGAAGTCCATCAGAGAAAAGCCGTTCAGTAAGTCCTCTATCCGCACGTAACATCCCAGCATGATGCACACCCACACCATATTCAAAAAGTTCAACAAGATCTTTGTTTCTGGATTTAATGACTTCTTTCTGCATGCAAAACATAAAAATATATAAAGTCAAAAGAAGCATTCATATCATAAGAAAAATGTAAATAAAAGTTTGCTTAAACCACCTTCATAAAGGTATATTGTGGATGTGTATTATTACTAAAAAGTTCCAAATCCTCATTCCTCCGTGCTAGTTCAACCTGCCAAACACAAGATAAAAGCAATAATGCTGAAAGCAAAGCATGGTACAGATAAAGTGCAATCACATTCACAGAAATAAAGAGTAACAATAGTAATGATATGTGAAAAACACTAACAGGACAAAAGACCTTTATTTCGAACATGACTAAATAAAGCTTCCAAAATGACAAACCAGTTTATTAGCCGTCTTGACAGTGTCCTTTCGAGAGTGGACAAATACCATTGCCTGGTGGCCTTGCCTTAGAGAATCAGCAACCTGGCTCAAAAAGGGGCCAAAGCTATCAAAATAGTCAATACTGCAAGATTTATCATCTTCTAAAGAAAATGGAGATGGAACAAATACCTTTGTATAGCATATATCATTCAACAATTCATTACGAGCTGCAAAATTTGGCTCACTAATTCCAATATACTGTTGTGCAAGAGGCACTGGACGGTAACTAGAATCAAAGAAGAAAAGGCCTGTGTCTGGATTTACCCTGAGAAATTGGGCAACCTGTTGACAATAAATAGTATAGTAAGAACTTGTAAGTGCTGCACAAAAAATATTTTAGCATACAGCACATCAAAGTCAATAGATGTAATAAAAAAAAGTATATATTATTTAGACCAAACACCTCCAGGTAATTGGGAAGAGTGGCAGAAAGGCCCACAATGCGTATCATTGTCTGAGTAGATTCCACCTAATAATAATGGGAGAAAAGGCAATTATTATACAAAGTAATACAATATAACAAGTGGTTATAGGCATTGTGGTACCACAAATCAAAAATAAAATTTGATTTCTAATGGTACATTTTATGTCTTCGGAATATGTTAACTCAATGCAACTAACTATAAGAAAATCAAAAAAAAAAAATGTTTGTCCAAAATATACAGATTTCTTTCATTTGTTTTTTCCCAATTCTATTTCAATACAAAACTACATCTTTGAGCTCTTAACCATCATAGAGGAACTAATGTAATCAACATTCCATATTTGAATTTAAACAAGAATAAAAGAAACACAACAAACGTACTATTGGAGATAAGCCCCTTTAGATTTATCATTATAATTTCAATTCAGTAAGTATAGAAATCCTCTGCAGGAAAAGAGATAGAGAGAGAAAGAGAGAGAGAGAGAGAGAGAGAGAGAGAGAGAGAGAATTTGGATATTGAAAATGAGAAAAATGGACAAAAATAACAATGCTTGTTCTTACAACAGATATTGATAGTATTGGAGTGTTGGAGATCACAAATCAACTAGAGATAAGGTCAATTTACAATATAAAAAATAGAGTCAAACATCATCGTACAAGCCGATTTTGTGAGGATGAATTAGGCTTAAACTCACTTCCTAATATGGTATGAGAACCTTCCTAGCGAGGTTTGTTGAACCTATCATGTCACCCGCTATTAAATTGTTGTTAGTTCACCCACAAATATTCAATCTCACATACAAGATGTTCATCCCTTAACATCACTAATGTATTGGAGATTTCATATTAATTAGAGATAAGGTCAATTTACAGTATATAAAGTGAGGACAAAAATCACCTTACAAGTTGATTTTGTGAGGACGAGTTAGGCTTAAACTCACTTCCTAATGAGAAGATATCCTATTTAAAGTCTATCTAACTTTTACAATCAATTAACTCAATCCTGAGTAATGAACCGTTGTTACACTAACTCAAGGTAGAACAAGAAATGATATTTTCTCACATGCTTATTATTTCTGATGATATATGAGAAAGTGCATATTATTTCTGATGATCAGAAAGTGCAAGGTTGATACCAATTTATACAGGTTAATAAAATCAATGATAACCAAGGAAATAAGGGCATCAATGTTGGCTCAATTACAAGTAATAAGGAAATGTGTCCCAAAACAAATCAGATAAATCTAAGCAGTGAATATGTATATAAAAAACACAAGAAATAATATGTTGTGTAATGAAAAGATATTGTGGAGTTATAAGGAGATATTACCAATGTTTGTAATTACTACATCATAGATATTGTAGGATACCAAAAGAGATATTTTAATCATTATTCTAGGGGCTCTATATAAACCCCTCTTCTACTGGTTACAATTGAGTGAATAGAATTTCCTTAGTCATCTAAACTCTTTTCAGGTTGGAAACAGAGCTCCTGATCTTGATAGCTCTACTTTTGTATCTTATTTGTCTCCCTAAAAAAAATATGTTCTAGAGGAATAGGGAAAATTGATTGCAAGGCCATGAGAGTTCCAATAAAACAAAGCCTTAGAATTGGGAATGATGAAGATAGCTTTTAGTAAATAAGGGTCAATATCACAGGCTTACAGGGAAGCTCATTTACTTAGCCTACATTAGACCAAACATAGCTTATGTTGTAAGTTTGGTTGATGAGTTCATGCATGATTCAAGAGAGCGGCACCTACAGGCTATGAACAGAATCCTTCAATATTTGAAGACAAGACAAGTCTAGGAAGAGGAGTTTTGTTCAAGAAGGATGGAAAATTAAATATGGAAATGTAAACAAATGCAGACTATACAAGTTATGTTACTAGTAGGAGATTCACCTTAGGATATTGCATGTTTTTGGGGACCTTAGGATATTGCATGTTTTTGGGGCGAAACTTGGTGACTTAGACATAGAAACAAAATGTAGTTGCAAGGTCCAATGCGGAAGTTGAATTCCAAGCTATGGCACAAGGGGTGAGTGAACTGTTATGGTTGAAAATTATTTTGAATGATCTTAGAGTGAAGTGTGAAGAACATATGACTGTTTATTGTGATAATAATTGAAGATTTGAATCTTATTTTATATTTTATTTCTTTTCAAATGTGATTACAATTTATAGACTATTTACAACCTAATTGAGGAAAGAATAATCTGTAATCAAACCTAATCAAACCTGTAATTATAGTTATAAAAAACAAATCTTTCCTAATAAATAGAAAACGGAATCTGCCCTAATTATGGAATAATTATCTCCACAACACTCCCCCTCAAGCTGGTGAATGGATATCTATCATTCCCAGCTTGCAAGTA
>Ga0209700_103159_pt1 | contig 32092 bp, 14 predicted proteins | sample SiratroredBW_FD_187528 | JGI IMG/M metagenome (GOLD analysis project Ga0209700, IMG submission 187528) | Root nodule microbial communities of legume samples collected from California, USA - Siratro red BW (SPAdes) (version 2) | ecosystem: Host-associated > Plants > Roots > Nodule | place: USA...
AAAAAAAAAAAAAAAAAAAAAAAAAAAAAAAAAAAAAAAAAAAAAAAAAAAAAAAAAAAAAAAAAAAAACCTCCAACCATAGAGAAAAGGATGTCTAAAGATATGCAATTTTACTAAGTTTTCATTATCCTTATAAATAAATTCATTAGAAACACCTAAAATATAAGCAAAATAACAAAGAATTTATTATCTAATACATTCTTTTGAATACATTTTTAATTATTAATTGATTAAAAATTATAAAATATGAAATAAAAAGTAAATCTTACAATTTTAAATTATTTTAATATATTTCAATTAATAAAAATGTATGTAAAAAGTTTAATTTCTCAACAACTAATCAAGTATATATATAAGTTGAAAAGTAGGTGTAATTTTCACTCAGGTTGCTATCATACTTACTCTATTTTGTTGCTCTAAAATTATTCAAAGAGGCAATCACCACTAAGGTGATAACAAATCCATTGAATTTATTGTATATTATAAGAAAATCAAACTTAAAATAAAAAAGTAAAAGAAAATAATAATTATTTACTTTTTCTAATAATATAATTAATCTATTTTTATTCATTTATTTATTTGAAGAATATTTTAGTGCAATATACCTTTAATCGTAGTTTAAGAAAATCTAAATTATAACTTATTAATGTATTTATTATAAAAAAAATAAGGATACGTTAATAACATGATATACAATAATTGAACCTTTTATATTTTTATTGGTAGCATTTCATTTGTACTATTCTTAATATTGGAGATGACAAAATAGAATTAAAGTGGTCTTAATAGTCAATAAAATAAGTTGGATGAGGCTGAAAAAATATTGATCTAAATTAAATCAAGGTAATTTTGGTTGAACTTGTTTAGTCCACACATGAAATGAACCTAGGTCTGGACGTTACCCATTTTAAAAATGATAAATATAGTTTAAAAAAATTGAAAATAATATTATTTTATTGAAACATATGTCTTTGTTAAAATTTATATATTAAATAACTACGTATAAATATTTAAAATAACTTTATTTATATGAGTTAAATTTTAAAAAAATAAGAGTATTTTTTTCAAATTTAGAACTATTTTCTAAGGAAAAAACACACTTCCCTTGTGACATCCCACAAAATAAAAACTTCCACTAACACAATTATAATTTTATAATTACACATAATGTAATTCATACTTAATAAATATGTCATACTTAATAAATATGCCGCAAAATATATTAATAATATGAAATTTAAACCATATTTATGAAATATCATCTATATATAAGTTTTTCAAAATAAATTTCTAACAAATAAGATTGATCAATCTAAAATATCTTCCACAGCTTCCTCTATAATACCATCTGCTCTCATGTAACACATGATCATATATAGAAAACAACAAGCATAGACACAAACAATAAAAGAGTAAGCTAACAAATTTAAAAACAATCATAGAATATTCAAATAAATCACACATCTCAAACAATGCATAAACATATCAAATAATTTATGACACTTAATTTCATTCACAATTTCAATTATATGACTTTAACTCATATAAACAAACTTGACTCTAATTCTAGAAGACTTGTGCATTGAATAGAAACAACTTGAAGTTGTGAATCCACACAGCCCCCAAACCAATGAATCATTAATCTTATATGACAAGGTTAGTCCTCCTGAGACTTTTCTACCAGCTACGTTTCAAGCTGTAGTTATTCAGTTCAGACATCTTTCTACTCTCACCACTTAGTAATGATAATCTATTTGATTCTTATTACTAGTAGAGTTAGGGTATCAATAGTTATTGATCAGATCCTTAGAAAATGCACATCCTAATTGACCTAGAGACGAGTATTTTCTTTCTTGAAAATACTATGCCTTGATCTTGACCATCTCAATCAACACTTTAACAATATCATATCATATGCATATATTTTTACTCATTCATTCATTCACTTTTCAATCCCAATCTCAACTATCTCAAGAATTACTAAATCATCAATACTTTTCAATTTAAATTATAAATTATATTCTATTCAATCCATAAATTGCAGTGCAAAAGAATCAAACAATCAAAACAGAAATTTCAAGAAGACATTCTCAAGAAGACATGCTCTCCAACTACAAATTCCAAGGGCTTCCTCCACTTATCAGTATAAGACTTTTGCCTATTATGAGAAGCCTTCATCCTATCTTGAATCTACTTTACCTTCTCAATGGTCTGTTGAAGTAACTCTGGCCCAACCAACATTGCCTCTCCATACTGGTACCAATACAGAGAAGTTCTACACTTCCTGCCATACAAAGCTTCATATGGTGTCATTCCAATGCTAGCATGATGACTAAAGTAAAATCCACTAGAGGCAAAATCTCATCCCACACACCAAGATTATCCAAAACACAAGCTCTCAACAAATCTTCCAAAGATTGAATTGTTCTCTCTGATTGCCCATTAGTTTGACGATGATATGCAAAACTCATTCTCAACTTGGTCCCAAAAGCATATTGTAGAGTTTACCAAAATCGGGATGTGAACCTAGGATCTCGATCAGACACAATACTAGAAGGTACCCTGTGCAGTCTCACAATCTCCTTAACATATAACTGGGCTAACTTGGTCATAGATATTCTCAGATTTATAGGCAAAAAGTGAGCACTTTAGGTCAGTCGATCAACAATCACCCACACTGCATCATGGCCACGAACTGACCTTGGCAAATGGGTAACAAAATCATAAATATGCTATCCCATTTCCACTCAAGAACATCCAATGACTGCAATAACCCACTAGGCCTTTGGTGTTCTACCTTTGCTTTCTGACAAGTCAAGCATGCAATAACATACTAAGTTATATCGCTTCTAACGACTTCTCCTTGATATTCCCAAATAAATCATTAGTTATGGTTAACTTGCCATAGCTAATATAATCTCTATGGAACTTCACCTCCAAATTCAAATCTCTAAACTGCTCAATCAATTTTTGCTCTTCAATCATCAATGTTGACATCTAAACAAATTTTCTGCTCAAACCGTCTGCCACTACATTAGCCTTCCCTGGATGGTATATCAATTGGAAGTCATAATCCTTCAAAAACTCCATCCATCTTCTCTACCTCATGTTCAACTCCTTCTGATCAAACAAATACTTCAAACTTTTGTCATCACTAAACACTTGAAACTGAACTCTATATAAATAGTGCCTCCAGATCTTCAATGCAAACACCACCACTGGCAACTCCAAGTCATGAGTAAGATAATTTCTCTCATGAACTTTGAGCTACCTCGAAGTATAGGCCATCACTTTCTTCTATTGCATTAAAAAACCACCCAATCCTTGATGTGAAGCATCAAAATAAACTTCAAATGGCTTGCTTGTATCAGGAATCACTAACATAGGAGCATTGGTCAACCTTTTCTTCAACTCTACAAAACTTTGCTCACACCAACCAATCCATGCAAAAGGTTGATCTTTGCGAGTTAGTTGTGTCAAAGGTGAAACTATCCATAAAAAATCTTTAGTGAACCTCCTATAGTAGCCAGTGTAAAATAAAGTTTAGACCGAGTTAAAGAGGGGGGGGGGTGAATTGAACTTTCAAAACTTTTCGCAAATCTAATTTATTCTTGAAGTAGAGAATGAAAATTCTTTATTCAATCGATTGACTATGTAATTCTGAACTGTCAGGTAAACAATCAATTGTGCACAGCGGAAGATATCAGAGTTAAACCCAGAAATTAGTTAAACCCAGAAAACAATTTACAGTGTAAAAATGTTTTACCCAGATTTAAGATTTTAAAACACAATCCAGTAGATTAAACATAATCCAGAATCACAGTTGATTATGAAAACAGATGTTCAGAGTATGATCAACAGTATGAACAGATTTTAATCCAGTCAATTTTAAAGAAGGCCGCAGTGAATAAAAGTAATCAAGAAGAGTAGGGAGAAAAGCAAGAACAAAGAATTTTTATCCTAGTTCACCCTTCCTCAAGGGCTACGTCCAGTCCTTTGCAAACCAGCAAAGCTAAAACATATCACAAGATCAGTTTACAACCCTTGCTCCCAACAAGTTACAAACTGCTCCCAGTAGTAAACCCACACCTCATTGAACCCCTCAGCTTGTGTGTAATCAGTGCAGAAACCCACTGCACCACAACACTTGCAATCAGCAAGCAACACTGCTTCACGCGGCACTCACCCTCTACTGAACCCTCAACAGTTGCGAGACCAATGCAGAACCCAATACACCAACTCAATTACAAACACAGTAATTGAAAACGGCAAACAGATTACAGATCAATAGGATCAGGAAAGATTACTGAGTACTTCTACACAAAATAGATTACACAGAATGAAGATCAGGTGTAGAAGACTTAGCTTTGGTCCAGAACCAAAGTAGCAAGAACCTCACTTCAAGGATGATTCAAAGATTCACGTTCTTGGAGGTTTCTTGATTTGAAAAGCTTTGCAAAAATGATGATCGCACAAAAGGGGCAATATCTCTCTTAGAAAATCTCAAGGAATGCTTTTCGAAAGTTTTTGATTTGATAAATCTGAAAGTGATGATTCTCATTCCTTTAAATATCCAAAATCAGTTTTAAAAACTGTTTAGCTGTCAAAATTCAATTAATTGAACAAACCATTCAATCGATTAAATTTGACCGTTAGTTTGACCTAGTCAAAGTTTTCAGTTGTAACAGCCATAACTGTATTTCAGTTGTAACAGAAATAACTGTCACATTCAATCGATTATTTTAGAAATTCAATCGATTGAAAAACCTTTTTCCAGCAAAAACATTTTGGGTTATTTTTATTAAAAACAGTTTTAATAAAAATCTTTGTGAATCTTTTTTAGCACCTCAGAAGTGATGAACCATGCCACTAGTGATTAAGGACTAAGCCAATCACCAACATACAAACCCAACTAAGGACCAAGACCTAATCACCCAACCATCTTCATGTTGGCACAAAGTCTTCACTTGAACAATTCTGGTCCAGGTTGGTTCCAACAGATTCTTCATGAGGCAGTCTTCATCAGCTTCACACGCTAAGCCTTGGTGCTCACAATATTGACTTCATCAAATCACATTCTTAGCCTTGGTGCTAACAGCCAGCTAAGCCCACAAAGCTCCGTATCTCAGTGACAGTCTTAGGGCATTCTTATTGTATCATTGCTTCCACTTTAGCTGGATCGACAAATATCTTTTCAGTTGATATCACATGCCCCAAGAAATTCACTTCCTCCAACCAAAACTCACATTTAGAGGGTTTGGCATACAACTATTTCTCCCTCAAGATCTCCAACACCAACCTCAAATGGTCACCATCCTCCTTTTTCCTTGACTAGATAAGGATGTCATTTATAAAGACTACAACAAACTTATCTAGAAAAGGATGAAAGATTTTATTCATGTATTCCATGAATAGAGCTAGAGTATTGGTAACTCCAAACGGAATAACTACATACTCATGTGCCCATAGCGAGATCTAAAGGTTGTCTTCGACACATCTTCAGCTTTCACCAAGATTTGATGGTACCGCGATTTTAGGTCTATCTTGGTAAATACAGTTGCTCCAATCAACTGATCCATCACATCATCAATCCTTGGTAGATGGTACTTGTTCTTGATTGTCAACTTGTTCAATTTTCTATAGTCCACACACAATTGAGAATTGTCATCCTTTTTCTTGACTAACAACACCAAAGCTCCCCACGAAGATATACTGGGTCGAATAAACTGCTTCTCCAATAATTCTTCAACTTGTTTCTTCAAATCCTTCACCTCAGCAAGAACCATCTTGTAACACGTCATTGAAATTGACCCTACTCCACACACCAGATCAATCGAAAACCCTAGTTCCCGTTTAGAAGGTAATCCAGGTATCTCATATGGAAATACGTCCAAAAACTCACTCACCACAGGTATAGAATCAATCTTCCCTACATTCTTGATTTGATCTGAAAATATTAAAAAATATAATTTTTCATTTTAATTTTTTTAGTTTGGACTTATGGAAGGAATGAGTTTGTCTCTTCATCTTCCATTGAGTCTATATAAGAACATTTATTGCACTCATTTTGGAAAGGTTTAGAATGAAAGAAATTTTTTAAAAATCTTGAGTGTGTCTCAAGAGATGTTTCTCCTTTGCTTATTCTAGAGTGACGCTTCAAAGCTTATCTCTTGATGGCACATCGTGGTTCATCATAGGGAGGTGGAGAGTTTCTCTCTTGGGGTTTCTTATCTTGTGAGCTAGATCATAAGTGACAATTCACTATCTTTGCTTATCTCATGGATTTGAATGGCGCAAGGTTCTTCCCAATTCCTGGCATTGATTCTTATCTTGTGGGCTAGGTCACAAGTGGCAAATCACTGATCGCAATCGTTTCATGAGCAAATTAAAAGAATTTCAATATTGATCACCTAATGTAGTGCTAGACCATCTAACACAAAAGAAATGATAGTATAGATAAGGTAAAGTTAACCCAAGGCGTCTCCCAACAAATCCAATAGTAAATTCAAACAATCAATATTCAAAATTTATTTTTAGCTAGAAAAGTTAGTAATAATATTAAATTAAAGAGGGAGGTTTGAGATTGTTGAACAGAAAATTAAAATAGATGATTTAGAAATAATAAAGAGAATAGGTTGACTCTCAAGTTCTTTCACAACAAATTCTTCATTGGTTTTCTTAAGATTATTATCCTACAATTCCCTTCACATAGTTGAACTCAATCAAACAAGGGTCAATCAAATTCAACAGAATCTTATTAGCTAAACAAGCATCTACCAATATATTCAATATCTCACATCGTCTCCAAGCGTATACTTAGTGAGATGTATATCTTTTACCTCTTGACTAAGCGTACAAGAAATTGATTAAGACTAAGCGAATTAATCAAGAACTCTAATTAAAGGAAAAACAATTGAATTCTCAACAAGCGTTAAAAAAAAATACTTTCCAAAAACATAGATTTCAAAAAGACCAATAATATAGAACAAATGTTATAGAGAATGTAAATAACAAAACTTTATTAAACATAAACCTCAGAATTCAGTGTGAAATCACAAGAGAATCAACCCAAAGGAGTTTAGCCTTTTATGAGGATGACTAAAATACAAAATAAAATAAAACTAGAGTTTATGTTATGCAACGGTGTGTGTTCTTCATGTCTTCTCCAACATCTATTTATAATCTCATTTTCTTCAAGAAATTAACTCAGATTTAATTCTCAGATATTGTCCTTGCAATTATTAGATGTTTCTTTATGTGTCAAAGATTGATTTTGTAAACATCTTCTTTCTAGTAAAGCTGTAAATTGTCCATCTCCCAATTTCTTTCAAATATTTTGTTTCCAAATCCTATTTCAGATATCAGCTCATAATAATTGAATTTTTTGTAAAAGATATTATAGAATATTTAAAGGATATTTGCTCTAAATCAAGTAAGAATTGCAGAGAATCATCTTTATAGAAAATTTGAATAATATCTTGGCAAAAGATTTGATTAGATTTGGAGCCTATAGAATATCTTCAAATAATTATAAACAAGAAAAATAAGATAATATGCTTAAAGTTTAAGTTTAACCAATAATCTTAATTAAGGTCCAATTAATCCTGATTGGATAAATCTTATTTAAAATAACAAATTTATTCTCAATTATAGTCTAAGAAAGTCAAGGTTAAATACTCTAAGTGTGAATAAAAATATACTCATCAATCACCATCTTGCTTATCTCATGGATTTTGGTGGCACAACGTGTTGTTCTAATTTATAGTATTATCTTTATTTCTTGTATTTTTGTTCACTATTTTCATTTTTGAGTTATCTGCAAACTCTTGAAAATCCCGTTCATCTAAGAATTCATCTAAGATTTACTCCTTGAAGCTTGACTGAAATGGTCTTACAACCCAAGTCTTTCCTCTATTACCATAGACGTTTACGACTTTCTATTTTGCACCTCCGACTTGGGGTTTCCGCATCAGTTGGTACCAGAGTTTTAAGTACACTCAAAGCTTTTGGGTATTACTCCGGAAGCAGTTCAAACCTTTTATCAAACATGTGGAGGACAACTTGGATTTTTGAAGATTAGCTCAATTAGAATTCAGAATGAATTTTCTTGAATAAGGGGAGGATGATGTGATATGAAAAATATTAAAAAAATATAATTTTCCATTTTATTTTTTTATATTTAGTTTTGACTTAGGGAAGGAATGGGTTTGTCTCTTCATCTTCCACTGAGTCTATATAAGAACATCTATTGTACTTATTTTGGAAAGATTTAGAATGAAAGAAGTCTTTGAAAAATCTTGAGTGTGTCTCAAGAGATGTTTCTCCTTTGCTTATTCTAGAGTGTGACGCTTCAAATCTTATCTCTTGATGGCGCATCAGACTTCATCAAAGGGAGGTGGAGAGTTTCTCTCTTGGGGTTTCTTATCTTGTGAGCAAGTTCACATGTGGTGATTCATCATCTTGCTTATCTCATGGATTTGAGTGGCGCAAGGTTCTTCCCAATTCCTAGCATTGATTCTTATCTTGTGGGCTAGGTCACAAGTGGCGAATCACCATCTTGTCTATCTCATGGATTGGGTGGCACAAGGTGTTGTTCTAATTCCTAGTATTGTCTTTATTTCTTGTATTTTTGTTCACTGTTTTCGTTTTTGAGTTATCTGCAAACTTTTGAAAATCGCGTTCATCTAAGAATTCATCCAAGAGTCACTCCTTGAAGCTTGAGTGAAATGATCTTACAACCCAAGCCTTTCCTCCATTACCATACACGTTTTCAACTTTCTATTTTACACCTCCGACTTGGGGTTTCCACATCAATTCTCCACTTTCATATGAGTCAAGATTACAAAGCATTATAACCCATCTCTTAACTCCTTCATAACTTGATGAGTAGAAACCAAAACCAAATTCTCAACTTCAGGGAACATTAACCTCTTTTGACCATAATCTATGAGAATATGATTGGCAAATAGCCAATCCATCCTAAAAATGACATCTAACCCCTGAAGAGGTAGGCATATCAAGTTGACCTTGAATCTACACCCTTCCACTACTACTGGACACTTAGCACATACTACCAAGGTCAACATAGTTTTAGATGTTGGTGTAGAAACCATAAGTTCAAAGTGCATGTTTCTGACTTGTAGACCAAGCTTATCAACACACAAGTTTGACATAAAATAGTGTGCCACTTCATAATCAAACAAACCCTTCAAGCATTTACTAGCTATGAAATAAATACCTAGTATGAGGTTGTTAGACTCGGAGACTTCAGCTCCCGACATCGCAAACACTTTGTCTATAGCTTTAGACCTGTTACTCTCATTCCTCAACTACTGAGAACCACTAGCAGGAGTCATTACTCTTCTATTTGGGCATTCTCTAGAAAAGTGCCCCTCCTCCTAGCAAGTGTAGCATCTGGGCTTCCAGAACTGTTGTTGCTATGGCCTAAACTAGGGTGGAGCTACTCCCACTCTAGGTTGTGGAGGTCTAGCATAAGGCTTTGCAATCGTGCTCTGGTCTTCCCACTAGCAGACCCTCCTTTATGACTCTTAATGATTATATTATCACCCTTCTCTAGAGTCTCCACCATCTTTACTTTCTCAACCAGTGTAGGGAACTCCCTTATGCACATAGGAGTGATCACCTTCTTCATCTCATGTTTCAACCCTTCGTCAAACTTTCTACACTTCCAAGCCTCAAAGATAGCTTGGGTGTAGAATCTAGCAAGTATTTAAACCTAGCAACATAAGCGGTCACTGACATCTCTGCTTGCTCTAGTCTGAGAATTCAACTTCCTTGGCAAATCTTGAATTTTCTGGGAAGTACTCCTCCAACAATCTCTCCCTGAAGCACCTATGCACCATAATTCAGACTCTCTAGATAGCAAGTAGGTGGCAAAGTTATCTTCTAATCTTTAGAGCAAGAGGTAGCTCTAAAGAACTTCTCTATCTACCTGACTCATTGACCTGCCTGGTTTGGAGAAGTATTCCATTGGGAGGATCGTGCCTCTAGAAGTCATCCAATCCCATCCACTGATGAGGTTAACTGGTAAAAGAAGTGGTTGATGTCGTCATGACATCCCATTGATGCATCATCGCTTGCTAATTTTGAGCCTTGGTCACATTATGTTGTTGGATGGCACTGACCATCATCTTCACTACTCTAGCAATATGGCTCAGCTCTGATGGAGGTTGAGGAAGAGTAGGAGGTTTAGGAGCCATACTTTTAGACACTCGTGCATTGAATAGACATCAGGATATACACCTGTCATACAACTCCAAGCTGTCATACAACGCCTGTCACACAACTCAAAGTTGTCATACACCTGTTAGACCTCTTTCGACTCTCACCATCTAGTAATGATCATTTATTTAATTCTTATTAATAGTAGAGTCAGGATATCAATTGTTATTGATCAGATCTTTAGACAATGCACATCCTAATTGACCTAGACACGTGTATTTTCTTTCTTGAAAATACTATGTCTTAATCTTGACCATCTCAGCCAACACTTTAACAATATCAAATCATATACATATATCTCTACTCATTCTTTCATTCACTTTTCAATCTCAATCTCAAATATCTCAAGAATTACTAAATCATCAGTGGTATTCAATTTAAATTATAAATTAACCTCTTATATTCAATCCATAAATTGCATTATAAAATAATCAAACAATCAAAACAGAAAAAAATTAGCTTGAGTAATATTAAAAAAGAGATTCACTTCCCTTAAATTTTTAATAAAATGATACTTACATGTCCTTTAATTTTTAAATAAGACACTAGCATTTTGTTTTAACATTTAGAAATGACGTTATGTTTAATAAAGTGATATTCACTCTTCGACTTAAATAAAAATTATAAAAATTTGAAATTAAAGTTTTAAAATACAAAATTAAATTTTTTCTTTTCTAATTTTTGTTTAAAAATGTGACAAGAAAGTATTATTTTTCTTATAAAGTTAAAAGAATTTGAACCTATTTTATTACATATTCAAGATAGATAAATGCAATTTTTCTTGTTCTTTTACATTCTAAATTATTATTTGTAAACCCTTAACCACACTTTCATTTTCTTTTTCTTTTCTTCTTTCTCTTTCTCTCTCAACAATAACCTTCTCTCTAATTTTCTTTCTTCATACATTATCTCTTATAAAATTTGATCACATCCAATGGTAGCTAATAGTTTCCATCCGATCATATTTTCAAACACAATAAGTTCGTGTTTATCCCAAAGATTTTCCATTCTCTTCATTTTCTTATGATTGTCATTTGGAGTTAGTTGAGAAAAGTAATACTCTCAACTTTGTTAAGCTTGTGCTGGTAATATTTAGATACTTTTCTCTAGGTGCCCAAATTTTGTATAGTTTTACTACTTGGATTAGGAAATTTTCTTTGAAGGGAAGCATTTTCAAGTAAGGGAAACTATCTATGTTTTTGATAGGATCTTAGGATATATTATCTAGATGTGAAGGTGACGTGGTCACAATATTTTTGAGTTTTATACACGATTGTGTGTTGTTGAGCATGCTTTTAATGTTTAAGTTTGAGACGAGATCTGTATAGTTTGATTTAATGAAATTTGTTGAATGTGCTCAGTTCTGTGATATTTGAGACGAGATCTATATATTTGAAAGTTGTATTTGTTAATCTGGTTTTGTACAAAACTTTGGAAATAGGTTTCTTCTACTGCATGAAATTGACTTTCTGATATTTTCACTCAAGTGAGTCAATTCTTACTCTAGCGAAAATAAATTTCAACTTAACCTTGCTTTTAGCTCAAACAAATAAATTTTTGTTCAAGCGAAAACAAAACTAAAACTCAACCTCTCTGCCAAATTTTCACCCAAGCTAAAATATTTTTGTTCTTGCAAGCCCATTCTCGCTCAAGCTAAAAGTAAAAATTTTAAAAATATCTTTTTCATTTCTTTTCTTCTCTTTTTGTCACTTCAATGGTTTGTATTGTAAATGTTTATTTTAAATGTGAAATGAATATTAAGTTGAAAATTTAATTAATTTTATGTTTTTATTTAAACAAGTTATATTATATGACGATACTTATTGAGATAGATGAAATCTGTATGAATTTGCGGTCAAAATTGTTTGATTTGTATATTAAGTAATGATATATGTTGTAACAGAGATTCTCCACTAATGATTTAGGATCTAATTCAAATAGACTAAAATATCAGGTAGTGAGAAGTTGAGAGGAAAATTCTTATATACTATGACATATGTAGATGTGCAAACATGAGTTGTAATAAACTTACACCAATCTATAATTCTTCACTTGTAAATTCAATTATTAGATTAGATCAAATATTAATCTATAATAAAAGATACAAATCTTTTAAAAGACATCAATTAATAGTTGACTTGTGAAATATTCTTGATCATATAAATTTATATACAATCTATATTATTGTTGTACAATTGATAGTTGTTATAATGATAAAAATATACATGAACTCCTTGTAAATAATTATGATTTTTTTTAATGTCTAAAGCCTAATAGTGTATGGAAAGAACTTATTTTCATAAAGAAACTAAAATGTTTGGTAACAAAATTGCCTTCTTATAAAAATAAATAGAAAAAAGAAATAAAAAATTACATGTAAATATTGCTTGAGGATGTGTAGCAGTGGTCTATGCTTAATACTCGTCAAAGGTTGACTGTCATGTCATCATGATTTCATAATCGAAACATTAGAAATTAATGTAACCTAAATTAATAAGCATATATAGTTAAATATTTGGACCACTGGGGCTGATTGATTATCTCATTAGATAATTAATTGTCATCGATATTTTTTCTCACTAGACCTGTGGCTAAAATTAATTTGTTTCCACAAATACTGCAAGGACAGAGAAAATGGATGAGAAATGTTAGAGTTTAAGTTTATGCATTAAATTTAGGTTTAGGTTCATGTTATTAATATTTCCAAATTGACATTTTCTAGAACAAAACTAAAGTTAAAATTATTTCCATACTACCTAAAACGACCACTCCATCGTGCATGACACTTTTAGATTTGGAGTTTTTTACATTTTGTTTTTTCTTTTTTCTTATTATGTTTTTGAGTTTATGTTGCCGAGGTTATCTATTTGGATGAGGGGAATCTACTTTTACACTGTTTGATTGGCATTGATTTGGGTGAAATGATTCGTGAGTGCGTTTTGTGTCAGATTGGACCTTCAATTTCATCCATCTCCTTCTTTTCCTTTCGTGGTTTTTAGGTTTGACAAAGCCTGGACCATGGTTAGTGCTTCGTCACTAAGAAGGCTATTTGAGTTATTCTATAACACCAACTTCCTTTCATCATTGAAGATCACGAATCCATCATTTTCAAATCAAGGATCAAGCCCATTATGGATGCATACATATCCAATACTCAAATCTAAAATTTTACTCGTAAGGGAAAAAACATTATTTAAACTTAGAATGATTTTTGAAAAACTCAAATTCAAAGCCCTAACTTTACTACGTTAATATGTATATAAACATCTTCGTTTATAAAAATATTATTTTTTCTGGTGAATAGTTTTTGAATATTTAAATTATATTTTAGATTTATTATAAATAATTTATATTGTGCCACACTATTAATTTTAATTACTACACACACACACACACACATATATATATATATATATATATATATATATATATATATATATATATATATATAAACTAAATCAACTTTATTTTTTATTTATCTAAAACTAAAACCTAAATATTCAACCCATAGCTCATTTTATTTTGGGAATAATAAAGAGTAAAATTATAGTAATTCAATATAATTTTTTTTATTAAATATTTTGTTTCTTTTAGTTTTGAACTCTTTATGGTATAAAAATATGACACATGTACTATTAAATGAGAAAACATGAATTTTAGTCCAAGTTTGTAGTAATGTATTTGTTTATTAGGTTTTTTCTTTAAAGAAAAAAATCCAGAGAATCTCCTAGTATAATCAACTAAACATTTTCTTAAAGGATTGAAAGAAATTAACATAAATTTGTGAATTTGAACGAGATCAAGTGTCTTGAAGTTAAACGGTTGATTTGTTTCTATTATTGAATTTTCATTTAAATAGTAGAGTTGTTGAATACTGTAATTAAGAAACAAAGAATTAGAATGTTGTTGGGTTGTTAAAATTGGAATCTTTTACTATACTATGTATTTACCGATTATGGAATAATGGATATCTATATATTAAGATTATTGTTGAAATTTAATATTTGTAATATAAATACTAACTTGAATCATGATGTTTATATTTAATGATAAATTATGAGAATTGAAGTTAATTTGGATTAGAAATAAGTTTGTTTTGAGTAAGAAATTATTAGATATGTTTTGAATGGAAAATTTGAGTTTTAGTTTAAATTGAGCTTGTTTGTGGTCTCTTAATATATACGTATATATCTCAAGTGAAGATTTAGTTGGTCAAGCAAATTAACTATGAGCCAGAGACTCCTCGTTAAAGCACTGACTTGTCACTCTTATTAGTTATAAACATTCAAGTGATAGTTGCTGGTTTAAGGAAGGAAAAACAAAATCAATTTGTTATGCTTTAGGAGTCTAGTTTCTAAGGTGGTGGATGACCACTTTGGTTGCTCAACCAAATTTACTATGAGCCAGCCTCGTTGAAGCACTCACTTGCCATTCAATTGTTAGAAATAAACATTCAAGTGATAGTTGGTGGTTTAAGAGAAAAAGAGACCAAATCAATTCGTTGTGTTTTATGAGTCTAGTTCTTAAGGTGATAGATGACCGCTAAAGCAAGTAAGAAGCCAAATCCATTCTCTCTTCTTTAGGAAGTTGAGTAATTCATATGATGAATGATTACTTAAATGATATAGTCTAGTTCTTAAGGTGATAGATGACCGCTAAAGCAAGTAAGAAGCCAAATCCATTCTCTCTTCTTTAGGAAGTTGAGTAATTCATATGATGAATGATTACTTAAATGATATAGTCAATTTTCTCTTCAATAAAATTATAGTGCTAAAGCACCATATAAGTAGGTCAAGTGACTAAGTATGTCACTCAAGTAGTGATGTCATAACTTGAGATAGAGAATTGATGTTTGATTATTTCGAGTGTGTGTGTTCATGTGTAAGGGAAATTTACTTTATAGTAATTATCAAATGATAGGTTAATGTTAGAAGGTGGGGTTGAATGAAGTTTTTAAAATTTTTCTCAAAGCTAGTTAGAAATTAGATATGGTTAACTGTCTAATAACCAATATTTACTAGTTTAAAACTTTTTCTAAGAAACTTTCAAAAAACATGTGAAAGGATAAATATGATGAGCACTATAAATGTAGATAAGATTCACAAATAAGTTTATTATATACTTCTATAACTGAGTGAAGGTTTGATAAGTTCGTCTCATTGTTTGAACCGTTTGATAAGGGTTTAAACGATGAGGTACAAACTAGCTATCTCTTTTTTCCTCTTCCCTCTTAGAATATAAGTTGTTTAGATCCTCCCATTTAGACATAAGAAACTACTTGTTATCATTCCTCACAATTTTTCTTTGTTTATCTCACCCTCTTTTCTCCTAACATTAAAATCTGGAGTGACCTATTTCTTATACTTGTAACATATCATCTAAGTCTTTTGTTTTTCTTTTTGCTCCCTTGATTAATGTAACAAATTTATTCTTCCTTTAATTACTCATTTTGTCCTCTATATCTAGTGTATCTTCCTCTAGATAAATAATATCTTATCTTTCTCGAATAAGTCATCCTCCTTTGAGGAATTATTTGGGCAGTTCATCAACTTTGGAGGTTTTGATAGGAGCGCTTTTGTACTTTAAGTATAAGGGACTTCTTCTTCTTAAGTAGTTTGCCCCTTTTACTTGTGTATGTTTCAGTATCCCTACAAGCTCTTTGAGAGATAAACTGCATAGGTTCTTAAACATTCTCGATGTTGTTACTCATGGTCCCCATAATTTAGATAAACTACATAGATTTTATGAATACAATCATAATCATCAATGTTTATTGAGTGAACAAAGTTTGTTTAATAGGGTTTGGAACATGTTAAACATACTTTGTATGTTTTCATTATCCTTCATATTTAACAACTTGTTCTGCCTTGTGAGGAAACAAAGTTTCTTTCTTTTTTATATCTATAAAACCCTCTTACATTATAATTACAATATCATACATTTCTTTTTCTCCTTCAAAAGCTTAAATCTAAGAGTACTTTTCTTCTGAAAATATTTCTATTGTGCTCATCTAAATATTTATCACTTGGTAGTTGATTACTCTTGTCTTATAATGGTATGTAGTTTTCATTTTTTTACCATGTCCATCATATCTAAACACATTATCATGTTATACATCTCATATCGAATTTTTGCCTTTAAACTATTGATAATCTTTTTTCTCTTTTTTCATGACTTTATTCGATCTTTCCTCTAATATTGTAAAGAACTAATCATAAGAAGTTAATTCTAATATCAGATGACATGTTAAGTTAGGTCTAGAAGGGGAACTCATTAAAATTTTTTGAAAATTTTAACAAAGCTAGTTGGAAAGAAAATGTTGTTAGATGATCTAATAACCAACATTTACTAATTCAAAACTTTTTTTCAGAATACTTTCATAAAAACTTGTGAAAAGATAGCCAAAAGGAGTAATATAAACATGTAAAATAAAGTGTAATGAATACTTGTTTTATATTAATTTTACATGATTATCCGAAGTCACTTTGAATTATCTTATTTATTGCTCGATGGGATAGATAATACAAATATTCTTTTATACTAACTCACTCCTACAGCTTTGTCATACCAAGAAAGATAGGTGTTTGAGATATAAGACTTTTATTTCTCAAAAAGAATATATATATATATATATATATATATATATATATATATATATATATTCTAATTTTATCTGAGATATATCATCAAGAACTGAACTCATGACTTCAAGTATTTATCATTAAACTTAAAGTTATCAGCAATAATTAGAATGGAATAATTTATTTGTCACTTTTGATTATGACTTAATCCACCTTTCTTACTCAATGAGAGGATTAATCACCTACAACATTTTTTTTATACATTTAGACTACAAATGCACCATTGTATTAGAATCACATATATGTGCAATAAACTCTCTTTACTCAGACGATTTCATTGAAATAAAATCATCCACTTATTATCTTGTTTCTTATGGACTTGTTGTCTAATAATATTATATTTAATTGTGGAACATTATATCATAAATAATCTTATAAAGGATTCGATTAAAAGATATAAATATATGTCTAATACTTTTATATAAACTTGACAAAAATATTAATTTATAAAATAAGTTATTATTTATCATAATCAAATCATTAAAAGTGTCTTCTAAAAATTAGACTAAATTATTAAAAATAAATCATCCAAGTCTCTTATCGTGGATGTGACGATTATTATTTTATACCTAAATATATTAGGATTTATCTATTTTTATATTATAAATATAAATCCACATTCTCAATAAAAAAATATTTCTGGAAAATATCTTCAACGTAAAGAGTGTTTTTAAGTTTTTTTTTTTTTTAAATGGAGACATATTTAGAAGTTGTTAGCAATTTTGTTAAGAAGTTATTACTGTAAAAAGTTGTCTCCGAACATATTGTGTGTTGAATATTTAATTTAATTTAACTTTTAATTTGTATTAGTTTTAAATATAATTTTGAACTAAATCTAATTAATCTATTAGCTCAGTTTTTTTCACCTCCATCTTAAACCACTGTCTTTTTATCTTTATCATATATTTGATTTTCTTAACTTCTTTTATCGTTCAATTTATTATTTTATCTATATTTTCAAATTATATTTCAATGTATTATTGAAAAAATATGTTTTGAAAGTGGAACCAGCCATTTTTGAATCAGTGATTAAACCAATACAAATAAAAAAAATACTAATAATAAAATAACATTAAGGAAATATAATATTATAATCTAATAATACTAAAAACTAAAATAGCTTGTTTTTGTAATTTTTAACATTCAAAAAGCACATTAAAATAAAATCTCTTATAATATATAGCTTTATGATTTAGAACGATACTTTGAAAATAATAAACTTTTTTGAAAAGAAAATGATAAATATATATTTTTTATTTTTAACGAAAAAAATCAAAATAACATCTAAAATATAATTTAAATGTTAAATCGTTGAACCATTATGAACCAACTTTCGATTAATTTTTCTTATTTTTGACTGCTTCACTGCTTCACTGATTTTCAGACCGATTTAATAATCCAAACGGACTAGACTCCGGACCATTCACTGATTTTGCTGCTATAATAGACCGATATAATCTACCTCTTACAACAGCAAAAAAAATCAGTAATTAAAATATTGTATTGCAATATAAATTAGATGTTATAAATTTAAAATACAATTTGCATGTTAAAATGTTAATATTGTGATTGTTAATTATAATATACTTTTACTTATTAAAATAATTTATTTACCATAAACTTTAATCGTACAAACAGGATTTTGCTAACATGTGCAATTTGAATATGCTTCCATAACTTGCTATCCACATCATGATAGATTTTTGTGGTTACATGGTGACATTCACCATCCTTTTATCAGGGTGCATACCCTTACTTCGGAAGCTTCTAAATCTTCAACCACATCTTCTTGATTAATAACTACTACATATGGATCACCAACAAGTATCTTATAGTTTGTAGTCATAATTCACATACTGTTTAATTGAAATCTATACGTCTGGACGCGCATCCTGATCAAAGACACGATTGTGGCAAGTGGGGTTGCAAGGGTAGGCACAATCTATCTGATGAAATGGCCTTCGATCATAAAACCAGTCTCCCACTGCCTTTGCAATTGTCTGCAAAGTGTTAAGCAAATAAGTCAAAGAGAAATTTTGATGCACACATATTTTAGAAAGGAAATTCTGATGCAGTTTCTTACTGTGCTGCCTAACACAGGAGAGTCATTTCTCAACCATGTCTCTTGTGTTCCAGTTTGGCAGTGAGCATAGCAACCATCTATAAAATGCCCTTTAGACGGAGTGTTCCCAACCGCACCAAATGCCCTTAGGAAATCAGTCCTGAATACTGAAATCATGCATTAAATGAGGTCACAAACTGTTAGAACGTGAGAATTTGAAAAATCCCATAGGCCCCTAGAAGCCATCAACAAAATGGTAGGAGATTAATATGGCACACGTGATTATGATGGTGCTTTTTGTTTTTACAAATGATCCATGTCAAGTATAGGGACAGGACAAAGTTTAGAAAGCTTAGAAACCTAGAAAAAATTCCTAGAGATTTGGTATCAGTGAATTTCAGTGTGACATGTCACTAAGATCCGAAGATGTTCACCTTGCATTACACTGAGTTGATTTGGTGAGCAGTTTTTTATGTCAAGCTTGCATTCACGCCATTGACCATGGGGATCAGCAGCACCTGGTGCCAAAATGTTTTTGATCTGAATCAAAGCAAGATGTTAGGATCAGAGAAAATATTATATCATCAGTTATTAAGAGCAATATGGTGGTAGCAACATTAACTTTATAATGGAGATCAGTTAGTAAGCACCTTATTGAAGGGGAAATATGATTCAACATTCAATCAAATATCATTTACAATGTTCTCATTGGAAAACATAATCTTCATAGTGGTATGGAAAATAGTATGCTAAGATAACAATAATGTGTAGAAAAACCATATCCTAATGGGATATGTAAGCAGAATTTTTCTAGAGTTGATTAAGCAATCACATTTTTTCACTGGGAATGTTCAGCAAAATTAATCACTTTGTTTTGTATAAATCCTTTGTGAGATAAATGTCAGAACTAACAACAATTGATCAATGAATATAAACATAGTGTCAGTTTTAAGTTGGATTGGAACAATACATTCCAAAGGAACACCATTTCAGAATTAAAATGATGTTTTCTGAGAAAGACAATAATCTGACCTGCCATGAATCATAGGCTGCATTTACGAAGAAGATTGGTGTACTGATTTGTGATACCACATTTTGTGGGAAAAAGCACTACACAATTGTTCAGAAGAAGTATTAGTAACACCAAAGAAGTCACAAAGACAGAAATCTTGGAATTCACAAACTTACCAGCCCTGGTCTGAGTCTTGAAGTGCAGGATGCAGGCAAATTCTTAGCTGAGCCCTAAAATAAAGAATATAAAAAAAAATGTCAGTCTCCAAAAAACTTCAGAAAGTTTATTCTAAACAGAAAGAGTGAAAACATTAACAGCATATGCTTGTGCGATGGAACAGGGAAAAATAATGAGATAAAGGACAAGTACATGTGTTTGAACAACTTGACTGTAGAACTCTTCAATGCGCTGTGCCCCAGAGACATCCTTTCTGTTGCACAAACAAAAACATATTGAATCATTACATTACATGGCCTAACAAACTCCAAAAGATTTCAGGGAAAAAAGGATAAGTAGAAAGCAAATAAAGCAGCTTACACATTGATAAAATAACCAGCATCTGCAAGGCATTTCACTTTAGTTGTTCTAGGTAGTAGTGTTTTGAATCGATCACAGTTTAAAATTGCAGCCAATCCTCCAGCAGAACATCCAGAGATAATTGCCTAAAGTTACAAGTTTCAACTAGTGAATTAAAAATTGTTCAAGATGAAGACAAAAGTAGGTAATTATCAATGTCCCATACATTTTGAGCATTTTTCATTCCTTTTGCTAGTAAATCTTCAACAACAGCAGCAAAAACCCTTGCTCCCCTGAAGTGCAAATTGGTTTTCTGATTCACAAAATAATATTATAAAGCCTCAGCAGAAAGAAAATTAATATTTTCCTGCAAATTTACATTACAAAATTCCTTGAATTTGTAAAACTTACTGGATCAACAGCCTCAACATCACCAGTAAATGATGACCCATCACAATACCTAACCTTGATTCTGTTCCAATCATAGAAATCTGAAACATATAGCATTTTCAGGGATAGAGTTATGAGGGAAAATAGTCAAAAAACTGTTTATTTATTTGTAGAGATTACCTGGATTGAACTTTTTACTGTTACTAAAAAATCCAGAAAAGGAAAGTTGGGTATCCATTTTCTTAGATGAACCCAATCGAGTGTCCCTACGGGAAAGGCAAGAAGTAACATTGTTGCACCATCCTCCTCCCTAAAAGAAATTGTATTAAAGATCATCAACAAAAGTACAGAACTTCCCACATTTCGTATATTGTATCTAGAATAGGTTTTATGAAAAAGGACATCCTAAGATCTATACAATATAAAAACAGATAAGCTAACAACATACTTTTTAACTATACTCTTAGTTATTGGTTCATTCTCTAAATATATATATCTATGTAATATCTATCTGTGTGTGTGTGTGTCTATATATATATACACACACATAGTGAGAGAGTTAAAAATGAACCAACAATTTACCAATCATGTATCAACATTATATTGAGTTAATTGTAATGTCATGAAAAAAAAATTTACAAGGTCAACAACCAAATCATTTTGAAATGACTTTAAGCTAGTTATTACAAAAATCAACATATTTAACAAAACATGGTCATTAATGATTGGGTGAGAGTGTGAAAACTAAGAAGCACACATGAATTAACCTAAATCCTTGATTCCCTGTAGTTTCAAAACCAATTTTGAGACTTAAGAATTGAAATATATGAAGTTTCCAAGGTATATATTATTACATTTCTTGGAACATTATGACCAATAATAACTTTCTTATTGGGTATATTTTTCAAGATTCTAGTGATGGAAATAAAAAGTGGGAGTAACAAGGGAGGTTAGTTGTTGACATGGAAAGGTACCCATTCCCTCACCATTGAATTAAAAACAAAGGAAAACATGGGATATTTTTTAAGATAAACTAGTACCAAATACAGAAATGTCACATTCTCCATGTTCATTTATGTGGGAAGAACTTCATAAACCTTGACACAAACACAACCCATATAAAAAATTACCACTGCACCTTCTGATCCAGTTCAGTTTAACAAAGCAATATTTGTACCGTACTCACAAAACATAAAAGGAACATACTCAAGGTTAAAACTAAAATGGGGTTTTTTGAGTTGGTAAAAGACTCATAATATTGAAGCCATCTTGCAAAAGGAGACATACCTCAAAGTGAACTATCCAGTTGTTAATCCCTGCTCCAGATCCCTTATGAAAGTGGTAAGCCGGTGGACTCCCATCCAAACAAACTGCACAAGATGTCAAACATCAATTTCAAAGCTACTATAAACAATCCTAAAAATAGTGACCAAGGAGACCAAGATCATAGCAGAAATTTCTCACCAGCTCCTTTTGCCACTGCATTTTCAACAAAAGTGATTCCCACGGGAACCCCTTCTGCTTTTAGTAATAGTACCACACATATTAGCACACTTAACCATTGCCCCATTCTACTGGTCTTCATTCTGCGCCAATCAAATAAATAGCAAACAATTAACTTATGCATAAAAAACGAGAAATTGCACCTTGGAAGTATCAATAGGGTTGTTTTATTTATTTAACATAAAGAAAAATTATGTCGTACAAAAATAAAACAAAAACGACATCGATATTAAACTCTTGCACACAAAACAAGGAAAAATTTATATAATTTTCTATCCTCTCATATGCTACCGCATCGGTTGTGCATTCAAGTTACCAAAAAATGATCAACTCTTCTAATTTCCCGAAAACAATCAACCAATAAGTTTGATTTTACATACATAAAATGAGAAAATCCTGAGGAGATCCTTGAGTTGAGCATGAACTGGAAAAAGGCACCTTTTGATGATGTTTTGTTTTAACAGAGAGTTTTCAGGCTCAAATTCTTGAACCGAAAGAAATGGAGATTAAAAGACACGAAGAAATATGCAGAGAACATAGAAAAAACATATACACTTAAGTAAGAAGAATCTGATCCACAAAAAATTAGAAGATATTATTATTAGCACCATAGTTGCAAAGGAAGATGAAACATTTTAAATCCATTGAAAGTCTTAGAATCAGCTAAGAACTTCATTTGTTTGGAGATCAGAAAGCTTAATCAATTCAACAAAGCAGCCTAGAGAAACGAAATACCAGGTATTACAGCACTCTAATACCTTCACTAGTAACTACAATGGAAAATCCACAAACTAGCATTTCCATATTTGAATATCAGACCATAACAACACTAAAAGAAAATATATACACTAGCATTCCCCCTCCAAACTAGGCCCAAAAACAGATAATGGATCCCCCTTAACACTTCCTAGATCAACAACTCTCCTCCATATGGATAAAGTTAAGAACTTTTCCAGCATTCAAAATGCCCCATGATAGAAACTTCCAACCCCACAAACTACTGATGAAAAATGGTGAAAAAAAATAGTATGAAGAAATAAAGAAGAAAAAGATGAAACACAGTGAGCTATACCTTAAAGGGTAAGTTGAAGGAAGTGGTGGCCTGTAAAATGCTTCAGCTAGCGACACGTCTTCACAGAGAAATTTAGATATGGTGTTGATGTACTTGGAACTTGCAAGAACACAATCTTATATAAACATTTTTTTTTTCTTTTTTTCTTTTTTTCCTGGATAGCATTTTGCTTTTATTTGAGTGACCATGTTAACGCGTACCACCTGTGAATCTTTATTGCTGAGAGAGAAAGAATAGACTAAAAAAGATAAAGACGTAAAGAAACGGAGTGAAGTGACAATGAATAAAAGAATTATTGATTTTTATTTAACAAATTTAACGCAGGGTATTTTTTTTTAACATAAATTAGTACATTATGATAATCTTTCTTAAACTATGTTGAAGTAAGAATAAGAGGAGTGGGTAGGTCTAGTGTCAAATTATTTTAAATAAGTATTATATTATTTAATTATGAATTTGAATAACATAAATAAGTCCTATAGTAAGAATGACAACGGAAATCAAGTAATATTTAACTAAACAATACACCAATTCTTTTTACTTGAAAAAAACTACATTCATAAAATGTCTACTGGGATATACAAATTTTACGTGACTTTTTTTTATTAGAATATATTTTCATACAAAATTATTAAATATTTTAAAAAGTGAAAAAAAATTTAAACATTTCTATGCACTAACACTCTTTCAAATTTAGAGACTTTTATGTAGATTTTTTTTTAAATCTCAATCGAATAACAACTACCCTTAATACTATTTTTCACGAAAATTTGACTCTTTAGAACATATAAAATATGCTTTAAACCTCAAGCATAATAACATCTATCAATCAAAAGCTAATAATTAAAGTTGTAATCATTTAAATTTGACTAGACATATATTTAATTTATCAAAATCAGATCTGACTACGGCTTGCTTACTAAATGGGAAGGTTTAGGACCCCTAATTAGAGGGAGTTAAAATTTTTTATGCTTTAAAAAATATATACATAAATCTTTAATTTATGTCTTCTAACTATCTAATTCATTAATTAATTACATTTCTTTATAAAATAAAGAGTAACTATTCATAATTAAGAATATCAACATTATATAAGAATCTCAAAATCCAAAATATTAAGTTTATATTATAAGTATCAAATATCTTTTATTCATTATATTAATTTTGTTTTCTCAATGTTTCTCTAAATAGAGTTTAATAAGAAAAATATTCTACATGCTAAGTTAAAACATCATTTCCATCTTTCTATGTAAAACAATCATGTGTTTGTAATACTGTTTTATTTTGGTAAAGTAACACATTAAAAATTCAAATTTCCTTATGTGAGAAAAAAACACTCTATATAAGTATTTTTTTTAATCTTAGTTGTTTAACATTTAGTATATTATTTTTATTGATGTTATGTTATCTTATTTTTTTGAAAATTTTCCAATTAATCTCATTGGTATTCGATTGTTACGTCTAATTATATATATTAATTATGTTTTGAATTAAGAAATAAACGTACAAGTCACTATTTGATCCATCCTTCATATGGTCTGAAAAGACATTTTTCTGAAAGTGTAAAGAAAAAGAGAAAAAAAAGGGACCCAAACTGAAGATAAGATTTAAATAAAAAGGTATAAATGAATAATTATAATTTAGGTATGACACAACGTTAACATTTATGGCCAACAGTTCTGATTAAGGAAATTATGAATCAGTGGTTTGAAGAACGTTAGTTGGGGATATAGTCTTAGGGAACCCTACAACTGGAACGCATGTGTCGGTGATTATTTTTTAATGGGACCCACCAAAAAACTGCTGTCGAAATTCTTCACGCTTTGACATGCATGCATGTTTGACGGTGATACTGTGACGTTTGTCCCACAATGTTTTCGCTTAATTAGTTTTTTATTATTTTTTACTCAATTAATTTAGCTTTTTAAGTTAAATTAATATCGTAAATTTATAAATTATCATTATATACTGATTATAAATTTTCTATATTATTTATTAAAAAATTTAATATTAAATAAATTATTTTAATTTGAATCAAATAAACAAATAACACGTGCAGGACAAAGGCATGCATGCACACGCTCTCACTTTCAAAGCTGTCATCCAATAAAGCAAATCAAATTCGGTTCAATTTGGTCCTGTTCGGCACCCACCGCACATGCTCTCAAAACTGTTTCTTCCACTTTCTATGAACAAAAGGACCTACGAATTTGTGCTTAGCAGTATTTTACCACATGTAATATAGCAGTATTTTAGCAGTATTCAAAAACTGTGTGTGCTTTTTTAGTTCTTAAAAGACTTTAGCCATTAAAGTCTATAACATCCCAAAAAATATATTAAATACAAAGTCTTAAGATTTAAACAAACTATATCATATTTTAAAATACTTATTATATATTCATATAACTTATATAATACATTCATTCATGAAACAAAAATTGAAATAGAAGTTTAATTTCTTTAAGACGTTTTAGTATATGTATTACTATTTATAATCATCACAGTTCATAATACAATATAACTAATTAGGATAAATTAGTAAAAGGTAAAATTTTATAACATATTCAATATATGCAACAAATCATATTAATCATTCATAAAAAAAAATTAAAGACTGACATATAAAGTTTCAATACCAAATACATGTTCATTTCAAGTATTCATATCAAATATCATATATATAAAAGCTTCACATGGACCACATCACACACATCGGTCACATATGAACCACATCACACATATCGGCCACACATAGATTTGTCGTCTTCTGGAAGACTCGTATTAAGTTGGCTATTACCAAAGACTAACATCTAATCCAATACTCAGCCTTAGATTACTACCAAGTGCCTACCATCAGTCCAGATGTGTATGAACTCCCTCATCAGCTTCTCACCACCTGATATCTTAGTCAATATGACTTAGATTATCAATGAAGCTTGAGAATCTCTGGGTAAAACACAACTTCTCATCCAAATCTTCTAACCTAGGATACTATAGAAAAATTAAAACTAACTTCCCTTACCTGAAAAGCTCAATATCAAGATAGTTCCAAAGTCAAGCAGTGATATAACTCAAAAATATGAGGATCTAGAGTAATCAAAACATGACCAAAGTTCAGTATATAATAGAATAAATTGAGATAATTACTTTTCTCAATTGACCCCTCAAATATTGATTACCAAAACCTAAGGAAAAATAAAGAATAAGAGATATTTAAAATAAATTTGAAAATAGAAATGATTTCAGACTCCTCAGCTACTACATGGTGTGATCATATTCTAAAATAGATGATGTCATCTATATAAACTACAATAGACTTGTACAAGAAGATAAGAAAACTCATATCATATACTTCATGAATATGTCTAGCGCACTTGTCCCTCTAAACGGTATTATTACATAGCGGTCATAACTAGATACATAGGTTTCCTTTTGCACATCTTCACTCTTTACTTAAATTTTTGGATATCTAGATTTCATGTCTATTTTGGAAAATGTTGATGTTTCATGCGACTAGATCCCTTCAACAATCTCATTTAACTGTCAACAGTCTATACACAACCTATACCCCTCTTATTTATTCTTTACCAACAACATTGATGCTTTCCATGAGGACACACTTTGACTGGATAAACTATTTTCTCCATCAAATCTTTTATTTCAGCCTTATTACTTAGCTAGAGTCATCTAATAAGGTGTCATTGACACTAGTCTCACCCCAATCACTAGATCAAATGAAAAATCTACTTATATCTTATGAGGTAACCCTAAAGCTTTCTTAGGAAAAACATATGTAAATCTCTATAGTATCGATATATTGTTTATCTAGCTCTCACAATCAGCTTTATTATGAAAATATATCATGAAGCAATTAACTCTAACGTGTAACTTACTCCACATTAGTTGAGTAATTATTCATTTCTTATCCTTCTTATTTGATGATACCATTTTCTATTCATTCCAAACTAAAAAGAATAAAGAATGAATTATGTTTTGAAACACAATTTTTTTCTATCACGCAAAGTAATAGTCTCTTTTATCTATTATAATAACATAGTTTAAAGTTAATTTTTTATTTAAAACACATTGTCAATTTTAAAATTTGAAATTTTTATTACATTTTTATTTTTTTAAAAAATATAAAAGGTCAAGAAAAAAAATGTGTATATAAATCAATTTTAACCTCAGTGATGTGAAACAAATATAAACTCTTTAGTTAAAGTCTAAAGGAAAGAGGATTTATTTTTTAACCTCTTCTTCAATTTTACATAGGTATGAATATTCTCACATCAAAATTTTTATGATAATATAATTTAAGATTGTTTGTTTTGAAATTTTTTTTATCACGATTTTAAAAAAAAAAATTATTATATAAATAATAGAGTAAATTATATTAAGACTTTATGAAATTTTTTTAATAAATCAGAAATTTCAAATAATTAGATTAAAAGTAGATTAAATGTGATAATAAACAGAAACTTAAACTTTATTCAGATGCAACTTTTATAATTGATCCTCGTAATAAAAATAAAATAAATATACATCCTTTTACAAATAAAAATATCCACATTGTTCTTCATGTCACAAGGGAAACAAAAGACTTTATAGGGATGCAACATTTTCTCATTTTTTTTTCTGAAGCGATTGTGTTAGAGGAGATTGTGTTAAAGGATAGTACAAAATTTAATCAATAATAAAAATGTTATAACCAAATTTATTTCATGTCTCCTTTTACCAAATATATTTTGATAGATTCTAAAATTATAATAACTGGTTAAATATCAGTACAATTTCACAATCGATAAAAATACTAAAATGGTACAATTTGTTTAGTTGTTTATTAAAGTGGTGTAATTTTTTTTTTTACAAAAATTGATAAATTGTTCACAAGAATATGATTTCATATGAATAAATCGTATCCCAATCGTACGATTTTAGTAGTGGAGCATAAATCGTGAGGCGATTGGATGAATTTAATTAAGTTCAATTGAAATTGTATCACAATAATACGATTTTAACAAAAAATTGTAATACTAAAATAGTAAACATGTGATAAGACTTGTGTCTAACTTTTATTCGTACAATTTTAGTTGGTAAAGATTGAGTAGAAATCGTGTCACGATGACATGATTTTATCTGTAAAAATTTCATAGAAGTCGTATCACTTATCTACGATTTCAGTGTTGCAATTTTATGTTAAAATCGTGCCATTGTAGCACGATTTCTATTAAGGTATTATTTTGAGTTTTTTTATGCCTCGAAATGTGAAAAAAGAACATAAATTGATTTAAAAACATGAAATGGAAAATATATTATTAAATAAATAATTAAATTGTATCATTGTCTCTGCTATTTTATTTAAAAAATATTTTAATATATTTATTCATTATTTATTAATTATGATCATTTAAATGGTAAAAAATATTTAAATTTAAAATGGAGTAAAATATATAAAAAATTATTAGTATGATTTATATTTGGAAAATGGTAACAGTTTAAAATCATTTGATTTGTAATAATAGAGGAATTATAAATATTTAAATGATATAGTAAGTATAAAAAGAAAGTTTAACAAAGTAGAAGTTTATAAAGAGATTTTGATTTTTTTTAGAAATGAATATAATTTATTATCGATAAGGGCAATTGCTCCTATTGTGTTCTTCAGTTTTACAATAAGAACATTTTTCCGGTTTGTTAATAGGTTCATCCATTTCGTTATGGATACATGTAGTTGTTGGTATTCTAGATGTTTTACATCTCATATGAGGGTCTGAATGAAATTTGATCCATTATAAGTAGACCAATATTCTTCATTTTGTACTGGATGAATTGACACATCATAAGTCCTGTAAATATTCTAGAGACTATAAACTAGATCAACAAACATCAATAAGTTGAAGTGACAATAGGAACAAACTACGATGACATGAGGACAAGGTAGCTGAAGAGCTTGAAACTTCCCACCATTCATTTAATTTGACGTTGAAGGACATACGTCAATGTCGAAGATGGGGAGAGGCGATCTCCTGAACATAAAATTATGAATCTTCTTGATTAAATTAGTTGTCATATATCTATATCATTTGCCACCATCATAGGCCTGAGTCCACTTTCCTAGTGGTATGTGATCTATATACAACGTTGTCTTATTGAGTTTGATGCAATGTGATGAATGCAAAACAATGATTGCAACCCATACGCTTTCCAACCAACCTCTAGAGATCATAATGTTGATAGTATGATTGAGCCTCTATCGGTTATGAGGCAAACATTTGGCTGGGGTGTGACATATGCACAAAATAATTGAAAGAACTATATCATGACTTCCTTTGTTTCTCCTTCAACAATTGCAAAAGTCAATGGAAAGATGTTCTGGTTCCATCTTGACTAATTGTAGTTAATAAAGTTCCATGATATTTGCCATTAAAAAGGTTTCATCAACTTGGACAATGAGCTTGCAATAATTTAACTCGTCAATACAAGGTTTGAAAGCCCAAAAGACGTGCTCCAATATGTGACACAAGTTGTCTTCTACACCGTCAACAAAAACCGGTTGAGTGACATATTGTACAATTATTTTTAGAAGACATTCTTATAGAGCTTGCAATCATCTAGAAAGATAATTGTATAAGTCATCCCAATTTCGTCCGGGCAAATAAAAATTATTTTTGCAAATAAAAAAGAAAAAAAAATAATAGAAAATAAGAAATTAAACTTTTTAACATGTGTTATTTAGTTTTTTTGCCATTTAGAATAAATAATAAAAAAAAATTTGACTTTATAAGTAAAGTTTGATTAAATAATAATAAAAAATAAGATAAAATGAAATTTGTAAAAAAATATAAAATAACAAAAAAAAGGTATTGGGTCTGTCTTAAAATAAATTGAATAGAAAAATTAAGTGAGCCCAATTGAACATGTTCATTTATAAAAGATACTTCAGATCCAGTTTGATAAAAATAAAAGTAAAAGAGGTTATTAGAAATAAAAAAGGTTACTATTTACATCTCACTTATTTGTGCTTGCCACGTAAGCCTAATTTTAATTCTTTAATTAGTGCCTGACAAATTTTATTTCTTATTATTAAGAATCTGGATTAAGAATTGCAAATACATTTTTTGTTTTGTTGGCTTTTTACCTCCTCACACTTATTACATTTAAGCATCTAATCACCTCATCTTCTTCTTCATACTATTCCTCTTCCTCATACGTTTTTATACTTTATTTTTATACTTTATTCTAACTACTTTATTTAATAGAATAATTGAGAGTGTTATTGAGGGAGATGAAAGGATTAAAAAAAAATTATAAAGAACGATTTTATTTTCAAGGGGAGAGGATACAGAAATTGAGAGATACAGAGAATACATAGAGATACTTAGAAATTTAGAGAGAAAAAGATACTGAGGGAATGTAGTTATGTGAAAAAGAATCAATAATATAGTTAAGGATATACAACTCTGAAGGAGGGATTGAAAGCGAAAATCACAACAAAAATGAAAAGAAGAGGCTAAGTGGGAAGTCTTCAACTGGTTCGTATTTTCCCCTTTTATTTTGTGATGGTTCTCTTCTTTGTCTTTAATTTCGTATCAATTCTGCCTGTATTTGTTGTGTATTATTTTATCGTGTACAGTATGAATAGGTAATCAGTTTGTAAATATTGTTAAATTAAATTTGAATGATTCCATAAACTATTATAACTGTGCTGTGTGAAGATTGTTGTTACTGGCATAATCATGGCATAATCATTAGAGTGTTGATATGGTAGTTGTTACTGGAACTGATCCTGGGATTGTTTAATTGTTGCATTTTTGCACAATTGATATTGTTCATCTGACTGCTGCTTCTAGCACGGTTTGATAGCTCTCCAAAAAGGTAGCTCTCCAAAAAAAGTATATATAGTAACGTTACTATCCCATAAACAAGAAATAATCACAAATCCTCGAGCGATCGTCATCCAAAACCTTATAAATCCAAAACCAATTCTTAAATCCTAAGAACTATCAACTCAGTAGCCAGATCCAGAAGCCAAAACATAACTTAGAAATCGAAAACAGTCGTTCGAAAATTCCCATCCAAAACCAAAGCGCCTAAGAATCAAATACCCAACATATATAGAACCAATTCTCAGTGAGGCTAGAGTCAGAAAACGATTTTACTTTTGAAATAATCCTAAAACCAAAAGAAAAAAACAAATCAGGTTAGCACATAAACCAAACCGAAAGCAATAGGAAGTCCAGAAAAGAACGTAGAACCAAAACCCGAAACCATAGCTGCATCACCCACGACCATCAACGTCTCATCGCGAGCTGTCGGTGTCCACCACGACTCTTACCACCACCGAATGTGAACTGCTGCACTTGCACAGTTATCGCGCCACCGGACCATTGCCTTTGGTTCATGGTGCTTCCCCCTCTGCGCCAACATCCTCATCGCTATCCCCTGTTTGGACATTCCTCAAATCATAATCCCATTTAGAGAAAACACACTCTCAAATAGAAATTTAATAAAAAATAATAGATTTAAATATATATATATATATATATATATATATAACGTAAAAAACAAGAAACTTTCTAATATAAAATATGAAGTAATTAAGAAATAGAAGAAGGGGTTTTTAGAATTAAAAAATATTTTCAAAAATGACAATA
>Ga0209700_103163_pt1 | contig 32050 bp, 15 predicted proteins | sample SiratroredBW_FD_187528 | JGI IMG/M metagenome (GOLD analysis project Ga0209700, IMG submission 187528) | Root nodule microbial communities of legume samples collected from California, USA - Siratro red BW (SPAdes) (version 2) | ecosystem: Host-associated > Plants > Roots > Nodule | place: USA...
CTTTGTAGATTACAGTCTAAGTTTCTTTAAAGATTTTGTATTCTCACATTGAAAAGCAAATTTCGAAAAGATTCGAAAAGGGTTCAATTCACCCCCCCCCCCTCTTGAACTTAGGCCAAACACTTATTTTAACAAAACTTGTGTCACTTTCGGCATTAATGGTTAAATTGTAGGTGCAAACATAACTAGGAGTCAATATTAGTATGATCCATGTCACCTTCTATATCAATTGTTAGATTATGAGTGTAGACAAGGACACTACTAATGACAAAATGTGTGAGACTAATGTGTAGACAAAATGACATTACTATATGGGGTTACTCTGGGTGTATAGTAATGACGCTACTCTAGTGTATAGTAATGTTAATGACATTATCATATAGGACTACTGTGGATGTATAGTAATGTTGTGGGTGTAGATCTAATTTTTATGTTATTTTTTTTTATGCAGATGTTTAGGAGTTAACTGTGTGACATTCATGCACAAATAGCATGTTGGAGACGAGTCAATGTTTGTGAGATCCATATCACTTTTTGTACTATAGTTACATTGTGGTATAGTAAGGGGCTAATGTGGGTGTAACCATAGTCTAGTTTGAATTATGATAACCAATAGTTAAATTGTGGGTGTAGACAAAAGAGAAGAGTTAATGTTTTTAAGACCCATGTCACTTTTTGTATCAATAGTTAAATTGGATATTGATATAAAAAAGATGACTAATTACCTCATTTTGATTGCATTCTTTGAAGTTGTTTGACATAGAGTGGGACTTATGTCACTTTGTGCATAAACAAGCTTATGTGCTTTAATACCAAAGTTAATGTGAGGAAAAAAATTATATTATGTTATTCTCTAAATCACTTACATGTTTATTCTCGACTAATGGAAACATATGAAAAAAGTGAAACAAAATTTAAAAAATAAATCAAAAAAATAAAAAAAAATGAAAAAATTGTTTAGACTTTCCACCCTCGTTTATAATTAATAAAATTAAAAAAATTAAAAATTCGTTAACATATATTTTATATTAAAATAAATAAATAAAAATAATTAATTTAAAATTTGATAATTTATTTTAATATATTTTATTCTACTATATATATATATATATATATATATATATATATATTTCAGTTAGTAAAAGTTTATAATACTTTTTACTTTTATTTTAAATTTAATTTTCATTTCCAATATATTTGCATTAAATTATTTTTAAAATATATTAATATACATTCAAATTTATTCATTTAGATCAATCAAATTGTAACAAATTTTTCTCTTACTTTCAATCTATTTTTCCTCAATACCTAAACTCCTTTCCAGCATTTCTCCTGTTTTTTTTATAATCCACTTTTAATACAAGGTTCAAAGGATTAAAAGCTGTAAAAAGTTCAGAAATCAAAGTATAAAAATACAAAACTGGCGCATATGCATTTTTCTTTAGAAGAAGAAAGTCTTAAATTTAATCTAAAACTGATTATTTTTAAATACATAATTAATTATGTGTAAATCATAATCCATCATATATTTGAATATAATCAATTACAATTAAATTAAAGTAATAAAAAATTTACTTTCAAATTATAATATAATAAATAATTAAATAAATAATATTACAATAATAAATAAAATAATTGAAGTTTTAATATTTAACTATTTTCTTTACTATTCAATTTTATATCAATAATCAAAATGCATAAACTCTGTTATGGAATACTGCACTTCTACATATTCCCTTCAATCAAACACGAATCCCCCACCATTCTATTGTGACATAGAGTCGTCCAGCTCAACCAAGCTCTGTTAAAAATGTCCGTGGGTTTCCCCCTCTTCCTCACAAACCTAACAGACTGTAAAAGATGTGGATTGAAAAAAAATATGTATTTATAAAAATATTAAATTTATAAAAAGTAAAAATGAGCAATATTTATGAATGAACCAAGGCATTTAAGATTCCTCTTGCCAATGTCTCTGAAAAACTGTGTCAGGGAAGCTGGTGCATGCATACAAAATGTCCGCGGGTTTCCCTTCCTCGCACTGAACCGTGGATGAAGCCCTATCGTCCCCTGCATTGGACCGTCGATGAAACCTTATCGTCTCCTCCCTTTTTTTCTTACTCTTCCTCGCATTGGACCGCGGATGAAGCCCTATCGTCTCCTATCTATTTTCTCTTCTCTCTCTCTCTCTCACGCTGCACCGCGAAAGAAGCCCTATCATCTCCTACCACATTCAACCACCTCAGCCTAACACAATGTAAAAGATGTAAATTAAAAAAATTACAAAAAAAATAAAATAAATAACATTTATGAATGAGATCTACCATACACCTAAAAAATATCTCGATTCAAGATGAAGTTGAAATGCGTGTCTAACCTGCCAATTGTAGCTGCACGAATTCTTGTACAACGGAGAAGTTCTTCCACCATGCTAAAATCTTCCAGGAACATGTACTCTTGCAAAACCCTTTTCGCTGTCTCTTTGACTGGTTTATGTATTTTATGATCACATTAAAATCTAAAATCTCTGATTGGATTGATTCAGTATGGTAACGTTTTTATTAAATATTTATGTACTTTTCAAATTTTGAGTAAAGCATTTTTAAGGATTTGCTTGAAACGTCTGTAATATATTTCGTCAGGTCACGTGATTTAATTTCTAATATGATAAGATATTTAAAATTAAAATTTATTAGATTTAATGGCTGGATTTACAGTTGTATGAGAATACACACTTCCAGTTTAAACAAATAAATGTCCATATTCATAAGTACCGGACAAAATTATACCAAAATAATACTTTAACTTAAATCAATAGAAAAATAACTTTAGAGGAAAGCAACAAGTTCCAAACGTGTTTCAGAAAAAGAATAACAAAAGTTATTTTATTTAATTCTTTTGATAAATAAATGTATGCATGGATATAAAAATGGTATCAGACATACTTTTAGTTTAAAAAAATAAATGTCGATATTAATAGATGCGGACAAAATTACACTAGAATGATGCTACAAAATTACACTAGAATGATGCTTTAATCTAAATTAATAGAAAAAAAAAAAAACTTTGTGAGAGAAGCAACAAGTTTTCAAAAGGAGAAGAACAAAATCATTTTATTTAATTCTCTTGATAAATAAATGGATGCATGAATATAAATGATATCAGACACACTTTTAGTTTAAAAAATTAAATGTCCATATTCATAAATACCAACAAAATTACACTAAAATGTTACTTTAACTCAAATTAATAAAAGAAAAAACTTTATGAGAAAAACAAGAAGTTTTCAGAAAGAGAAGAACAAAAGTCATTTTATTTAATTCTCTTAATATATATATATATATATAGATAGATAGAGAGAGATGCATGGATATTAAAAAAAAAGAATAAAAACCAGTGATTATAATTTTATGAAGAATCAACAAGTTCCAACAAAGTTTAGAAAGAGAAAACCAAAAGTCATTTTATTTAAATTTGAATATATAAATAAATGCATGGATATTTTATTTAAATTTGAATATATAAATAAATGCATGGATATTATAAGAAAATATCCAATAATAGGTGATTAACTCTATATATGTAAATAGATGTATGAATATTTTAAAAAATAAATCAAAGATAAGTAATTAGAAATTTATGGAAAAATAACAAATTTCAACATAGTTCAGATTGAAAAGACCAAAAGTCATTTTATTTAAATTTGGATATATAAATAGATGCATGGATATTGGAAAAAGAAATCCAAGAGTAGGTATTTAACTTTGGATATGTAAATAGATGCATGTATAATTAAAAAAAAGAAAAAAACGAAAGAGAAGTGATTAGAACTTTATGGGGCAACAAATTCCAAAATAAGGAGCAAACAAAAAAGAACATGTGATTAAAATGACTTATTCTCCATTTTAAATATTTGAAACTTATAATTACAGGGGCATAATTTGAATTAAATTTTTTCCATTAAAATTGTACTACATAGGCACCATTTTAATTAAAATAAAACATTTTAGTGTTGGTTTGAATTCGTCTCAATCCTATTAAAATTATATCCTTTAATACACAAGTTAATGTCGGACAAATTTGCATTATCTTATTTTTTAAATTACTTACCATGTTCTTAACAATTTGATTGCATTCTTTTAAAGTGAGACCTATTTATTTATGCATTTACAAACTTATGTTCTTTGATACAGAAGTTAATATCGAACAAATTTATATTATGATATTCTTTAAATCATTTACTATGTCTATTATCAAGTGATGAGAATATATAAAAAAAAAGTAAATAAAATTTAAAAGATAAGTCATACAAATAATGTAAAAATAATAATAAAAATATATTTAGACTTTTTACTGCATTTATAAAGAAAGTCACTTTTTATAACCTATAATAGATTAGGAGAAGAGGTTAATCGATTAAAATTAAATAAAATATCTATTTTTCTATTATAACATAATAAATAATTAAATATTTAAATTTGAATGAAAATTAAATATTTATGACTACACATTATCACTATAATAAAATAAAAAATTAAAATAAAAAATTAAAATTTTGTTAACATATATTTTATATTAAAATAAATTATTAAATTAAATTAATTAATTTGAAATTTGATAATTTATTTTTTCATATTTTATTCTAATATTATATATATATATTTTTTTTTTCTCATTTAGTAAAAGCTTATAATAAGTTTTTATTTTAATTTCCGTTTCCGATATTTTAATATTAAATTATTTTTATAAATTATTTCTAAAATATATTAAATACATCTAAATTTACTCATTCAGAACAATCAAATCTGTTAAAAACTTGTCTCGTACCTTTTATTTATTTATTTAATTCTTAAATTCTAAATCCTAAGAGAAGCTGTGCATGCATGCATTGTTACTTTACATAATCGAGATTATTACATAAATAAATGCATACAAGATTAAAAATGTTCGTCAGTTAAAATTATCCGGAGGTTAAAAATGTCCGTGTTTCCTTCTCTTCCTCCTACTAAGTCTCATCGTCATTTCATAGTTGCAAAACCCTTTTCACTATCGCATTGACTGGTTTATGTATTTTACTATCCCATTAAAATCTAAAATCTCTGATTGTTTGATATAGTATAATAACGTTTTTATTAAATATTTAAATACTTTTCAAATTTTGAGTAAAACATATTTAATGGTTTGCTTGAAACGTCTGTAGTATATTTGGTTATTTGGTCACGTCGTATGTGGATTTAATTTCTAATAAAAAATTAAAATTAAAATTTATTAGATTTAATGGCTGGATTTACAGTTACATTACATCATAATACACTTTCATTTATAGAAACCGTAAGAATCCCAGTTAGACTACATGGGGAACAATTAATTTTTTCAATTTAAATTACAAGACAAAAAAACTAAAAAACAGAAAAAAGAAACTATGAATCCTGAGCTTACTAAGAACGGTTTGATTGTTAATTGAACGTCCGAACATATCTCACATTTCTAACTTTTAGACTTCAAACCAAAATCAAATATTTTTCACACAATAGAGAGTAATGTATAATAATATATTAACACGATAAAAAAAATTGATTATATATAATATTTAATTATATTTCATTCTAATACATGACAAAGGGGTGAAGAAAGATAATCATATATATATAAGATGATTGTAGAAAAGACAATACACACTTTTACACAAAATTTTTAAGATCAAAGTAGCAGATCAAGCTTTACAAGTATTAGTAAAAATTATCAAACTTTACAAGTATTAGTGAAAATTATTTCTATAGGTTGAAAGAAAAACATAAGAAGCCTATTAAAAAATCCTAATATAGAAAAGATCCTAATTTTGTAACATGGAGATGAAATTGAGTCATATCACATGGGGAGTTTTTTTTTTTTTTTTTTTTTTTTTTTTTTTTTTTTTTTTTTTTTTTCTTTCTTTTTTCAATTTAGACAGGAAAATGAGCATAAGAAGATGAAGGATTTTATGTGTGTGACAAATTTTATGAAGAATTTTCCAATTTCATATATTTTATTATGATATATATATATATATATATATATATATATATATATATATTTCATTTTGTAAAATTTTATAATAAGTTTTTATTTTTATTTTAAATTTAATTTCAGTTTCCAAAATTTTAATTTTAAATTATTTTTATAAATTATTTTTAAAATATACTAATATACATCCAAATTACAAACTTTTCTCGTAAATTTTATTTATTTATTTTTTAATTTTTAAACTCTAGATCCTAGACTTCTTTCTAATATTTCTTCCTTATTTTTTATAAACGACTTTTAATATAAGATCCAAAGAATATTAAAAGTCGTAGAAAGTTCAAAAATTAAAATGTATATGCATTTTCTTTTTCAACATTCCTGGGAAGAAAGTTTCAAATTTAATATAAATTAATTATTTTTAAACAAATAATTAATTATGTGTAAATCATAACGCATCATATATTTGAATATAATCAATTGCATTTAAATAAAAAAGTAATACAAATTTAATTAAAATAAATATTATTATAATAAATAAAAAATAATTTATGTTTTAATATTTAACTATTCTTTTTCTATCTCTTAATTTTATATCAATAATCAAAATGTGATGCAAACAAAAACATTCCTCCACATTCAATCACCACTACACAATCTAAAGGAGTTGATACTTATATATAGTGTTACTTTATACAGGATTCTCTAAAGCAAATACAAGATTAAATATATATTTATATATATGTCATAATGATTTTCACTTCAACTAAAACTAAAAAGAATGTTTCTTTTATTTTTGTTGACACATAAATAATTAGCTCAACCAAACACACTTTAAAAGAGATGAATTGAAAAAAATCATAAATTTATAAAAAGTAAAAATGAGTAATATTTAATAATAAACCTATCATTCAACCACTACCAACCAATGCACTAAAGAACCTCTCTCTGATAAAAAAAGATTCTGTCAGATTACTGTAGAAGCACATGTAGGATTAAAATCGTATTTGTCCACATTTTCCTCTGGCTTTTCCTTCTCCTCCTTAGGGACCACAGATGAGACCCACATTCACCTCAACCAAATACAAATATCAGGTAAAAATAATATGAAATAAAAAATGAATAATATTTATGTATGAGGTCAACATTCAACTACTATCTCTCTGATAAAAAAAAGATTATGTCAGATTACTGTAGAAGCACATGTAGGATTAAAATCGTATTTGTTCACATTTTCCTCTAGCTTTCCCTTCTCCTCCTTAAGGACCACAAATATCACGTTCACCTCAACCAAATACAAATATCAGATAAAAACAATATGAAATAAAAAATAAAAAATGTTTATGTATGAGGTGAACATTCAATTACTATCTCTCTAATAAAACACATGTAGAATTAAAATAATATTTGTCCACATTTTCTTTTGGTTTTTCCTTATTCTCTTTAAGGACCACATATGAGACCCACATCCACCTCAACCAAATACAAATATCAGGTAGTTTAAGATCAACTATTAACCAACGCATCTAAGATTTCTCTCCCAAAATGTAAAAAAAGTCTATGCGAGGAGAAGCACGTACATAGTTAAAAATGTTCGTAAATTAAAAATGTCCATAATTAAAAATGTCCATAAATTGAAAATTTTCTTAAATTAAAAATGTACATGTTAAAAATGTCCATACATTTTCTTCTCCTCCTAACACTGCATCGCGGATGAACTCCTGTCAAATAGTATACGAGCTCAACCTAATACACTATAAAAGATGTGGACTGAAAAAAAATTATAAAAATTAAAAATAAATAATATTTATGAACGAAACCTATCGTACACCTAAAAATTATCTCGATTGAAGATGAAGTTGAAATGTGTCCCTACTTATAATGTTGCAAAACCCTTCTTCCTATCGCATCGACTGGTTTATGTATTTTATTATCGCATTAAAATCTAGAATCTCTTATTAGTTTGATTCAGTATGGTAACGTTTTCATTAAATATTTAAGTACTTTTCAAATTTTGACTAAACATATTTAATGGCTTGCTTGAAACGTCTGTATATTTGATTACGTCACGTGCATTTGTATGTGGGTTTAATTTCTAATAAATATTTAAAATTAAAATTTATTAGATTTAAAATTAAAATATTTAAGAAGAAGAACATAATTTAGAAAGAAATGACCAAAAGTCATTTTGGTTGGATATAGACATAAACAATAAGTTAATGTTAGTGAGAACCATGACTTTCTGCGGACAAAATTATGTTGACAAAATTATGTTATGGACAAATTTATGTTATATTATTCTTTAAATCACTTATCATGTCTATTCTCAAATAATGCGAATATACGAAAAAAAATATAAAAGATAAATCATAAAAATAACAAATGAAAAAAAAAAATTGTTTAAACCTTCCACCCTCATTTGTAAAGTAATTTTTTACAGCCTATAATCGATTACAAGAAAAAGTTAATTCATTCAAATTAAATAAAATATTAATTTTTCTATTCTAACAAAATAAATAATTAAAATATTTCAATTTAAATGATAATTAAATATTTTCTATTACATTATATTATTATAATAAATTAAAATAATTAATAAAATAAAAAATTAAAATTTTGCTAACCTATATTTTATATTAAAATAAATAAATAATAAAATTAATTAACTTCAATTTTGATAATGTATTTTAATATATATACTTCATTTAGTAAAAGCTATAATAAGTTTTTACTTCTATTTTAAATTTAATTTCCATTTCCAAAATTTTTAAATTAAATTACTTTATTAAATTATTTTGAAAATATATTAATATATATCAAATTTATTCATTTACATCAATCAAATCTGCTACAAACTTTTCTCTTACTTTTTATTTATTTTTCTTTAATTCCTAAATCGTAAATCTTAAACTCCTTTTCAATATTTCGTCCGTATTTTTTATAATCACAGTTTCAATATAAGATCAAAAGAATATTAAAAGCCGTACAAAGTTCAAAAACATATACGATTTTTTTTCAACATTTCCTATAAGAAAGTTTTAAATTTAATATAAAATCAATTATTTTAAAACACATAATTAATTATTGGTAAATCATATGCATTATATATTTGAATATAATCAATTACATTTAAATAAAAAAAATAAAAAATTAATTAAAACAAATAATATTACAATAATAAATAAAATAATTTATGTTTTAATATTTAACTTTTTTTTCTATTTCTTAATTTTATATCAATAATCAAAATGGGATGTAAATAGAAAGTTTCCTCACCCACTATCAACCAAAAGCATTCAAGATTCCTTTGTCAAAGTCTTAAAAAAAAAAAAAAAAACTTGTTAGAGGAGTTAAAAATCCAAGAGAAGTGACTAGAACTTTATACAGAAACAAAAAAGTTCGAAAATAAGGAGAAGACCTACAAAATAAGAAGAAGACCCAAAAGAACATGTGATTAAAATGACTTCTTCTCCATTTGAAATATTTAAAACTTGTTGCCTTTCTCTAAAGTTCTTTTCCCTGTTGGGTTGGATTAAAGTATCATTCTGATATAATATTTTCATGTGATTATAATTAAAATTGTGTCACATTGCATTATTTAAATTAAAAAAATTTCCATTGAAATTGTGCCACATAGGCACAATTTTAATTAAAATAAAAAATTTTGATGTTGGTCTGAAATCGTTTATCTGCTATGTAATTTGTTTAGAAAAAATCGTACATGACTTACCCATCTTTGTAAATAAAAAAATAGCCATTATAATAAATATGTAAAATAAATTGCACCAGAATCTATCCGAAGAAGAGGTTGGTGATTAAGTCGTCAGTTCTCAAAAAGAATAAAATGTTGAGACAACATTGATGCTACAAATGCAAAGTGTTCCATAAAGCAAAATGATTGGTTTTAGCATCTAAGGTTTGACCATTTAGACTTTAGAAGCGTAAGTCAATTACAATATAAGAAAATGACGATGGGATTACCTAATGTGGATGTGCTTAATAAGACTTGTCCAATCTGAAGTACTAATGAGCAACCTAGAAATTCTTTCAATTCACATTTGCAATGGGATCATTAGATATATTATATGTAGTACATCTTATCTATTTAGACCTTTTACTGGGTGACAATGAAAGTTTTGTATCTTTTGTTGATGTATAAGAGAAAGATGTGGCTATATTTAATAAAAATGAGGAGAGAAGTATTTGAAAAGTTTTTGCGAGAAAAAAAGGTTATCCAACATGAATTAACCATAACACAATGGTCTCGCATAATGAAGATGGTTCCACCCCTTATTATAAAAAAACAGAGAAAAAAATACTTCCGGTACAGGTTATCATACCAAAAAGTACTATTTATCTTATTAAAAACGAGACAAATTAACACATTATCAACAATTAAACTTGTAGCACAATGGCCAAATACAAAACACACAAGCTAAAATGTTCTAAATTTTGAAACAATCCTTGGATTAGTCTCCCAAGTCCAAATGCAAGATCAATGGATATCACCTACCTCTAATGAGATTATTATTGTTAAAAATTTCACTTTGTGAGGATTTTCAAAATGAACGAAATCCCCGAAAGAAATGAGTGGGAGTTACTTCTACTCCAGACGCCTCAGAAGCCAGGTAAAATTGATTGGCCAAATATCAGAGTACATTATTACATTTTACATGCAAAAGAATAAAATGAATGCAGACTTCTGAAGCCTGAACAAAGAGTACATACATTATTACATTTACATGCAAAGAATAAAATGAATCTCACCCCTCTCTACAATAGCAGGGAAATTTGGCAATATATATTATATGTAGAAGTAATTAGATGGATCGGTTGCATTAGCCGTGTCTTTACAAAGAATAGACCGAGCTTCAATCACTGAGCGGGGAGGCTCAATATCCTTCTCTTGCAACGCATTTCCTCTTAATCGTTGCATTTGAGAAGCAAAGGTATCATCCAATATCTACGAAGTGAAACAATCCAAGTCATACAATATACAATTTTGCAATCGACACCATTAGAAGATATTATGCACATAATCTCATATTATTGACTTACCCCAAGAGCATAGGACGAGCCGTTGTACCATATCCTGTTTTCTTTCCTTCCTTCCAGAAATTTCAAAATAATCTAGCACAAAAATGAATCAAGATAAACAAGATCCATGAAAATTCCGAACCGACAATGCAAACAAACGTATACGAGTTTTAGTTGGATACCTGTCCCATCCTATCCCATAATCCACGACATATTGCTATAAAAATCTGGCTGGTAAAGACCTCATGCAGGTTGGAGATGAAATCAATGAGTTGTGAATTCAACATCTGCATTCTTTCACGGACTTCTGCTTCTCCATCGGTTTCTGTTGTTTCCTCAAGTATCTTTTTCAGCCTTGTGTTCCGATTAGCTTGCATCTGGACAATTCAATTGCATCAAACGTAAATAAATATCACAAGCTTCCTTTACAATAGCTTTGAAATCTAGAGGAGCCTGAATGATCTTACATTATTGACAAGATCCCCTATTATTGCTTGCAAATAAGTTTTGTATTTGGTTCTCAAGAGAACAGTGATTCCATTCATTTGCTCCCCAAACAGTGTCTTCTTATCTCCCATGACAGGTAGACAGGAGGCCCATGAATTTAGGATGTCTTCCACTCTACAATGTAGGACATCAAGAATCCTCTTGAGGGTATTCAAGAATATTCCTAACTGTGGATAAAACAAAACGTAAGAAAATATTTCAATATATAGACATCAGTCCAGCATGCTTTCTATTATGCCAGAAGAATTTTGAGTATTTAAATATGAGTGGATTTTGGGATCTGGAGAAAAGCAAGAATTCAGAAAACTTACTTGATTAGGAAGCAAATGAACTGTAGCTGATTGTCTTCTAGCTATCTTTTGAACTTGCAAGTGAAGTCTCTTTGGTATGCTATCCTTCAAAGGAGTTAAGGTATCGCTGTATTGTTTCTCGAGGGATTTTACAATTGCCCTTTCAATGTTTGCAACAGCCTTACAGAAAGAGAGAGAGTGAGGACCATAAACTCAAGGATGTTTTGTAAAGTGGAGATGGGATTATTTGTACGTATGAGAGCACAGAGAGACACTAGAAAAAGATATCTTGAATGCTTATGGTTTAAAACAGAAATATGTCTAGTTAGAACTTACATTTTCCAAATAAAGTGAGTATTGAGGCCACCTATTGATTACTACTTCATACTGGGTAAGGTTGTCTTTGATTTTCTCGTACATTTCCTCAGCAAATGGGGAGGTGGAGTGATTTGTGGTTACTCCAGCCCATGGCACCTGTATCATTTGTTTGTATTGGGGAGGTCAACTCATTTATAGGTATAAGTGTTTTGTTGTACATAAAACAGCTGAAATAACAACTACCTTTTCTGCTTTACATAAATCTAGTAAACTAAGTTGCATATCCTGTATCCACACCATAATATAGTTGTGGAACAAATTTCTGGAGTCTACTCCTCCCTGTACAGGACTGAAAAGTGAAGAGAGTATTGCATGTCAGGAAGTATATTTTAACTTCAGGGAATCTAAAATATCTGTATTTGCATGTTACAAACCTTATATTCCAAGACTCAAAATCTCGTTCAAAATCTGCAGTCGCAACTAGAAGCTCATTTACATGTGCCTGTGGACTCGATGGTGGTAATGCCGAAAGGAAAGCTCTCAGCCTTTTACACAACTCTGTGCTGTAAACTGCTGCTGTTATGTTTGTGAGGTCAATTGAACTGAAAATTGGAAAATAGATCTCAGACAATATACGAACCAAAATAAAAATGTTCGGAGAAATAGGTGCGGTAATATGTGTATATGCTCTCCTACGCAGTGGTAAAATAGAAAAATATAATCCCTCGTTGTAATTTTATGCACGAGGAATTGAAAAGCCACTTGTAAGCACAGTTAACAGTATGAAAGGGAGCTGTTCCAGCCAAATACCTAGGAAATATATGCTGGCCATGGATGGTATGCTGATTGTGAATCTTTATGTCTGTTTGAATTTCATTTCTTATAGAAACACAAAGATTCTTCATCTTCAGGTAAGCCGTTGAGATGGTAATGGTATCCATTTGGTAACATTCAGAGGTGCTTGACACAAATTCATCAGTTTCCATCATGTGTTTTCTACACCTTTTTCTTGCTGCAGTCTGTTGACAGTAAACACTTCACTTTGACTCAAAAAAAAAAAAAGAAAAAAAAAAGAGCTTTACATGCAAGCCTTAACTAATTCTGCTTCTAGCATTCAAGCTTGAAATTACGTTGAACAGGAGCACCATATGTCAGTTAATGGTGCAAAATTTAATTACCTGAAGATAGTTTCTTAGAATAGTTTGAGCATCTAGAGATAGTATATCATGAAGACTAGTGTAAACTTGAACGGCAGGATCCAAAGCTGGTGCTGCAGACTCAAATGCTGGACCAAAATGATCTGTTAAACCTGATGGCGAGTTTTCATCTAGCGATTTGTAATTCTCAAAAACAGTTGCTAGAAGACTTTCAATTTGAGTTTCACAGTCTGAAAGTATACTTCTCTGTGAGAAATAAATAGAGAAAATTGTCACACTATTACCCATTTCCAAAATCATGAATTGCAAATTTGGTTAGACAGAAATACAAGCATTAGGTATTAAAAATAACAGATTTCTCAAGGTAAAAGAAATACAAGCAATTGCTCATTATACTTTTACGCAAGTTTTCTGTTCATATCGTTTTTCTTTTATGAAGTGCAAAGAGGTGTATAGCAAGCATTAATGTGGTCTGAAATCTAAACAAATCCATTAACATTGCACATTAAAATGACGAGAAGCTGGAACAACAAAGTACATGACTTGGGAAGTTACTGCTATGTGAAAGAGAGCAATATATAATATAACTTACTTCCTGCCTGGTCAAACTCCTCTCACTTCTGGCCTTTATTAGGGGTTCAAGCAATTCTCTCACAAGCTCTAGACAGTCCTTGGTTGGAGTTGCCACATTCATCACATGTAGTAGATATCTACAAGACCACCGCAGGTAAGCGAAGAAAAATGAATTAAAAAATAAACAAATCATATAGCAGCGTAAAGAATATAAAAATCCATTTTTTTCCCCATATTTTTTGAGGGCATCCAAATCAAATTCAAATACCTCAGCTTGGCATATGAACTAGAAACTCCATAATAGTCTGCAAATGCATCTAACAACCATTTCCAGTGCCCATTTATACGCAAGTTTCGGGAGTGAAAATGCTGCGCTCTCATGGCACCCTCCAATAATAAATCATAAGCTTGAGTTTCCACAACAGCCGCACTCTGCAGAAATGTAGAAACTGAGCAAATGAAAACACAAATCTATGCTCAGAACGGCATAGCCTGAAATGACACATTGGTGTCTACTGGTGAAGTCTAAAATAAAATAATAATTGAATCATGACGAGTCATTTCTTTAATTAAATAAAAAATAATAATACTTCGCACGATCAAATTAGAATAGTTTTCTCTTTTAATACCAACAAATGATAAATTTGATTAAACACAGTTGATAAGTATGATCCTCGCCGTAGTTAACCCAAGATAGAATCTAGTTCTTAAGAATATTTTTCCGATATATTTCATCAAGATGTTTGATAAACTGCTACTTCTTCGCCTTTTCTTGAAATAAATAAAAAAATGATCAAATTAGAATATTTTTCTCTTTTAATAGATTAAACACAGTTGATAAGTATGATCCTCGCCATAGTTAACCCAAGATATAATCCCGTTCTTAAGAATATTTTTTTCTGATATATTTCATCTAGATGTTTGATAAACTGTTACTTCTTTGCCTTTATCCACAGATGTTAACTTGGAGGATGATCCTACACCAACTAACTGGGAAATTTGTACTCGAAAAAACAAGATTTACGAAACTAAATTTTGATAGAGACAGAACCTTAATGTGAGTGTTCTCGTTGCTCGTCATTGTGCTGCCGATAGAGAGCTGGATCTTGCCAACACATTCACGTTCATCATGATATACTGGCCACCACCTAATTCGGTCACTCTGGTCATTCAAGATAATTCATTATGTGAATGTGGACGGTGCAAGTGAGAGGAGTAATATTATGGACGATGTAAGGGTGAAAAATTCATACAGGGTTATCACTGAGGGATGAAATTGGAATCCTGGCTTCACCATGGACTGCCTTTTTCGAATCTTGGACTTCTACAATTAAAGCATCCGCTTGGCTTAATGGGAAACTGAAATTACAAGGCAGTACAAGATCTTTACGATTATTACGTGTATTTGAACAATGGAAGAAATCAAGATGTGTAATTGTAATTTGTAGTTTCTCAATGTAAATTTCCGTTTTAAAAACCAGGCTGTGTACCAGCAGAAAATCAGAACTTAATGAATAGTGTATGATTTTCAACGGTTAAGATTGGTTTTTCATCAATTGTCTGCAACTATATCCTGCTAAAATGCATTTGGGAAGCCTTCACTGACTTTAATGTTTCACTATTTTCTAAGAGCCTGACAGCAGGTCAATCAAAAGAACATCGCCCAGTTAAAACATAAAAGTGAAAAAAAAAAACTTACAAATCATGGTAATCTCCAGTTCCAGGGCGCAAAAGAATTGCAGAAGATGGCTCTGATTCATTTTCTTCCGTTGTACTCTTAAGTTGGATCAAACAATGTAGTCCCTCTGCAAGAATAAAACAGACATCTTTTATTCGTTCATTTTGCAATCACAAGATTGGTGTTCACGAAGAAAAAAAAAAATCTATAAATGTTTCAGGAAGATATGTCTCATATTAAGGTAAAAAAGGTTTCTAAACTATAAAATGAAAGAGTTCCAAATCCTTCCATCGGATGAACTAACCTTCTGATGCCAGTGACAAGGTGGCCGACTTCATAGAATTTATGCCAGTTTTCACAAGTGATGAAACATGCCGGACATACTCCACCCCAGCCTTCATGTAGTGCGATCCCCTCTGTGACTTTGTGATCTTAACTTTTTGTCTAGGTATAATGCGGAGTTTCTTCACTGCAATTTCCACGTAAGATGTCATATTGCACGATTCTCAAGTTGTTTGAAGGAGATCCAATGTTAATAAACATAATTACAAAAAAGTAAGTATTAAAATATGTGCATTAAGAAAACGTAATTCTACACTAATTTACAATTATAATCCTATTTATATTGATAGTATTGCAATGATAAAAATCTGTTGAGATTGTAAGATTACCTTCCACTCTTATTTTCCCTACAACTTTCTTAATCTTCAGGGGAACCGTTTGTTCCGAGTTTCTTGCACTTCTTCCTTCGGTTACCTTTATACCTCGAGGTTGCAACAAGAACTCGTGCAATCTAAGGAAATAGTGAACTTTAAGAAATAACAGAGAGCAATAAATCAAGCCAAAAGAAGTGCGTTTGTTAAACAAAATGAAACCCACCCAAAGGCACTTCGGAGAGCCAGACACTCATCTTTTAAAAACTCTGGGGCCTCAGTGCAGCCTTTTGCCCATGCTTGCAGGCATAAACGTATACATGCGTCATAAGTGATAAGGGTTTGCCATGCATTTTGACTATTGCAACTGCTGAGATAACATACCATAAAAGAAAGAGGGCATTTAAATGTGAATTTCAAAATGGCATCGTGAACTACATTAATTAAATTGAACTATGTTAGCAAAGTATTAATGTCGATTCAAAGTTAAAGAATGAGGGCACCTGGTGTTGTAATATTGTAAATGAGGGGTCAGTCTTTCTATGTCATCTGGAAAAGTATTGTCCAATCTGCAGAGTTTAATATCAAAAGTACACGACAACAGGTTAGGGGAAGGAGAATTTCAAACAGATCAAAAGAGAGAAAGAAGAAAGAAAAATTGAGAACGTTGCAGTGAGTGAAGGTAGAAATTACAACACCTTTCCGCAGGCTCAGTGGTTTTTGTAACAGTATTGGGTTTTTGTTCAATTGAACTCTCACTTTTTGTGCCATCAAAATCCACAGATTCCCCTGACGGCCAAGATGAACGGTCAGTTGGTTCATTCTTGACAGAGTTCTCTGAATCCCTCTCTATTGAAAAATCAGCATCAATGATAGGAGGGGCACTTGGAGTACCCAATAATCCAACAGTTTCATCAGGACAATTCACATTGCGAAGGTGACCTTTCTTTTGAATCTGAGCAGCGCCACCAACTGGAGTGAGCTTCCTCTGAACATATTTATTGAAACCCACTCCTCCATCGGTGAATCTTCTGACACTGTAGGGAACCTGAATGGTTAAGTTTTGATTGGCTAAACCTGTCTTGAGAATTCCAGAGCGCCCTTGACCTTGGGGTTTAGATCCAAACAATTGTTCCTCGTCGTAGTTGTGTGGAATTGGCGAGTAGGAGTAATCAAGGTTGCTGGGAGCAGAGACTTCTTCGTCGGAGAAGGCATCCTCCATGCTGACGTCGTCGCTGTCGTCGTCGACATGGTGACCGCCGTAGCCAAAGGCGAGGTTGAGCGGCTGTAACAAACCTGAGTGAAACTTCGAGGGAGGCAGAACAGGGGAAGTGAGACTATTGGCGGAGTTCACGATAGGAGATCTCGGGAATCGATCGCTGATGCTGATTTTCTCGGCGAGAGGAGAGCGTACGAGAGGAGAAGGAGGATCTTCAAGCTTTGGTTTGGATCCCTGTAAGAAACATTGAAATTGGAAAATGTTAAGGAATTCCTAAAAAAGAAAGGGAAACAGAGAGAAGAGAGAATGAGACCTGGTTGATCCATTGGATTGCGCTCTCGTCCAAACCTTCGGTAAACATGGCTATGCCGAAGGTAAGGTAGGAGAGAGAAACCACGAATGAAAATGAATGAGGAAAAAGAAACAGAGGAAAACAGAGGAAGAGAAAAAGGGAAGGAGCGTGATTCGAGTGACAGTGATTCAGTGAGTGAGAGTGCAGTGTAGAACTAAAACAGGGGACGCGTCCATGCCAACGGCTACTTTGAATTTTCAAACCTTTAATAATTCTTTCTTTTGCTTCTTCTTCTTTATATTCTGTTCTGTATAAAAATAACACTTCCTTAAATAAATTATTAATTCTTTCTTCTGCTTCTTTATATTCTGTATAAAATTAATACAACGCTTCCTTGAATAAACTATTAATTCTTTCTTATTCTTTATATTCTGTATAAAAATAATACCATACTTGCTTAAATAAACTATTAAGTCCATCCCCTTAGATTTTCCTGAAAATTATAATTCATTACTTTGAAATTCATTACAAAGGAGCAGTTAGCTCATTCATTGTGATGCCTGATAAAACTAACTGAACAATTTTAAAAAATAATTAGTAATTAGTAAAAACTAATGATAGCACAGTTTTCTTAGGTGGTTAAGTGAACTAGAGTAAAGTTTACTGCCTCTTGTTGATTAATATATGCTTCTACACAAGTCATTATTATATAACCTTTAATAGTTATGTATGAATTCAAATTGATCAAATTCAACTTCAATAAGTATAAGTCAAACACAACTAAATCAAATTTATTATTTATTTGATTGAGTATTGGACTTTAATATTGAATTCATTAACTCAATTAATCTATTATCTAGTATATAATATACGTTTTTTTTTTTTTTACTTTACATTATCATCTATATATAAACGTTTATATAAACGAAAGAATTAAACAGAATCAAATACATCAATATAATTTTCTTTCTCCTTCTTTTAACAACATCTTTCCTAAAATATTTATTTTTTTAAAATATTCACGTTATTCAGCTACCTTTTTCAAATTATAAATTAGTATAATATTTAAGAATTTTATTTACCATTTAATAACTTCATTATAAACTCAACTTTTTTTTCTTCTTTTTTTTGCTTTTTAAAAGGGTTAAAAAAAATAACGAATAAATCGTTGTTACACATTATTTAACTCTGCCAATAAATGTCATGAAAATAAAGTTTGAAACTGTCATGAAAATAAGTTTGAAACTTACAAACTGAATTTTGAATGTCCAATCAAGATGCTTTTGTGTCTATTTATATATGATTTTTTTTTAAATTATGATTTGATGTAATTTGTTTAAGTGTAGTGTCTAATCAAAATACACACATGTTCGAGTTGGTGGGTTTTAAATTTGGTAGTTTGATAATAAATTTGATGAACTGAAATCAGTTTTACCCAAATATTATAAATTTATAAAATACAATTACAAAAATACATGCATTTATCAGAGTATTCTTAATATTGATTTTTAAGCCATAATTAATTATGAGTTAAGAAAATTAAGAAAAGTGATATTTGATTATATAAATAATAATAAATATTTTCTTTATATTCAACTTTAATAATGTATTTTTGAAGTCAATAAACCTTTTGTATTATATCATAAGATTGAATATATTAAATTTAATATATAAAGTTGGACGAGGATATTTGCGAAGAGATGTTTATTGTCTACGTTGAAAAAGGTAATAATGTATCTTCTCTTCTCAGACAAATTATTTTAGGAATTGTCACCCTAATTTAATGTTACTGTCTAATTTTGAGGATTAAATTTATACATCATTTTAGAGAGGAAAAGGTCAACTAGATAAATATAGGTGTAATAAAATAATATTGTCTAGTCATGTAACGTACCAATCATAAGAACACGTGCTAAATTTTAAAACTACATTTTTTAATACTTTAAAGTTTAAAGACAAAAAAATAAAATGGCACTTTAAAAACTAAATTCAAAGTTTATTCGTACTTTTTTTAAGTATCCAACCTGATATTTCGCATCTTATGTATGAATTTACACATTTTAATTATGATTTAAGAATTTCATAATTATAGTTTTTTTTTTTCTGAAATGTAATTTGTAATGACCGTTTCACAGAAGGTATAGTTATTCCCATTACTGTATTATGAGACGTGCGTATTGTGACGTGTTTCCTTTTATTTTTTTTTTCTAATGCGACTTTTTCTTAGTAAAATATTTATTATTTTCATTTAACTATTATTCAATTTTGTCATTTACAAGATAATATTATCATTTTTTTTCTCTCTAATTTGTAAATCAATTTGTATATTTTTTTTTCTAATATCGTTCAACTTACAGGTCAACTTGTTCTTAGGGAAGAAATGAGTGAATTTACTAACAATTTAGAAGATATTCGAGTTTATTAGTAATTTAAAAATAAAAAAACTACAAGTAATGTTCACACAATTAGTTGATGGTAACGGCAAAAATCAAACGATAACATATAGTTAAATATCAATAAAAAAAATATCATGAATACTCAATAAAAATAAATTTTTTAATTAAGATTCAATTGAAAATATTCAATTTTATGAATAACATTAATGGATAACTTCGTAATTATGAGAGATAAAAGTTAATCTAGTTATCATATATTTTAATATATCTTTAATATAATATTACTATAATAAATTAAATAAAAATAATTATTTTATCATTATTTAGATTTTTACCCTAAAAAATAAAGGCTTAAAAAGTTTATATAATAATACATAATATAATTTGAATTTATATGAACTCTCCTCTAAGTGTTATTTATTCTTACTTATGATTCAGTAATATCAAATCTTCTATTTTATTAATTACAAGATTGGATAAGTCAAAATTTTAGTTATAACACTTGATGTATGAGACTCCATAATTTTTCTTATAATCACGCAAGTTAATATTCTACTTCTCAAAATCATTTTTGTTAGATTTCTACTCATACCATTAAAGCGAGGAAAACTAATGCAATTTGGAAATAGTATATTAGTTTATAAGCATGTGATGCAACTTTTTTATCATCCACCAAATGCGTATTAAAGTGTTAAGTGTATTTGTTGATGTAAATGTTTCAATGAACCTATTAACATAATACATTATTTTCGATGTAGACAAATCATAATTTACTTTACCATCAAATATGTGACTAATATCTTCACTAGATATATTAACGTTAGACTTATGTGTAACATTATCTCTTTGTGTACTCCTTTTGAACTATGTAAAAAAAAATAACAAAAAATATTATAATATTAAATACTATACAATATAAGTGATTGGCTATTAGTCAATTTATAAATATAATATAAAATGTTAATCTTAGAAATTTATAAATGCATCGAGTTACACATATATAAGCATGAGCGATGATATATTTTGAAAAAAAAATGAGAAAACAACCACACCTAAACAATTTACTATTGACATTTTTTCGAATAAAGTTTTATAAAGAAAATATTTTAAACATTTTTCAATAGACAAGTTCTCGTACAAAAATTGAGAATTCATTTTTCAATAAATTTTGTTTTATTACAAATCTTCTATGTTTATGGGTGTTTGACGAAGTACATCATTACTTGATTGAATTTGTTTTCCTCTAATTATTTAAGATTTTCACATTTGTGAGGTTCAAAGATAAACTTTTCTTTATTAAAGAGTGTTTCGATAAAAGAAAACATCTCATAAATATTATATATAATCAAGTCTTGGTTGGCTGTGCTAATTCTTTCTAAAATGAAATGATTTATATCTAAGTAATTTCCAGACCTTATTAAAACCCTCTCATCACTGTAACTTGATTACAAAGTGTTTTTATTTAGATTTGAAACTGAGGTGTATACTTTCTCGTGTTCGAAATACTCAAAATATATTAAAATATCTTATAAATAAATTATTGTGAACAAACTAGTTATCAGAGATAATGCCGAAAATTTAATTTAGTCATTGTTCTTTTGTCTTTGAACTTTCGGACCACTTCAATTGTCGAAACATTCAAAGGTACAGTAGAATTGCTAACCTATTAATTTTTGTTTTAGTAATACTAAAAACAAAGCTGCCCAAAGTGACTGGGTCATGTACAGTGACTAACACTTGATGTATCAAAGTTGAAGAGGTAACTAACCACCTACCCAGCACATATAGGTTCTCACCAACCAACAGTGCCCTCTACTTAAAGCTTCGAAATTTCTATTTCTGGTACAACTTTTGATCTCTCGGAGTGCTAGTTTCAGTGGTTTGTAAACATGGCAACCATTGCTGCAGAAAAGGGTAGCCAAAGTGACCCCCTTAAATGGGGTGAGGCGGCGGATGCACTTAAGGGTAGCCACTTGGAGGAAGTGAAACGGATGGTGGCGGAGTACCGGACGGCAGTGATCCATGTGGGGGGAGCGGAGACACTCACTGTATCACGGGTGGCTGCTGTTGCTAACCGTTACTCGCAGGCTAAGGTTGAGCTCTCAGAGTCCGCAAGGGAAGGCGTTGACGCCAGCTGCAAGTGGATCATGGATAACATCGACAAAGGCACTCCCATTTATGGTGTTACCACTGGCTTTGGTGCTTCCTCCAACAGGAAAACTCAAGATGGGCTTGCTCTTCAAAAGGAAATGGTTAGGTGAGGATCCACTCTGCTTTGCTTGACTCTGAATCTGTGTGTTTTTCTAGTCTGTAGGAATATAATTATATATAGTTCTTCTTTTGGTTGATGTATTAATGGACTTACCTCTTTTCCTTCACAAGGTTTTTAAATTGCGCTATATTTGGCTACGAAACAGAGTTATCTCATGCACTGCCAAAATCAGCAGCCAGAGCGGCAATGCTTGTGAGGGTTAATACCCTTCTTCAAGGGTATTCGGGTATTAGATTTGAAATCTTGGAAGCTATCACCAAACTCCTCAACCACAATGTCACCCCGATTTTGCCGTTACGTGGTACAATTACTGCGTCTGGTGATCTAATTCCTCTGTCCTACATTGTTGCATTGCTAACCGGAAGGCGAAACAGTAAAGCTGTTGGACCCTCTGGAGAGTCCCTCAATGCTAAGGAAGCTTTCCATTTAGCAGGTCTAGATGATGGGTTCTTTGAGTTGAAGCCTAAGGAAGGTGTTGCCCTTGTAAATGGCACAGCCGTTGGGTCTGGCGTAGCTTCTGTGGTGCTTTTTGAGGCAAACATATTGGCTTTATTGGCAGAAGTTCTATCAGCAGTTTTTGCTGAAGTCATGCAGGGAAAGCCGGAATTTACTGATCACCTTATACATAAGCTGAAGTACCATCCCGGTCAAATTGAAGCTGGGGCTATTATGGAACACATTCTAGATGGCAGCTCTTATGTCAAGAATGCTAAACTGCAACAGCCAGATCCGTTGCAGAAGCCTAGAAAAGATCGTTATGCTCTTGTAACTTCTCCTCAGTGGCTTGGTCCACAGATTGAAATCATCCGGTTTTCGACCAAATCAATTGAAAGGGAAATAAACTCAGTAAATGACAATCCCTTGATTGATGTCACAAGGAATAAGGCTGTGAATGGTGGTAATTTCCAAGGCACCCCAATTGGAGTTTCAATGGATAATGCACGTTTAGCTGTTGCTTCAATTGGCAAACTCATCTTTGCGCAATTTACTGAACTGGTCAACGATTTGTATAGTAATGGGCTACCGTCAAACCTATCTGTTGGTCGAAATCCAAGTCTGGATTATGGTTTTAAGGCATCTGAAGTTGCCATGGCTGCTTATTGTTCTGAACTTCAATATCTAGCAAATCCGGTAACTAGCCATGTGCAAAGTGCAGAGCAGCACAACCAAGATGTGAACTCTTTGGGCTTAATTTCGGCTTTGAAAACTGTCGAAGCCGTAGAGATACTAAAACTTATGTCTTCCACTTATCTGGTTGCACTCTGCCAAGCTATTGATTTGAGGCATTTGGAGGAAATTTTCAAGAATACTATCAAGAATACTGTAAGCAAAGTTGCAGTGAAAACATTGATTACAGAAGACAAAGAAGAAATTAACCCTTTTAGATTCTCTGAGAAAGAATTGCTTAAAGTGGTCGATAGAGAATATGTGTTTTCATACATTGATGATCCCTTAAATGTTAGGTACCCACTACTGCCAAAACTTAAGCAGGTACTTTATGAGCAGGCACATATCAGTGTCATTAATGACAAGAATGTGAGTTTGTTGATTTTTGAGAGGATTGGAGCTTTTGAGGATGAATTGAAGTCTCTCTTGCCAAAGGAAGTTGAAAGCGCACGGGTAGCTTATGAGAATGGGAATCCAGCAATTCCAAACAGAATCAAGGAGTGCAGGTCATATCCACTGTACAAATTTGTCAGGGAGGAGTTAGAGATACGGTTGCTCACCGGCGAAAAAGATCTCTCGCCAGATGAGGAATTTGAAAAAGTGTATACAGCCATGTGTCAAGCAAAGATAATTGACCCAATTCTGGAATGTCTAGGAGATTGGAACGGGGTTCCCATCCCAATCTAATGTGTGATGTAGTAGTGTTCCACAATAACTAGCCAGGAAGCTTTTTTCGTGCTTTGATTTGCGCTTTTATTTTGAATAACTATTTGTGGGAAACTGATATGGATTTCTCGTATACGCTGTATCTAAACGATTAAATGAAAAAATAAATCTCAGTAATTTTAATTACGAAGTACTCGTGTCTCACAAACATATGTAATTATTAAAACATAAATTAATTTTGCACAGATATATTAAGTCAATTTTCGTATGTAACTTATGATGAAAAAATGTACCCACGAATTTCCCATGAAGATTATACGTGTAATGTCAGCTAATAGATCAAACCAAAATTTGTGTAAATGACATAACTTATTGATCAACAGAATGCGCCTAGATTAGTACCATGGGTTAAAAAAAATTGTAGAGAAGTGGTAGTTCTGGAAAAGAGGAGAAAATTGAGTTGAGGGGGAGAGAAGTCTGGATTTACATAATTCTCAACCACAACTCTCACGTAGTGCTTCATTAAAATTTTCTCCCCATGCCAGGTATCATTCATATGCCCGTGGAAAGGATTGCTTCCCTTTGTAATGAGATTCACAGATGGACAGGCAATGGCGATCTCTTCATGAACTATATACTGAAATTGGATTTAGATCTTGGAATGTTCTCTCTCATAATATAAAAGATAAAGACGCAGAAACATTATAGACTCAGCTTATTTGTATATGATCTTTAACAGAATATGAAAGGTGCATGCATCCAATTCTGTCCTAGATTGACTAATGGACCGATCTCCAATTTGTCTATAAAACCGAAATACCAATTATTTAAAATTACCCATGTAATGTTCAAAGCATTTACAATTTATTTGATATTTTCCACATGCACTAGGAATATGTACGTATGTCGTCAATATCAAGCAGTAGAAATCTTGAAGAAATCTAGAAGTAATTTATAATACTAAGCTAGATATGTAGATAACTAACCCAAAACTAAGGTTAATGTGAAAGTCACTCTCGTATCCTCGAACACAAACAATTCGAACAACCAAAAGCGGTAGAAATCTTGAAGAAACCTAGAAGTATCCATTTAAAATTTTCTTAATCAGTATTTGTTTGAATGAATAAGGAATGAGATCCGTCCGTGCAATTACAATACAACTTCCTCAAGAAACTTTACCAAACTAAATCACATGAAACAAAATGATACCAAACACTAGTAGAATGAGTAAACCACTTACGGGTGACAGGAAGAAATGGGAACAAACAGTAGTTCGCATAGCAACATAAGATCGAGTGACAACTATTTACGGCAATCAGCAAGACATCTGTTTTCCCACTCAATATGCTGCAAAGAAATGAAACTACAAAAAGAATTGCGCAAAAGTTATACCAATTGGGAAAAATCCCTCTTCCAGCATGCCCTTTGCTTAGTTGGTGAGAGATAGCAAAGCAAACTTCAATCTATCTTTACTGATGAGAACAAGTAGTGCACAAAGTAAAATGACATAAGGAAGCCAATGGTTCCAGTTGACAACATGATTGCAATTGCCATGAGCAGTGAATAGCCAAGATAAAGTATAGCCGAGACAGGTCCACTCAAACTCTGCAAGTCAAAAACCAAGTAGTTAATGGAGTACAAGAAGACATAAAGAGCAACAGAGCCTGAAGCGAAGAACGATTTCCACCACCACCGCCAATCTTCCACACAAAGATGCATATATGTGAGGACCACTGACACTTCAGCACAAACAATAACAAGCAGCAGAAGAACAACCAACAGGAAACCAAATACATAATAGAACCTCCCAAGCCAGATACTGGAAAGGATAAAGAAAAGCTCAATGAAAAGGGTTCCAAATGGAAGAGTTCCTGCACCAAGAACAAGAAGCCATGATGGATATTTACGTGCAGGAATCTCCCTTGGTATCTGGTTAGTTCGCACAGGATAATCAATTTGTTGAGCTCTTGTGCCCATAAATCCTCCAATGAGGGTAAGTGGCACTGAAATGCAGAACCAGAGGAAGAGCAACTCAAAATACAGAGAAATGGGAATAGCACCAGTACTTTTGCTACCCCAGAGAAGAAAATTCAGTCCCGTGAGAATAATAAAAGCAATCCCAGGGAAAAAGCATGCAGATAACCAGGAAACTGATCTCCACCCTTCTGAAGTTCCCTTAATGGTCCTCCACAGACGTACACTGACATATCCAGCAGCAATTCCCAAGAAAAGATATAAAATTATCATCCCTGTTAGCAGCATTCCCCTGGAAGCTGGTGACATGAAACCCAGGGCTGCAAAAACAATTGTCACAGCAGCCATTCCGAGAATCTGAACCCCATCCCCTACCATCACACAGAGAAGCTTTGAACCTTCAGGCTCTCTAAAAACATCACCCACAACAAGCTTCCATCCAGAGAGCTCTTCATTCATCTGTGCTTGTGCCTCTTTGTCCAACTCCTCATACCGTGTCAAGTCCCTTCTCACAGTTCTCAAAAAAATGACAAAGACAATACCAGCTAGGAAAAAAATCACCATGAGTGAATTTAGGATAGAGAACCAATGCACCCGGGAACCCTCCATCTTTAAATAAGCATCCCAACGCGATGGCCATCTTATATCACTTTTCACAAATTCAACTTCATATGTAAATGATATCCTCTCTTGCTCTTTAATTGGTTGGTACTTCTCTAGCTCTGATGGGCAGTTTGTCGAAGATAAACTGTCATACATGTGGAGTTTCGTCATCTCTTCAGGATCCCTCTTAATACTACAAGGGATAACCTGGAAGCCAACAATTTCATATCCAGATACCTTCTTCTTGTCAGCTTCAGAAATAACACCCATACCTTCCTCCCCAGTCCCAATGATTTCAACACCATTCCCTTCATATTCATGAACCAAGACTTTGAATTTGAGATGATTGATGATGTAATCTGCACTACCATCCGATGGGGTGTACCCAACAGGGAACCCCGTCCACTGGATTTTAATCCCATTTTGATTGGCAAACCTCATAACAGGCAAATTGTCAAGGATCATATTTACTTGATACAGATCACGAGTCCTTTGTTTAAGCAGGTTTACCTCAACCTCACTCAAGGGGGTTGTAGTGCAGAGGTAGATTGATTGATTAACATTCATGCGGAAAAGGTAGGGAGAGTTATCGATCTGATCTCCCCTGAGGAGCTCTCCAAGATTCTCGGCACTTTTCTTTATGCCACCTAGCGGCTTGCAATAAGGTAGACTGTAGTAGCTGTAGGGAAGCTCAGTCTCAATAGAGGTCAATGAATTAACCTTCGCATATATCTGATCTCCATTTGAGTAAGTGTGCATGTAGCTTCCCGGAAGATAAAATGCATCGCTAATTTGAAGAAAAAAATTGACAACGAATAAAAGGCAAACACAGTAGATCACTGGTTTTCTCCTGGTCGGTACCTCCATTATCCACCAAATGTCAAAAAATTAACCTAACTCAGACGATGCATTCAACACGAAATCTACAATAGAATAAAACATTTTAACATGAGACGGCAGAAATTTAAACAAGTAACAATAAAATGCAAATATTTTGAAATCAGATCCATTAAATGTGAAGCACGCGTAAAGGAAACAGCGATGCAGAGAATGAGATGAGAATAATAAACTAGAACAGGAAACAACTCCAATCAGAAAGCTAACAAGTAACAATCATAAAAAGCAAAAACATGAGGAATGCGTAACTAATCGATGCGGGAGCAAGAAAAAAAAGCAGAAAAGGCATAATCAAAGAAGAGATCTGATTAGAGAGGAGAGGAGCGTTGAGTTACCATGGATTTTGGCGATACAGATCTCAATGCTCAACACAACGCAGCAGATGTAAATGGAGATTAGATGCAAATGGAGATATATAACAATCTTTAATCTATAATAAATATCTTATTTGCATTCATTTTACTTTTTTTTTTTTTTTTGACTTTTGGATAAATATTAATATTGCATATATTGTTTTCGTTATTTTTAACTCTGGAAAGAAATTATCACGTATTCAAAATTCATTTTATTTTATTTTTTAAATAAATTTTATACCTAAAGTATATTCTATTCAAAAATTAATAGAGCGCATTAAGAAATATAATTTAAGGATATAATTGGAAATATTTTCACAAGTGAAAATTATGAGAATAGAAAAAGGACTAACTACTGGCTCCCGGAAATGAGGTAATTAGTTACCCCTTCCTTTTTGAACTTCCACTCCATAATAGTGTGAAATGACTACATTGTTTTGTCTATTTCTTTATTATTGTATTCCATCACCCATACTACCACCATTTTAACTACTGTTGAACCGTCTCCGTCACAGAATAAGAATGAGAACAATACAAAAAAAATTGTTTTAGAAAACTTTTTCGAAATACATTTTATATGTCCTAAGAAATTCATTTCGAAAAATACATTCATGTATTCTGAAAATTTTATTTTAAAAATATTATTCTAGAATGTATTTTATGTATTCTAAAAATTTTATTCAAAAATTTTTGTTGCAAAAATCTTATTATCTTCCAGAAAAATGTTCTAGAATGCATTGCATAAATTCTGAAAAGTGTGTTTTGAAATTTTTAGAATAAATAATACCGAAGTCATTTTAAAAAATGTACAATTTTAAAATTATGGTAGTGCACGTTCAAATTAAGGGGTGCAAGAAGCAATCCTGAAAATGGTTATTACTTTCTGTACGTTGTGGGCCACCCAGGCCTTCCTTCGCGCCAATAATCCCGTTTTCAGTTACTTAGTTGATCGCTGGCCTGCTTTAATAAACTTTGACTTTAACATTTTATCATTTATTATTGACATGAATTAATTTTTTCCATGACTAAATTGGTGTGATGTTAAAGGCGAAAACTCTTTCTTAATAATAAGAGAACTTATGATCAATTAGCATAATTCAGAGATACATTTATGGGAAACAAATAATTGATACTGAGATGAGAAGTTGTAGCTCTCATCAATATAGTATAATCTTAGCAAAATAATGTAATGATATATAAACTAAATTTACACTTTTATTCTTGTTGGGTCATTTTGCTAGCACCAAGGTGGGCTTTCGGCTGTCAACGGAGAACAATGTTGTTTTCGAACTCCTAGCTATCCATGATCATTGGGCATGTGTGCAACTAATTAGGGGTGTTTCTTCCTGCACCTCCATACTTTTCTTGCTGCACTCCCATCGGAAATACCAAAATACCCTTACAAAGTTGTATGCGAGAAGAAAATGACGAGGATAAAATTGTATTTTTGCTTCTCCTATGAAGGTTGAGGCAGAAGCACCTTCTAGTTAGTACCTTGGCTATACATGGGGCTTTGAATTTTTTTCCTGAGAATTTATAGTATTATATTAGAATCAAATAGATATTTAGTAATATTTTTTCTTTAACTAATTAACTAAATACTTAAGCAGTAATCTTGTTTCACATCTCTAACCACTATAGCCTTCTTTTACTTATTTATTTGACAGAAAACAATTAACGAGTTACATCAATGCTTACACTTTTAATTAAATAATTTGACAGAAAACAATTTAAAGAAACCGTCAAATCCTATCATTATGATTTAGGGTAATAATTTGTATAACTTACATTGATATCATATTATTCATTTCAGTGAAATAGAAATGATGATATAACATAATATCCTTTCAAAATTATTTTAAACTATATAGATTTTTATGTGGAAGTTAAATAATCATGTTAAGAAAACTGAGACAAAATATGGACTACGAGGACAAAGCAAAAATAAAACAAATCAAATCATTAATGAGTTAAATAAATATATAGTAATAATATAGATTATAGATTTGGTATGCAGTTTATAAAAAGACAGTGGGGGAGAGTTGATCTAGCTAGTAAAGAGATAACAGTAACTGTGGAATGTTCTAACTGTTTTACATGTCATTTCTTAGAGCGCCACACCAAGGAACAAAATGTCCACACGATGAAGATGATGATAACAGAGTACCAAAGAGCAAGGAGAGGATGTAGAAAAGTGATTGAGTTTTGGTAACTGCGTACACAACAACCAAAAGAGTAAAGAATATGTAACAACATATGATACATTTAGTGGAACTTGAGACTGGTCAAGACGTTGTTGTTGACGGGGTCAGCAAGATGATCTAGCAGGTTTTGGTATGGTCCAACACCTGTCACAAGAGCTTGAACAAAGTACCCCAAGATTGCCAACATGGCCAACCTTCCATTCTTCACTTCCTTCAGCTTCAGATCCTTCAAGGACTTCTCATCTTTGCCAAATCCAAGAGGGTTAAAGAAAGGTCCTCCGGGGTATGCTGGCTCACCAGAACCTCCAAGTCCTTTCTCTAGTCCTAAGAAGTACTGTTTCCCCATAGACCCTGGTTTCGCCCAGTCTTGGAATCTTCTGTGCTCTGCAAATCCCATCAGTGCCATCTCAAGCACAAACAGTGTGTAGGAGTCTGCCCAGTAGTTGTATGTTCCTGCAGGTGGCACCACACCGGTTCTGAACCATGGCAGTGCGGTCTCCTCAGGGATCAGACCAGCTTTGCCGAGAATTTCAGGTGCTATGGCACCCACTGCACCCAACATGGCAAAACGACCGTTGATGATTTCACCATATGCTAGCCATCTGGGCTCGATGAACCCTCCTGTTCCCTCAGGGTCCGAAAGTCCAAGAGGGTCAAATCCATAGTCACCGGGAAGGCTGCAAAGCAAATCATCCCAAACAAAGTCAATTCCATTTCCACCACCTTCATATATATCATCTCTTATGAATAATAGCTATTGTGGTTAACTTTATTCTCTTATTCTATAGGTGTTTGTTGAAAACTAGGATGGGATTTACCTGCCATCCAAGTAAGAAAGACTTTGCTTTGATGCAAACCATAAGGGTCTGTCTGCTCCTTGCTGAAATCCAAAAGGAAGAAACTTTTGTAAGTATACATGAAAACGAAGACACACAATAAGAAAAAAGGTTTAAGAGAGGAAGAAACCTTGACAGGGGGAGTAGAAGCTGCCTTAACAATGAAGGAGGCTTTTCGGGAGGGAGATTGGAGTGATCTTGGTCCAAGACTCTGTCTGGCAGCCTCCGCTGAGAAGACAAGAGATGAAGATGATAGCAGAGCTTGTGCAGCCATGGAGGTTGCAACTCCTTGCAAATGGTGCAGCAGAAGAGAGTGATGCTGTGATTGTGAAGGTTAGGAATGAATGATATGAATTGCAACCACTAAAAAGCCAAAGGGGTGGAAGATATGGAGGAGGCAGAGCCAGAAGTTTGGCCCGCATGTACGAGCAGGATCGAACTCATGGTGGAGATTGCATGGCGCAATTTAGTGAGGATGAGATTATGATCTTCTTCTCCAACCAAGTGTGTACACGTAATGTGATGAATCGGATAAGGGATGGATATTTTTTGCTATTTCCTTCCCACTCTAGTTCCTGTGGATCATGTCTTCCCATGTGTTTACTCCAAATAAACACAAAGAATTCCTCCAAATAATTTTGACATGGCCAACAATTCATAAAAATAAAACACCTAGGATCCCTGTGTACCATTAAAATGTCTAAATAATTGTTTGTTTTTTCTTCGCCAATTCAATATTTATATAATAATTTAGACAAAACTTTTGCTTCTGCTATCTCTTTTTTGCATCTCATAATTATTCACCTTTAGCACATGTTTCTCATCTTCTATTCATAAAAAAAAAAAAGAAAAATCTGTTTTTCTCTTTTCTCCCGTAATATGAAATTATGAATTCTTGCATATTTTTATGTTTATTCTAATTATATATGTTTTATTCTATTATATGTTTCTCTGTATCACT
>Ga0209700_103164_pt1 | contig 32050 bp, 20 predicted proteins | sample SiratroredBW_FD_187528 | JGI IMG/M metagenome (GOLD analysis project Ga0209700, IMG submission 187528) | Root nodule microbial communities of legume samples collected from California, USA - Siratro red BW (SPAdes) (version 2) | ecosystem: Host-associated > Plants > Roots > Nodule | place: USA...
GGGGGGGGGTGTGAGGTGAGTGGGGGTGGTTCTAGATCTCTTCGTTGATATGGTGGGTATGTCTTTAATCTGATTCATGGAACTCTGTCTCCCATTCAATTTATTCTTGTTTTCATAGTAACTAATTAATGGCTTGTAATATTTGCAGGGCAATCCATACTCAAAACTGGAGATAGGCAATGGTTCTTTTTCTGTCCCAGAGATAGGAAGTATCCTAATGGTGCAAGGTCAAATCGAGCCACCAGACATGGATACTGGAAGGCAACAGGAAGGGATCGTAATGTGATATGCAATTCTAGGGCAGTTGGAGTGAAGAAAACCCTGGTTTTCTATGGAGGCAGAGCTCCTAGTGGCACGCGGAGTGATTGGGTTATGCATGAATACACCATGGATGAAGAGGAGCTTAAGAGATGCCAGGGTGTTAAGGTACCAAACTTCTTGATTTGTTTTCTTAATTGTTTTGATCATGGTAAGTGTAAATTTACTGACTTTGGATTTTTTATATAAATTCATTATCAGGACTATTTTGCGCTTTATAAGGTTTTCAAGAAAAGTGGACCTGGTCCTAAAAATGGTGAACAGTATGGTGCACCGTTTAGTGAACAAGAGTGGGCAGAGGATGATGACATAGTGGATTTTAATACTAAAACAACTGATCAGGAGGCTCCAAATGTTGTCTCTGAGAATGGGAATGCACTGCATCCTTTGCTTGATGACGAAATCAACGACATCATTAGAGAAATTTTGGATGATGATCTTGTCCTTGATCAGCAGCATGTGAATGGTTATCTTGACTTTCCTCAGGTCTGTGATCTTCTCAAAGTTTCTTATTTGATTTAGATTCACCTTCATTTCCTTTTTGTTTATTATGTGGGTAGGGTGAGGGGTAGGACACATTTAGCATCATATACTATATATGCAATTATTTCTAATTTTCCAAGTTCTGATCTTCTTGTCTATAAACTGATTCCCCTTACCTAGTGGGATAAAGATTATTGTCGACGTTGGTTATAAACTGGCTTCCAATATGACAGAAAAATTAGCAGCTTATTCATCTTGTTTGGTAAAATATATATGAAAAGCTGCTATATTATGTGGTTTTTGAATTTGTGAATACCGAAAAATAATACATTTGAATATCTCTACTATAAATAAAGAAACTGGAAGGCAGTTTCATTTATTTGTTGATTGTAATGTTGATCTTCCTTTTTCCTTTATCAGATTTTTCAAAGCTACTGATGATTTGTTGCCCTTTTAATTTCTACACGTCATTTACTGATATTTGTCCTAAAATTGTGTAGGTTGTTACTGAAGAAACACAAAGTACTGTTGTGGATCAGTTCTCTGAGGAGGTTATGTTCCCTGACACAATCAATCCTAGCTGTCAATTTTTTGATGTGCAGCCCAGCTTTGACTTCAATCACCCAGTTACTTCTCATTTACAAGTTTCTGAAGCTTCTGAGGTTTCTTCTGCCTCCAACATTAAAACAAAGGGGCTTGATTTGGATGAGGATGGCTTTTTGGAAATTAATGATCTCATTGATACTGAACCTACATTGGCAAATGTGGAAAATCCCGTGGAGTACCTCCAGTTTGAAGACGGGTTAAGTGAACTTGATCTGTACCAAGATGCAGAGATGTTTCTTCGTGATCTGGGGCCAATTATTCACGAAACAGATTCACATGCATATACAAATGCCCTTGTCAGCAACAATATCGAAAGTCAAAGTCACCAGTTGCAATCAAATCCAGAGCATGCCAACCAAACTGTTGGTGAATTCTGGATGCATGGTGAAAGAAATACCCTGATTCCATCAGAGGAAGGCTTTGTTGATTCTTTTTCGCTATCATCCCCAGGTATAGTCAACAGCACAAGATACAGTGTTGCTCCACTGCCAAAAATTGATTTTACTTTCTTTGATTCGGATGGAGATGCAAGCTTCCCATCTCATTTGTTCTGAGCTCTTCACAGTTTAATGCTCTTGATTGACATGCCAGCTTATGCATGGCAGAAGCTTTTCTGGAGTATAAAATTTGTGACATTTTGATAGCTTTTAAAACTCAAATTAAGTTTTCTGACTTTATATTCCCTCTGGGAAAATGAGAGCCGAGCCAGTTTCAAGTGTCTGTTCTGTAAAATCTAAAACAAATGTCGTAGGCTATCCCCTAATATATGCTAGTTTTTGTTTTTTTGGTCATGTTTTAGGTGTTGTAAGTGAATCACTCAGCTTTCCTACGGAAGGCAATTACAATCAAAGTAGCACCGTGGAAGACGTTTCTACAAGTAGCTTCTCCTCTTCTCTCTGGGCTTTTGTTGAATCAATACCTACTACTCCTGCATCAGCTGCTGAAAGTGCTTTGGTGAATCGAGCATTGAATCGGATGTCTAGCTTCGGCCGGGTAAAGATCAGGCACACAAACATAGCTGCAGGTAAAGACACTGCAACTACGAAGAAAGCAGGCAGAAAGGGATTTTCATTCCTTTTCTTCCCTATTCTTATTGCTTTATGTGCTTTTTTGTGGGTTTCTGTTGGAAACTTAAGAATATTAGGGAGATGTATCTCTCCTTGATTATTATATATATCATGTAAATCCAAAGTTTTACTGCGAGGTATATGTTGCCTGGGATGTCCCAGTTGTGGGAGACCTCCCCGTAACTGCCAAGCGGTGGCTGTTCTAACATATTCTCAAAATAAAAGATATCTTTGTGAATATTGAGGGCATTATAAGGCTTGTGGGGTAAGCCTAATGAGCCTTAATTGAAGAGATGGCAATGTACAGGAATTTGCAGGTTGACATGGTAACCAAGTTTTTAAACCCGTCTAATTTTATTTTTTAATTAGTTTATAGAGTTTGTTTTTGGGCCCATGTAAATCTTGTTCTTTATTAACCTGGAGAGCATTTATTTTGGAGATTGATTGTTCATGGATAAGATCTTATTTTGTGGAATGTGTCTTTGTATCTGTGATTATCTTTTGTTGGTTATAACGCCTACATTAGCATTAGATTGTTATTGTTTAAGAAATAACCGGCCTGCATGTGAAGAGCTAAGCTAAGTCTGAGAATCTGGATGGTTGGACCGATAACCAGTCAGGTCATTAAACCTGGGCAGTTCATGAAGCTTGAGAGCTTGAGAGTAATTAATTGATCAAGAATCGGCTAAATTGGTCAGATTAGGGCAAGATCATCAGATGGTTTCAGAAAATTGGTTTTGGATTCGCTGTTCGTAGCCTCACAATTTTGCTTTAAGAAAATCAAACTATTAATTTTTTTTTGTTTATTGACAATGTAATCAAAATAATAAGTGCATCTCTGAGGTAACAAAAATTATTCAATCAAATGGAAGTTAATAAAAATAAACAATTTAATCGAAAGATTTTTGCCATAAGTAGTTATTTTTATGCCAAAGCTTTCCATTTTTCAGTTCATGTTTGCTAAAGTTGGAGTAAAACATTCCAAATGTTGAGTATTTTTGTTAATCAATTGATCTATTTTCTGCGTGCATTGTTTCGTTTCATTTATGAAATAATGACACATTACTACCAGATCTTTCTGAGTTATTATTCTTTTAATATCTCAGTTTAGTTTGACTGTTGTAATTTCCTCCGTTTCTTCTTTACTTGTCTTCTGTCCTGCCCAGTGTAATGCAATATTAGGTTGGTTTTTTGGTTCTGTTTAAGTAAGAGCTTATTCATTAATATGTGTAAATGTGTGTGTCTTTTATGTATTTGTCTGAATCTATTTATTTTAAAAATAATAATTTTTATTTATTTTAATAAATAAGGCTTTTTATTTCTTAAGTGATTATTTTAGTAATGTTTATTTCAAAAACACTTATTTTAATTTTAAACAGATTCATTCTTATTATAATAATTATGTTTTGACCACACCGTTTCATTGAAGTTAGTGTTATATATCTCCGAAATATTTGACTTGAAGAAAGCAAATGTACTAGTTCAAATTGTAATTGTATGAATTGTATTTGTTTTTTAATTTATTTTGCATGTCAGTTCCTGTGCATTAGTTGATGCATACAAATCATTTCTCTAACGATAGTCTTGGATTTGAGTGTGTATATTATACATATTCTTTTATACAATTTAGTTATGTCATTATTGGAAATTTGAGTGCTCAACTCTCATTTTACTTCTTGAAGCGGTAGTGTTTGTCACCCATTTTCTCCTCTTATCATAAATTTAGTAATAATTATTAAATCTAGTCAAATGAAGCTATTTACAAATGTTTAATTTATACAGTAATATTTCAAAACAAACCAAATGCCCAAATAAAAAAAAAATATGAAGTACAAAATACTTTTAGATGGATATTTTAAATTTTAGTATATCATGTCAGGGTTCTATTTAAATAATTTTTTTGTTCGTAAGTAATACGGAAAATGGGAATAAGTACTTTTTATAAACAAAAAATAAGAATAAATTAAAATTAATTTCCAAGTAATTTTAACTAAATAACTTATTATTGGAAAATTTATGTATTAATACTCTCAATGCAGCCTGATGTGAGAATTTATCCAATGATAAATGCATACCTAGTTTTACACCTGCAGCTTAAAGTTTTGTTGAATATATGATATTAATAAGTATTTATGGTTTCATTAAGACAGTGCAGCAAGAACCCTTTTTGCATGACACATGTTCCAATCAAGAAACCTCAACATGGCTTCAAGAACTACACCAATATGTTATTCCCCTTTTCACTTGGCAATTTTGATTTTCTTGGTCACTTTTTTTCTGTATAAAAATAAAAAAGCTTCAGCATTATGCTTAATCTAACAATGTTCATTAGTTACTATTGAATATGATAATATATATTAATTTAGGTCTTATAGTCATTATTCTTAACTTAGTTTTATTAATTATGTCAATTTGATAAAAATATTATTAAGAAAGTGATGTGTTAGGAATATTTGTGTAACGTCAACTATATCCTTATTACAGTTCAATAAATTAGTTGAGAATCTATACTCTTTAAACATTTATGAAGGGTTTTCATTTTTAATATACATATTTTATATTCTTATTTTATGTTTAATTATATTTTAAAATTAAAAAATTGCACACACTTCAATAAGACATGTTACGAATTATTTATATTTTTATCTAACAAAATTTATGAAGGGTTTCTTCCTTTAGTGTACGTATTTCATATTTCTATTTTACCTTTGATTATATTTTAAATTAAAACAAATAAAACTACACACACTTCAAAAACAGTGCACATTACAAATCACCTATATTCTTATATAATTACTCACTATATTCTGTTATCTAATTATCATTATTAATACTATTTTTTCTTTTAAAACATACAGAGACACATCCTACAAGTTAAATTAAAGATTACATTATATTGTGACGTTAATAATATTTGCTAATAACTGACACAAAAATAATTTATTAATCTGGTAAAAGGTAAATAAAAATTAAATCATGATAAAGACAAATCTAAGTATATATATATATATACATATTAGTTTATTATTATTTTATCATTATTATGATATTATGACATACAAATATAAGTGTAAGGTTATTCAAATAACAAATATACGTTTGGGAGTAAAATAAAGTTTAACTTTGTAAATATATCTATACTTTTTATAAATAGTTGGAATTAAATTAATACTGAAGAATATAATCTTATTTAATTTAATCTAATTTTGAAATGATTTTTTAAAATGTTATATTTCAACCGAAGATACTTATAAACACATGAAAAAACAAAACACAAAAAAATGAAAGGAAGTTAATAATCCCAAACCATTTGCATAAAAATCCTAAAAAATAATAAACACAAAAAATGGTAAAATAAATGAAGAGAAAATATGTAAGAAGATGCAAAGTTTGTTAAGTAACGACTTCACTCTTTCCTCATCAAAGATCAGTAACAAAAACAAACAACAAGCACAAACCATTTGGGACTAAACCACCGAAACAATAAATTACAAATGATTTCTTATGATTTTTTCCCCACTCTTATAGTAATGATTTTCAAAAAAATATTTTAAAAGAATAAAATATTCTATTGATTTTATTTTGTTTATAATTATGAAATATATTAAAACTAGTATAAACTTTTAAGATATATGGAAAGTATAATTTTAGTATGTAAATAATTTATATATTGTATATAAATAATCAAATTCGTATATAACTAAATGCAGAAAATAATTAATGAAATTTTATTTTAAAAAACACTCAACTAAATTATTCTTTAATAAAAAAGATAAGTAGACACACCCTAATCCGAAACACCCCTCCAGATTATAAATAAGTAAAAATGGTTATTTATATGATGTTTTTATGAAAATTATTATACCCTTTGTTTTAAGTTGCTAAAAAATATTTATTTATATTCTATCTCTAATATTGTGCTGATTCATTAAAAAGTGATCTATAAAATATTTTTAGATGTTTCTTTTAGTTCTTTTAACTTATATTTTTTATTATATGTTTTCTATAAAATAATGATTACTTTGTCAATGCAGATAACATAAAAGGGACTTAAAATGTGTACTTTCTCAATAGATTATATGACACTTATTTCAACATAACGGAAAGGAAATAAAGGATGATGGATATAACACCGTAAACTCAAAAAAAGAAAAAAAAATCATTTTATTAGATATTTGAAAAAAATTAGTCCGATATTTTGGACTCAACAGTTATTTAAGCAGTAAAGGTTTTTTTTTTTTTTATTAGAGACTCGGTGGATATACTATATATGAATAATATTTTAATTTTCAAAATATAAAAAGTCACACCCTAAAAATCTAGTTATAAGTATTATAGTTATAAGTATTAGATTTTGCTGTCTTTTAAGGTTAAATATTTTATTTTCACATTATATAACATGTATTTCGAGTAGATTTTTTTAGGAAAATATATTGAAAAATCCAATACCAATGATTCACTAACAAAATTACATAAAATATTATAATACTAAATTTAATTCATTTTTATATATTTTTTTATGTATTTTGTCTTACTTTATTTTTATTTAGTTTGAGATTCTAAATTCACTTGCATTTCTAATAATCTCTTCTTCGACTCAACTTTTAATTCATTTCACATTGTTATAGTCTCTTTTAATAAAAGTATTTTTTAAAATAAGAGTATCTTAATAATAACCTTTATACTATTATTTACTACAATGAGACTCATTTTTATGAAATTTTGTCAATAAAATTTTTATTACAAGAAATCTAGAAAGTTGTGATTTATCATTCATTTCATTTCATGTATTTGTTTGTGAGAATTGATTATCAAAACAAATCATCAATTTTTATATTATTATTTGATTATTTCAATGAGGATATGTTAAGAAGATTTTAACACTAATAAATCATGAAAAAATTTATATAAGAGACTATGACACTGCATTCAACCAAATATCTTAAGATAATGAATTTTTGAGTTTTTTTTCCTTATATGTTAATTATTATTATTATTATTTATTGTGTGAAACTTTAAACTTACTTGTATTCATAACAAAATGGATATAAAGGATAAAATAATTATTTTATTGTCATTCAATCGATATTAAGATATAACACCAATCAAACTCTCTATGTATCATATTAGATGTCTAAATTTTCCTTGATACATAGAAGCTAGTCTATATATTTTTATTAATGTCATGTTTTTCGTTATTTCATGATACTATAACAGAGAAGATAACACTTAAAACTGAATTAACTTATACTAATAAGAATAATATTAAAGTTACAAGCTATTTCATCTTTATCCCATTCTTAAAATTTCATATAATTGCATATAATTATAATAAGTTTTCTTGTATGAAAAAACTCTTAAAAAATACATCTTTAATGTTTATAGAGTTTTTAAAATAGATTGACTTAAAAAATTCACAAAACAAACTATATCGAAGTTAAAAAATTGTGAATAAAATTAAATTTGGCATTGTTTAACTCCCTGGAAACTTAGGTTGAACTAACTTTTTTTATAAAATAATTATGTTACTAATATTATCGCTATTAATAACAATAATAATATTTTAAAAAGATAAAAGTAATATTAAGTTTTTTAAGCACCTAGATATATTATAATTTATATTTATTTATTTATATATAAGATAGTTATATCTAAAATTTAAATAAATAATGACTTATTTTCAAAAGTTCTATAACCAAATCAAAAATTATATTACATGCAAGTCAATTTGATTTAATTTTTTAAAACTGAATAACATGTTTCTTTTTAATTTATTTTATCTGGTGTGAATATACTTTTAACTGGATAAAATTACATTGCAAACATTCGTAAGGTTAATAGCAATGTAAAAATTAATAATTGAAACTACAAAATAATTAAAATATTTTATCCACAAATAAAAATTACACAAACTTAAAATTAATTTAAAACTGATTTATAATTTTATACCTTTTAATTTGATAATTTATGTCCATGTACATATTTGTCCAATGATTAAAATAATAAATGAAGAAGATGTAGATTGGTCATTATAATTGAATTGAAATTTTATTAAAAGTTGTTATGAATTTTTTTGTTCAGACGGAATATAAATAAAAAGAAACTGTTCCCGGGTTTCACGAAAAATGAAAATTTAGAAGTGAAAGAGTGCCAATATCAGTATTAGTCACAAGGATTGGTTTGTCAGAAAATTTATTTCTCAATTTATTTCTATAAAACAAAAATAAAAACCCTTTTACTAACACAACAATAGTGTCATTGCTGAAGAGGAAGAAGAAGATCGAATCGCAACACCGAGTTTCTTTGTCTCTCCCAACAAATTATGGTTCTGAGGAGGAAGAAGATGGAGCAGCGCTTCACCTTCTTCTTCTGCTGTTGATTTCATGGCCACCTCCCAGTCCCAGCATCGCTGCGTTTTCGGTATCCTCCCCTCTCTCCCTCCTCGCACTTTTCTGGTTATTCAGTGTTTGGGTGTTGAATAGATGGGAAATCCAATTATTATTTGTCTTTAAATTTTCCATCTTTGTTATTGCAACCTTGGATGCTGTCAATTTCAATCAGATTGGAATTGTGAAATTCATGACCGTTGGTTGTTGGGTTTTGACAATTGTTGTGATTTTGTTGTAGTTGGGAATATACCGTATGATGCCACAGAGGAACAGCTTGTCGAAATCTGCCAGGAGGTTGGCCCAGTAGTCTCATTTAGGTAACTTTGAAAAAAGTTAAACACTTGGTACTGTCAATGATATTTTTTTTTAGTTTTTTTTTTTTTTTACACAATTAGTATTTTCTTCCACCCTGGGAATAGGGGATTAGTTATAGACTTTGGTCCTAGAAGTTTTTCTTATAAACACTTACAGTAAGAAAAAATGAAATAAGTTTCTCCCACAAGTTGAGGTGTATAAGTTTCTCTTATATGGTAAGAGCTTATGAAGAACTTTATGCAAGCAAATTAATAGTTATGGCTAGAAGTGGCTTTCCAAGTCTTTTTTAAGGGACAAGTTTAATTATGAGATTTTTTCTGTAATGTTTTGGAACTTCCTTTTGCTTTTTGACCAATGGTTTATTTGGTTGAAGACTTGAAGTATTTCCATCTTTTATCTGCAGATTAGTTATTGACCGGGAAACTGGGAAACCAAAAGGTTATGGATTCTGTGAGTATAAGGATGAAGAGACAGCTTTAAGCGCTAGACGAAATCTTCAGGGTTACGAAATTAATGGGCGGCAATTACGTGTTGATTTTGCTGAAAATGACAAAGGGACTGACAGAAATAGAGAACAGGTATATTGTCAAATTTTCTTGAAATAGTGAGTAGTTATTCTTCCGAATTTTTGCTATGTTTACTTTAAAGAAAACACCGAGTCACCTGGAAAGAAGCTCAAGTCTAAACCATTGACACTCATGCACCTGGAAAGTCATGAGTTGTCTCTCATATTTATATTTTTCAAAGTGCAAAGTTTGATCAATATGAAACCAAAAGGGAATACCTTTTAAGTTACACAAATATTTTGTTGTTCTCACACTGATCATTTTCTTTTACTTCTTGATAGTTTCATTTTTTGACTAATTAAATAAAGTCACCCGTAATCGTGTACTGGAAGTTGGTTTATTACTGATTAAATTGCTTGTTTTTTTTTCTTGGCACAGGGCCGCGGTGGGCCTGGAATGACAACAAATGTTGGTTAGTTCTTTTGCTCTTGCTATTCTTTTATGTTGTAATAAATTATCTTGCATGTATAGTCACTGCATGCCTTTTTCATCCTGTGTTTTTCATTTTCTCCTTCTCTGTATTAAAGACCCTCAGAAACAAGTTGGTGGTCCTGCTGTCCACGGGGAAGCTGTTCAGCATCAGCCTATTGGTCTTCATATTGCCATAACTGCTGCAACTGTCATGACAGCGGCTCTGGGCGGTGCTCAGTTTGGCATCCAGTCAAATCAAAATAGTTTGCAGAGTCAGTCAGCATTGGCACACGATCCTTTAACTCTGCATCTGGCCAAAATGTCCAGGAGTCAGCTTACGGAGATGATCTCTGAGCTCAAGGTAACTATTGGTTGTAGGTAACTTCACTTTCCTAGACAACCTTCTGTTGAACTTTTCGTTCTTGTTATGATGGCAGGGAATGGCTACACAAAACAAGGATCTGGCTCGCCAGCTGTTGCTTTCAAGGCCACAGTTGCCCAAGGCTCTTTTCCAGGTGTGTACTTTTCTCCTATATCAATTCCCCTGTGAATTTGTTCTACCACAGCATTCTTTCATGACAAACTTGTCTCTTTTTAGTTTCTAGATTTGCTCGTATGATTTAGATTTCCATTATGGCAGCTACGTTAGAAAGTTCACTGATTTGACCACATGTGACTATGTTAGAAATGAACAAACGAGATCATGCAAATTAAGATAGTTTGAGTAGAGATACTGGAGAACAATTTATCTGACTGATACACTTTCGTATATAAAATGACTTTTTGGATGACCTTTTCTCATTTTCAATATAAATGAAAGCTGAACTGTGAGTTTTTTTTTCCCCTTTTTGTATTGTACGTGATTCATAGCAGTTTTGTGAGGTCTTTCTGCTTGATGGAACTGTAATTCAGGGTTTGTCTGGTAGGGAGACAAATAACCTTTTCTTTTCTATCTTTTGCTACAATTTTTTTGGAGGAGGGAAGGGCTAGTTTTGTTTTGCACTAATTGGCATTCCAATCATTTGGTGAATAGATTAGGAACATTCCACAGGACGTAGTTAGTCTAAAACATATGCTATTTTTACATGTTTTGCTTATTTTGTGGCCTTCTTTTTGTCATTATACACTTTTGTAAGTTGGAAAAGTCAGCCTACCATTTGCCCTCAAAATCATGATTCATAATAGAGTCAGTCTTGTCTATGTAGGTCATGGTTACATGGTATTTTAGTAATACTTGGTTCCTGCTGTCAACCATTTTCATTCTGTTTTCTTTTGAAGTATTCCTTAATCCTTATCCTTGACTTGTAATTTCTCTTCACATAAAATCATTGTCTAAAAGAAAATATATCAATGTTCGTTGTGATGTATATATTTGTATATATCAATGATTGGGATAATTTCTTTGATCATTATGTTCACATTTTGATATGCAGGCTCAAATAATGCTAGGAATGGTGTCTTCCCAAGTGGTTTGTTTCAGTACCTTTCTGCTTGATGCTCATTTGTTTTATATTTTTATGCCAAATGTTTGTCATTTGGGACTTATAATTTGATTTAGGGTGCTATAAATCCCAACTACAAAGGCTGTGAATTGAACCTTTTAATTTGTAAATTACATTTATTGTGTTCTGGGACAGTTGGAATATCAACTACTATTTTCTTATTACGTGTTTTATAAATTGCCTGTGGAGAACAATATGTTTGGGCAGGCTGAGAAAGAAAGGAATAATAGACTTTATTAAGCAATTGAATACCTTGGATGTCTAGGCAGTAGGAGTTATCTGGAAATGATTTCATGGAAGCTGTATACATCAATTGTCTTGGAGGATCAGTCAAAATTTGGGTTAAAAATCTTCCCAAACTTGAGGTCTAAAGTGTAATAACTTACCATTGACAAATAAAGCTCAAATAGCTGGAACAGCTTGAGGAAAAGACAAGGAAGCTCAGTTGCTGACAATCTTTAAAGTACTTAATGATAAAGTTAATAAGATGCCTCTAGGACTTATATAACATCAACAGAAGCAACATAGAATAGCCCTAAACTATTATGATCATTTAAGGTTTATGTTATATCAAATTAACATTAAATTTATATTAGACTACTGAGACTTTTGTTCCTTGAGCTTACTACTTCTAGATCTTTAAATTTTATTTGTCATAATAATTATTGCAGTTACAAATGCCAAACCTTAGGCTGGTTTCAGATCAAACCTCACAGTCTTTAATGAATGAAGGTCAGCTGGCTCAGCCACCATTGGTTCAAACTCTGCCTGGCCTTCCTCCTCATGGGCAGAGCAAATTGCAGTCTGGTTTGACACCTTATGCTCAAGAAGGCCAAGTCAGCACCATACTTCATAATCCTCTGGTTTCTAATCAATTAACTGCTCATCCAAAGCCTCCAGTGCAGCCCCGAATTCCCCTTCAACAACATCCCAACAACCCTGTACTTCCTGGAACTTTGTCAGGGCAGCCTAATTTATTGCTTCCTCCTGTGCGCCCAGGTCTGGGAAGTTTATCTGTCAGGCCTCCAATTCAACCGACAACTTCAACTGCTCTAAACCAGCAAATGCATACCTCTTTGCTACAGCATTCTGTACATGTTGGAAACTCAACTGTTGGGCATAATATTCAAATGGTTCGTCCAGATGGCAAATTTCAGGTGCCAAGTTTTGCATGTGTTTTAGTTTTTTTATGTTGAGATATGGATTTTTTTTTTAAGAAAATCTATGCATTAAAAGTTAATATTATAACGTACCATGCTGCTTTAGCCCCACCTTTCTTTTCATGGGATGATTATTCTTGCTTTCTGCACTTTGTTATTGGTTATTGTTATTTTAGTAGCCATTTGTACTAGAGAAAGAAAGCAGATGTCTGTATCACAGGATAATAGAAATACAAAAACTAGACAATAGGAGAAACCCACATCAAACAAGCAAAGCTTCCATTCCAGCTATTTTGTCAAAGAAGAAACTTCTTTTGAGCACCATAAGGATGCCTGATATATCACTATACCACATCAAAGCACAGATAGAGTATTTATACTTTTTGGCCAATATGGGAAATATTTCTGCAGAAATGCTTGGCCATGTGTAAAATTATGAGTTTGTCCGTTCCCTGCTCATTCTACCCAGGTATGATATTTGATTTTCCCAACAAGTTGGCTTGTTTTTAGACCCTGAACTCTCTCAGCTGAGGTAACTTGTGAGTTCAACAAACAACATTGATCAAAGTATTACCAGTCAAGCCAAACACTTAACCTTTGAGGGAGCTATATCCCTCCTAAGTTGCTAGAGCAGGGTTGCAAGTTGAATGATTTCACATTGTAAAGTGAAAATATTAAGGAGTGCAAATCCAGTGCTCCGTTTGTATTTCATGTTATAAATAGGTGGGTACTTCATCCCTTTAGTTTTTTTTTTTTTTTTTTTTTTTTTTTTTTTTTTTTTTTTTTTTTTTTTTTTTTTTTTTTTTTTTTTTTTTTTTCTTTCTTGTTTGCTTTAGTTTTTGAAGACTTTCTACCTCTTGCATTTGTATATTTAATTTTGTTTTTAATAAATAGGTGGGTATCAAAAGAATAAGGTGGTTAATGAAGAAAAATTTATGAAAGAACCTACTATTGAAGCATCATTGTCATTTCGTAATGTTTTCACATTATTTACCATACGTAGAAATATCTAGCATATTTCCCTTTGTGCTTTCCAATTGAGATACTATGTAGCTGATAGTGTTTAGAAGTTTATTTTCTCTTCACTTCTGATGAGCTGGCTACAACTGCTGTTTTATATGCCCATATTTTCAAACAATATATTTAACTTTATCTATTGAAACAGCCTGGTCCCGCCATATCGTCATCTAATTCTCAGTTGTTGAGTAAAGGTGATTCTTCTAATATAACGTATTCAAACATGCCTATGGGAATAGAGAAAACAAACATGGTTCGTGATTCTTCAGAACCTTTTTCTCGCCCATCAAAGCTCATGAAATTGGATGAGGGAAGGAGTACACCTCTTTCTACTGGGATATCAGACGTGCCTGTCACCGATGGACCATCTCATGCCCTTGGAAGAAGCTCATTGCCTGTACATGCAGCTCCTAAAGCAGAAGGGCAATACTCTGAGCAACAGTCTTCTCAGGTATGTGACTTGGTGATCCATTGATGAGAAGTGAAGGTGAATTATTTTCTCATGAATTATTGTTCGAGTTTGGATGCAGAAGTTGTCGTAAGGTCATGTCTTTTGACAGTATTTTGAGTACTTTTTCGTTTGGTTGCTAGAAGAGATAGTCTAACCTTAAAAAGGGTGTCTAGAATAAACTTCAGAATTGTTTAATGTTTCCTGTTTTCTTAAATAAAGTTTGAAATTTACATTAGATTATGTGCGTATGGTTAGGTATACTTAATTGGGGTGCATCTAGTAGGAACTGAACCTTCAAATTTGCCAGTTATTTGACATACGCAATCAGTATTTATGCTGTGAAGTTTCCTTATCTTTTTAGTTTGAACTTTGAAATGTCATCACTAGGCGAGTAAATTTATGCTTTATTTATGCACACGGCCAATGAACCAAAGTGTTTCTGTGATTATTGGCGTCTGAACTATCTTTAGATCACTAGTATGCTAACCACTAATTGGCGCGGAACTAGAGATTGATATAACGGATCAATTGTGTAGTTTATGGATCAAGCTAACATGATGGTTAGTGCAAAACGCATCGTATGACTTTTAATTAAGAGATCCAATGTTTACTCCCTACCTTGTTGGCTAGCTAAACTTTTTCCTGAAAAAAATGCTTTTAAATGTTACATATTTACATTTCTTTTGCTGTTTCAAAGTTTTGTTTTGACTCTTTTAACCACAATGGACCCTATCTTGTTTGATTACCATCCATAACCAGTCGTTCTGGATATAGAAATCATTATTTGATTTTCTTTAATCTTCCCAGCTTCCTCCTGATGTGGAGTCTGTTTTGCTGCAACAAGTGTTGAATCTGACACCAGAGCAATTGAGTTCCTTGCCACCAGAGCAGCAACAACAGGTCATTCAGCTCCAGCAGGCTCTTCGGCGAGATCAGATGCAACCCTCATGACAAAGAGAGGTCATGAACAGTTCAGATAGCAACAACTTATTGTATACTAGCATTTGCTGTAGATTAGATTCAGAATATTAAAATTCTTTCGACTATTGCTTCTTTTGTAATTTGTTTTCTAGTTCGTTGTCCAAATAGCTGATGTAGCAATGAGGAGATCCAGATGAGCGCGTATTTAATCCTTTAGAAGAGATATATTGTACAATAATAATTTTGGCGATAATTATTTTTGCTGTTGGCATATCTTTAGTGTGGGCTGAATAACTTTGCCTTGTCATTGGAGCTATTGTAAACATGCATATGCTTGAATATGTTGTCTGCGCTATGTATTATCGCTGATCCCCCTTAATTTAGACAATAAAATATCTAAGCTCAATATCCAGCATATTAATTTTCTTTTGATTATTTTTCCTTGTTTCGTTTTCTTTATCATTCTGAAGTTTTACTATTCACAGCATACGATATACAGTACAGTGCAATTGCCAGGTTTGTGATCGTACATAGCGCCCAATGCCCACATATTTTTAGCAATATGACGGTAAACGGTTGGGTTGTCATTTGAAAACAGTGAACAATATTGTACTCGAAAGAAATGCATCCCACTTTTCGTACAGAAGGAAAAAAAGACAATTTGAAGGCAAGAATTATGATCAAATGGTTTATTCCTCGTGACACTGAAATATGCTTGATTTACTTCTACAAGATTACAGAGCGTGACATTTGTTCTTTATGCTAATACGATGACAAACAAATTTGTTTATTTTAAGATCCTTGGTTGCCCTATTAATTGTCTTTCCTCTTCCCGTACAATTTTTTTTTCCTTTAATATATATGCAATATGCAGTGTACCGATGTAAATAATTTTGTATACATGTCCTCAAACCAGATGAGGTAGAAATTACGTCATTCATAAATTTCAAATGTGTAAGCTAATTCATTTGTTGGGAAAGGAGAACTAGTAATCCTTGTGGCCCTACTCATAGTTTGTTAAGAAAACTGATAAATCCAAACCACACCACAGGAGAAACGTCCACACCAATAAGAGGGGGAATCGCTCTGCGGGTAGGAATGAGGAGTGGCTCAGTGGGAGCATAGGCTATACGTGGAAATTTTCCAGTGGGAGTTTTGGGTACCAAGAAATGACCTAACGCAGTGACCAACTTTGCAGTTGCAGGGTCCGGATCAGCAAGAACCAATCTTGTCATCAGATCTTTGGAAACATGTGAATTTTCTGGTATGCTTAGCTTAAGGGAATTCAAGAGTAGATCTGAATTAAGAGATGTCTGTGTGGTAGCTGCATCCCATAGTGATGATATTACGATGCCTGCAGATTCTACAACTTCTTCGTAATGTGAGCAGCAATCCACGACTTAAGAATTGCCACTTCTTTTAGTGGGATATTGTGAACTTTTCAACAAAAATTAGAATCTCAAATTAGGCTGACATAACACGATATTTTGCAGTGTGGAAGAAAATACACGCGTTTTAAAAGGAAAAGGGATAATTGAAATCTTGAGACACATTCAAATCCAGCCACTAGCCAATACAAACCGCCATTAGCTTCAATTCGGAGTGACAATCGGTAGATACCCTAATATGTTTCATCCAACTGACTCAAAACAGAAGAAACTACCCAAAATCCAAAATCTGAATCCTCAAATAACTAGAAATAAATTTACATTTGCCCACTTAATCCTAAATACTGGAAACATTCAATAAGCAACTGCAATGGGAATTTGATTGTCATTCCAATTTTCTTCACTGACAGTAATACTATATAACATAAAAAGTGTGCAAAAGAGAAATGACTCCGCATTTGGAAATACTCTCGTGTTGGTAGAGCAACATCAAACAAAAGCCTAATATTTTCAATTTTGTCCTTTGAACTGTAAAAATCAAACACTCGGGTTATGATTATTGAATAATTATGACTCAATTTTGGAAATACTCCCATGTTGGTAGAACACCCTCAAACAAAGGCCTAAGATGTTCTGAAATGACAATATCCCATCACATTCATCTTACTACGAGTCCATGAGTGAATAAAGGGAATCCATGCCCATTTGAACTATCTTTCTACAGCCACAAACAACATAAACCACAACACAGAAGACTTTAAGTTTGACATGGATCCTTCAAAGATTCTTAAACAGGTACACAGTTAAAAATCATCTTAAATAAACTTATAAATTAATTTTTATTATGGTCATAAACTCCAACAAACAATTATATATAGAAAGAGTATTTCAATTAAATTCATAACATAACAAGCCACACCACCATCAATGAAGAAAGTCATGGAATTACAACAACAATAATAACAACAATGGCAATAATCATACGTACAATATAAGAATAGCCGTGTGGTTAATTTACAAAAGAAACCTCAAAGAATTAAAAAGAACCAAAACCATAACACTGTCTCTGATCACGGTAGATACATACACAAACCCCATTAAATTAAAAAAGACCGAACAAGACGGAGACCCCCAACAAGATGAGCCACACAATGTGCACCAAAAGCAGAGCCTGTCCAGGAATCGGTGCCGATCCCCCATTCCCCACTTCACAGAACCCCAATTTCGCAACCTCCACGCCGGCGCACGCTGCCTCAGCGCAACCGCACCAGTACGTGACGCCATCCGCGCCGCACACCGGGTCGGCGCGGAAGCACTTAGCGGGGCACGACGACGGCGTCGTTTGGCCGCACAATCTCTGCGATGGCAGCCGGAGAACTCCGGGTTCCTCGAGATCCGCTGTCGAAACGGGTAGGAACATGCAAAGTGCAACCACGGTGATCGCGGCGGCGAGGAGCCGGTGGCGAGAGGGTGGGAATTTCCACATGGTCGGTGTCGGAGATCGCGAGCTACGAGAGCTCGCCGTGGCGGATTTGAGGACTCAGTTAGGGGAAGTTTTGGGATTTGGAGATTTGGAAGAATGGGAGGGTTTCGGAATTGAAATTGGATTGAACCCTAATTGAGGGAATTTGGGGATTTTGTTTTCCGTGTTAGCGAGGAAAAAGGGAAGGCAAAAGGAGAAAGAAAGAATATTTTTGTTTGTGGTGTGGTTGTCGCAGAACGGGTATGGTATTTACACCTAATTTAGAAAAAAAATTGGAACATGAAATTGTGTTATTGATGGGAGGAGTTTCAAAAGGGGAAAATAGTATATTGCTCTGTAATTGGGCTAACGGTCGTTATTTAAACGTGAAAGGGACCACTCCTGTGTGGAGTTCATTCTCAGTGTGTGTTAGTATTTCTTCAGAAGATTCACAGTCTTCATGTAAGAGTGTTTTTTTAATTTTTTTTAATTTTTGGACTTCAGAGTTCTATTTTTTTTTATATGAGAAGGGAAAAATTGCTGACAATGGTGAAAAGGTTCTTTTTCAATGGTGAAAATGGACCAGATTAGAAAATTATGGTAAAAATAATTAAATTATATAAGTAAAAGCTTAACTATAACTTTCTTTATGTGTTTTTTGTGTGCTTTCTTCATTTGCAAGAAAAAAAAAAAACTCTATTATGGTTTTGTTATCTAGAGTAATGTATAATGTACACAACAGGTGGGTTTATAATACAATGAAGATTATTCTGTCAGAGTGATACGGTATATCACTATGGTATTATTATTTGTTAAATAATAATTTTTAAAATGTCAAGATAATGTTAGAAAGTACTACGAGAGTTATATCTTTTGAGCGGGTTCATCTTTCTCTAAAGCATTTTAGCATTTTGGAGACTGGCCTTTCATTTTGTTTACATTGTGTTAAAGGATGTTTATATTGTGTTAAAGGGTGTAGAGTGCAAAGTGAGATGTATTATGCTTATATATTCAACTATCTAATGGAAGGAAAATTTCGTTTAATACCAATTTTGATCCTAATATAAGTAGTGAAAAATTAATTTGATTTTTCAGTTTTTTATTTCATTTAATGTAATTTATTCTTTTTTAAATAACTTAATTTAATTCCTTTTATTAAGGTTATTCATCATATAAACCATAGAGTGACATGTTACATAATATTTGTAGGTATTTTGTGAAAAAAATTTGTTTTTTATTTTAATTGAAAAGAGAAAGAACTTGGAACTTTTGTGTATGGAATGTTTGCCAGACTTGGAGAGTGATTTTAGTGATGGTGTTAAAAATAGTGACGATTGAGCTTGTGGTTTTACGTTGTTGGTTTGTGCAGTGAAGTGCTTTTCTATTGACTTTCTAAGATTAGTTGCACTCACTGAATTTTAAATTGTGATTGTTAATATTTGGTTTAGACTATGAGAATTTATTTTTTAATGGACACCAACATGAACATTGTAAAGATCATTAACTATCATGTTTTTAAAAAGATTTATTCTATAAATATTATAACAATTGAGGAGTATTGACAGAGATTGTTAGTCTTAACAAGGATGTTCTTAATAAGATGAAAAAAATTGAAACCTAATTTATGTGATGATCGAAGTTAACAAAACTTTTAATAAAAGTTGTTCAGAAATAATATTAGAATTTCATCCATTATAGTTGCAAGATAGGTACCAAGACATTGATAAAGAGTGAAACAAACCTTTCAACTTAAGAGAAGAGGAAAAAAAATGTAAAAGAGATAAATATCATACTAATTTCTTTCTCGGTGTAAAGTTCTTTCAAATGTTATAATTTCATGTTATTATCCACTTAACAATATCAGTGACAATATAATATACCAAGTTTAGAAATGAATTTAAAATCGTATTGAATAAATTAAAAACTAAGAGATGGAAGTGATTTTTGACTAGTTATATTATATTGAGACTAAAAGTAGTATTAAAACAAAAAAATGTTAACTTGTTCCTATATTACTTAAATGATAATGTTTGATCAAGTTTAAAACTTGTGGCCTAAATGTAAACTTATGAATAAACATGTTTTAGAAACTAATATTTATATTTAAAAAATAAAAATAATAATATTGTTTTTAAAAGATTTGTATTATTATTTATATTTTAATATTTAAATTGCTGCAATTAACAGTTTAATTTTACAATTTCAACTTTAGTGAATTGTTATAATTAAAAATTAATTACATTAAATAATAAAATTAAACGTATTATAAATATAGGATGCATGATCCATTATCCACTTATATTTATGACATATACAGGAGCAAAGGCATAAAATGCCACTTACCAGCTATCTTTCTTCTCTTCTCTTCACTCATCAGAGGGGACATCCCTTCCCCTCTCCCTCCTCTTTGTTTCCAACCTTTTCTTCTCAAATCTCTAAATCAACTTTTTTTTCTTCCTCTAAAGTATATATATAGATCCAAACACAATATAAAGCCAATTTAAGGTCGAGCTAAACAAAAAGATACAAGAGCCAAACAAAATTGATAGATTCTGTCTGATATAAATTTTGAGTGATGGAATATGTCGTTCAGCTCAAGCCAACCAATTTGACAACTATAAGTGCAATGTTTGTTGGAAGATGTTCTACTATGTTTTCGGTTTTGATTTATAAAATGATTGTTTTATTGAGTCATGTTGTGGTCCTATAATATTTGGTGTAGGTAAGAGTGAAGAAATTATTTTATTGATTTTCTTTATCATTCTAGGTTGTCATACATTGTTTGTTATCTTCTTAGTTGCATAAACATCTAAATTTTGTGTTGAAGTACAAAACAGACAATGTGTGAAGTCCTCAGTAATGTACCGTAGGGGCCAGGGCTGTGTACGAGAGCGTGATGAAGATTTTTGGTCTTACTGGGAATATGTTGCTGAACTCAGAGTTGGGATCTGCTGCAATGATACTGAGGTATAAATAGGTGGGAAAATGTTGGATGTTGGCTTGAAAAAATTGACAATAATTGCAAAAGAAATTGATAAGGTGGCAAAATTTTAGTTATTGATTCACCACATTCCACAACTTTGTTTTTTTTTTTTTTCCTTTGACATATACAATAGGCAATATACCGGTGTGATTAATTTTATAAACATGCCTTCCAACAAAATGAGGAAGAAATTACGTCATTCATAAAGTTCAAATGTGTAAGCTAATTGACTTGTTGGGAAAGGAGAACCAGTAATCCTTGTGGCCCTACTAATATTTCGTTAAGAAAACTGATCAATCCAAACCATACCACAGGAGTAACGTCCACACCTGCAAGAGGAGGAATCACTTTGCGGGTAGGAATGAGCAGTGGCTCCGTGGGAGCATAGGCTATTACATACGGAAATTTTCCCACTGGGAGTTTTGGGTACCAAGACATGACTATTCTCAAGATAAAGAGAAAACCAAACACTGAGAGGAAGGGACCTAGAAACCCAATGGCCAACTTTGCAGTTGCAGGGTCCAGATCAGCAAGAACCAATCTTGTCATCAGATCTTTCGAAACATGTACAGTTTCTGGTATGCTCAACTTCGTGGTACCTCCATCCAATAGTGATGATATTGCTATGCCTGCAGATTCTCCAACTTCTGTGTAATGTGAGCAACATTCCACGACTTGAGAATTGCCATTTCTTTTAGTCGGATACTTTGAACTTTTCTGCAACAATTAGGATCTCAAAATTAGGCTGACATGACAATATATTTTGCAGCGTGGAAGAAAATACATGCGTTTCATAGGGAAAGGAGATCATTAAAATCTTGAGGCACATTCAAATCTAGACAGTAGCCAATATAATCCGCCATTAGCTTCAACTAGGAGTGACAATGGGTAGATACCCTAAGATTTTTCAACCAACTGACTCCAAACAGAAGAAACTACCCAAAATCTGAATCCTCAAATAACCTGAAATAAACTTATATTTTCCCACTTAATCCTATATACTGGAAACATCCATTCAATAAGCTACTGCAATGGGAATTTGATTGAAATTCCAATGTTCTTCACTGACAGTAATAATACGTTCCGTGATCTGTATAAGACAAAAAAGTGTGCAACAGAGAAATGACCTGGCAGTAAACTGATATTGAACAAGTATGACCCAATTTTGGAAATACTGTCATGTTGGTAGAGCATCATCATCAAACAAAAGTGTAGTATGTTCAATCTTGTCCTTTGAACGGTAAAAACCAAATACTCTCTTGTTATGATTATTGAATAATTATGATCCAATTTTGGAAATACTCTTATGCTGGTGTAGAGCATCATCAAACAAAGGCCTAATATCTTCAATCGTGTCCTTTGAACTTCAAAAATTAAATTCCTCACTTTGCTTATTATGCACACCTTCAAAGTAATTACAAGATAACATAGAACATTTCAACGCTTCTTTCCAAACTCTTCAAAAATATATCAATAATAACTAAAGGACCCCGACTACAAGACCATTGGTTGCTAAACCAATCAGAACCTCAATACATAAAACCAATCTACCATAACTGAAATACCAATGTCCTATTACATGGCTTCTCTTGTGGTTCTTCTTAAAAAGTGGTTTAGGCCTAACAACCCTACAAAACCGGTTTGTAGGTGGCAATTACTCTCACTTATATACTATATTTTGTTATTGTCTCTAGTTAATGTTGGATTTGAGTTTTTTTCCAATAATTCTTTCCATTTTCAAATAAAACATAATATGTAGATTTACACCTCAATTTCATCCACTTTTGATATCATTTAAAACAATCATGTGTCACCAGGATCCTTAAATTAGTACTGCTATAGTGAATGAATTCTAAGGAGTAGAATATTTCAGCCATTTGAACCGTATTTGCTCTATTCATGCTATATTATCCTGAAGACACTACCTACTGAATATTCATATCAAATATTATTTTTCCTACCATTCCTAGTTAAATCAACTTGTATCATTCATATTGCACCACAAATCCACCCTAAAGGAGCTTTGCTAACACCACAAATTCATATTGAATCAATTTGTATCCCTTATTTGTAGCACAATTGGAACAGCTCAGTCTCCAAGATTACAAGACCACGATGACGGTGAAGGTTTATCCTCCACTAACCCACCTATCCCTCTCCTTGTCTCAGGCGCTTTTACTTCAATACTAAAGAAGGTCTTCTACTCATTCTAGACTCTTGACTTTGAAGCTAAACATTGTTTTATTTATTTGGTTACTATGCAGAGATAAAGAAAAACCACTTGAACTCGCTACCTATCCCTCCTTCCCTTCTATTATTACCACCAAACTAATCTTATTTGGGCACGATTAATTCAACATTTCAAAGTGATATAGAAGGCTCTTTCAATTTGATATATTGTCCTCAGATAGCAACGCCAAACAGAATTCCTAATACCTCGAAACTCAAGAGATTTGAGCTCTCAGATCCACATAAGCTTCAATGCAAACACCCATTTTTCTTTCCAATTATTTTGGCCACATACAGTCGGAATTTGTTTTTTGTTTTGTTCAGTGCCATATAGCATAAGGGATGAAGGGATTTTGCTATAATAAGAAACATAAAGAAGAACTCCTTAATTATTTACAATTGTTCAGATAATAAAACCACTGTTCTGCATGTTCTACAACTCCCCTGAAATCCTGGGCATGGCTGCGTTTTCTTTTTTTAAAACTATTCAAGTAAACAGAGACCAAATTGAAATTAAAACGGTAACAATAATCTAAGAATTCCAAGCTAGCTCTTTCACACATGGCATTTCCTCTTTCTTCATCATGGCCATCAAAATCACTAAACCATTTCTAAATTCTATACAGAAGGAAATATGAACATGAATTGAAGTAACAAACTCAGAAAAATCTCAAAAGGGTATGCCAAACTTTGCCAATGAAAGCATTCCCGCGGGTAATTTGCATAAAGTAATGCTTACCCAGATGCCAAAGCGAAAATTGTTTGGTTTGAATATTGAAGGTTTGCATTGCCGACCTACAAAATTGGAAAATCGAAACAACAAAAAGTGTGAAGCGGGCTTTGATAGGTTGAAAAGCATACGAGAGTTGAATACTCACCTCTGATTCCAGCATGAGCATGAAAAGTGTTCAGACTCAGAAGATAAGATTGCGTTGCCATTGTGTCTCGCTGGAACGTGATGAAAATAAATCCACTCGTTTATATTTCTGAGTTTTTATTTAAGCCACGTATTCATCTTTAATGCTTTACTTTCTCCATTTGTTACCCTTGAAAAAAGGTTTGTTTTTTATTCGAATAAAACTAAAATTAATTTTAAAAAATGTAAAATAAAATGTATTTTACTAATAGGTTTCTGTATGGCCCAATCATATGGTGGATAAAACATGTATAGTATTTGTTCATTTCAAAATAAGAGATCCACTAATATAAGGAGAGTTTAATTCGTAACTGCAGTAAGAATAATTTTTTTAAAATATTAATAATTAATAAACGTGATTGATATAGCATTGCAAATAATAATTATAAACCTTTTATATATAACAATTTATTATTATATGAAAGTATAAAATTATTTACAGTATATATTATTTAGTTGTATTTAAATACAAATTTACTTGTGAGATTGCTAACACTTCCCTTTGAAAAGGTATTTATATAAATTACTTCTTAATTACTTTTCAATGAAGAATTTGTTTTGTGTTTGAAGGAATATTCATAAAATTAATCTTGAATAAAATTGATTTTGAAATTTATTTATGGTTAAATGTTGTTATTACAGAAACAAAGTTAATAAAGTTCAATTTATAATTTCTAATCAACATATAAACTACCTAAATTATAAATCCAACAAAATCAATTCTTCAATCTTAACCTAAACTTACTAATATTTACCTAAAACCTCATTCAATTTTGTTTCAATCAGAATTATGAAACAAAACAATGAAAAATGAGAAATTAGTTTGTATCTTTTGTTGAACTTTTTTATCCTTTTAAGTAGTTTTATCTCATTTTTCATATTTCTTTCTATTTTTTTTTCAAAAAAAATTTGTTTAGGTTTACCTTTTCATAACTTTTTATGATTATTTCTCGAGATTGTTTAACCAACATGCTCTTTAAACAATATATCTAATATAACTTTAATATTTGCACAACAAATTCACTAACCATAATTTTTTAGAGGTGAATTCTAAATTTTAATGTAAAAATATTTTTTTTTTTATTCAAAGTTTACATAAAGATTAAGTGTATAGAATGACCAAGAAAATAATATTGTATTTAATATTAAATTTCTAAGTTGTCTAATATTCATAATCAAGTTCTAAAATCATTTTCCAAATTCTAGAGACAACAAAAAACATAAAAGATTAAGACATGTACATTGAGTATAAAGAAAGAACACAATAATCATTTAAAGAAATTTATATTGTAATAAAGAAGCTATATACATATGAGATTAATTATATCCAATCTATATAAAAATGGAAGTTATCTACTCTGAGATATTTGGAGTAAAAAAGAAACTAAAAAAAATTATGAACTTGAAGTTGGAACTCCACCCTAAGTATTCTTCCTGGCACAAGAACTTCCTAAGGTGTCTTTCATATTCTGCTTCCAAAAATTTAACTTTTCACTTTTTTATTCACTTCTATAAGTAGACTATTATTGAACAAACGTTGATGTTATAATTAGTGTAAATTTAGTATCTAGCTTATCGAATGAACTGCTGACCCAACAAATTCAAAGTCATTCTTTTTTGGTAAAAATTTTAGTCATTGTATTAACTTTTTCCTTCCTTAACTTTAGGCTTTTATTTTTCTAAAAAAATGATACGAAATAAACGGTAATCACTTATATAAAAAAATGTTTAAACTATAAATTTTAACACCAAACATAAATATAAATAAAAAAATTAATTCATATGATAAAACAAAATATATTATCATTATTATCAGTAGACAAATTGGTACTGGTGTATTTTTAATTTATAAGTTATATGTACTAATAAACTCATTATTTAATTTCCACTAACCATTTAGATTTTATTTCTATCCTCCAACCCACCTTGTGTATGTATATTATATACGTAAGGCTAGCATGAAATCTGTAATATCATAACCATATGTATTGTAGTGACAAAAAAATAAACAATGACAAACTTATATTTGGACATAAATGTACCCCAAATCAAATCTCAACTTATTTTATGTGTCAAGAAGTGCACATCATGCAAAGGCTCGTCAAAAATAGACTAGTGATCATATATCAAAAGCAAAATAAAAAAAACAAAAAAACAGTACATTTTGACCTGCATCATTTGTACTTTTCCTTATACCTACTACATAAACATATATCACTTTATTAAACATAAACTAAGGTAATATATCCACTAGATGAATGGAGGCTTATTGTGATTTCATCCTATTTAATCAAATCCAACATAAAAATTTTATATAATCAAATATTAATAAGAACTTTCCTTTCAAACACACTCCATATGCCCACGTAACAACAAAACACATCAACCTCCATTATACATATTTTACCCGCTCTTTTATGAAGTTGATTGTGACGTTTGAACTTTTTCCTTGTTTTTTTACATTATCTTTTCCTCTGAAAGATTCCTTTTTACTTTTTTTTTTTTCGTGTTGTTGACTTAAATAATACTAAAGTATTACTATATTTATCAAGTTTTTCTCTTAAACATTATATTATGTTTTGTGTGCATGCTTCTTATGCACATTCATTTTAATTGTTGGTCATTAAATGTAATATCAATAGTATTGAATTTTCATTTAAGATATCTTTTCCTTTTGAAAGTTCATTTTATTTTCTAAACATAATTTTTTTTTTTTTTACTGAATGATCATGATGATTATAACCTATTTTTTTATAAATCAAACATGAGATACGCTAAAAACGACAAAACTTATCTATATTGTCATTTTAAAATTTATATTTAATGATATATAAAAAATAAAAACTTTTTAATGTTAAATTCATTTTGCCAAATCTTTTCTACAACTTTTTTCAAAATTATAAAAAAATTCATAAAATAAAATAATAAATAAATTATACTTTGAAAAAAGTAACTTCTATAATAATTCATATATAGAAATTAGTTTTATCTTATAAAAATATTTTTTTCTCTCCTAAATTATGGTCCGATCACTCATAAATAATAATAAGAACAATTAATAATGTTCGTGATTAATAATGATAAATATTTTCATTAACTTATATTTCACAGTGTTTAAATTTTAAAACATCCAAGCAAAAAGTACAATTATTGCACTAGTTTTGATTTTAATTTAATTCATTTTTTTCAGACAACAATAATAATTCAATCCGACACATTTTAAAACAGCTTAGGTGTTACAACTGAGTCTCACTTTTTTTTCTGTCGTACATCACTCGTCTCTTCACCTGACATTGAACGAAAATGGCGGAAACTCTTATCCAGATCGGCATTGTTGGCTGCGCCGACATAGCCCGGAAGGTCTCCCGCGCCATCAATCTCGCCCCCAACGCCGCCATATGCGCCGTCTCCAGCCGCTCCAGCGACAAGGCCGCCGCATTCGCCGCCGCCAACGGCCTCCCTCTCTCTGCTAAAGTTTACGGCTCGTACGAGGCCCTTCTGGAGGATCCTGAGGTGGACGCTGTGTACATGCCACTCCCAACGAGTCTCCATCTGAAGTGGGCCGTGCTAGCGGCCCAGAACAAGAAGCACTTACTGCTGGAAAAGCCCGTGGCCCTCGACGTGGCCCAATTCGACTACATTCTGGAGGCCTGCGAATCGAGTGGGGTGCAGTTCATGGATAATACGATGTGGGTCCATAACCCCAGGACTGCGGCCATGGCCAACTACCTCAACGATGCGCAGAGTTTTGGTAACCTCAAATCGGTATTCACTCCGTTCCTTGCATAACTGCATTGCAATGCAACTGCTTTTCTTCACTTCGATTTTATTTTAATAATCTTCCTGGTTACAAAAAAAACATATGGTTAGAGACATTTATAACAAGGATGTTATAAAGAATCAATGTTTTGATGATTCAGCGAGTGTGTGAGGGACTGAATAATTGAATTTTTATAGATATTTTTGGTCGGGGAATGCAGAGAAAAATAGAGGTTTTATTTAAGAGAAGGTAGAGAAAGCCTGATCTTGTTTTCACAGATTGATGATTCTTGTTGTGTGTTCTGAGTTGTACAGGTTCGAACCTGCTTCACATCTGCAGCGGATTCAGATTATCTGAGCAGAAACATTCGGGTAAAGCCTGATCTTGATGCTCTTGGTGCCCTGGGTGATCATGGGTGGTATTGCATCAGAGCAATCCTGTTGGCTGCCAACTATGAATTGCCTAAAACAGCGGTTGCTTCATATGAGCCTGTGCTCAACAAAGATGGAGTGATATTAGAATGTGGAGCTTCTCTGTACTGGGAAGATGGGAAAGTAGCCACCTTCCATTGCTCTTTCTTGGCAAACTTAACAATGGACATAACTGCTATTGGGTCAAGAGGAACTCTACATGTGCATGACTTTATCATCCCTTATCATGAGAATCAGTCGTCATTTCTGGCTGGTACAGAAACCAGTTTTAATGATCTTGTCACAGGGTGGGCTAAACAACCAACCAAGCATACAATAAACACTGATCTCCCTCAGGAAGCGCTTTTGGTTAGAGAGTTTGCCCGCTTGGTGGCAGAAATCAAATTCAAAAAATCCAAGCCTGACAAGAAGTGGCCAACAATTAGTAGGAAAACCCAACTGGTATTGGATGCTGTTAAGGCTTCCATTGAGAGGGGTTTTGAGCCTGTTCAGATTCAGGAGTAAACACCTCTCCACTCTATCTCATTTTGTACCCTGCTGAAGTGAGATTCTTCTGTTCTGCATTCCAAATAAAAATCCTTTATGCATCTGTGAGCTGTTCATTTCTGTGAAATAATCTTCTAATTATCAATTTCATTTCTTTAGAGGATGGTTATTGGTGAATGAACAGAATAAAATTGCCTTAATTGTGGGAACACCAGTGATGACCAGGCTCCTACAAGAATCTATGTATTCAGTTACTTTCCACAGGATCTTCAATCATCCAGATACTCCTAATTTTGAAATCTCCCACAAAGTTTTACCAATTTTTCATTTATTTGAGATGGAGGAGCTCAATTTTCACTGTTAGAACAAAGTGATCAATAAATTTTAGATGGTCCGGCATTTATTCCTTGGTCTTCTTCTTAGAGAAATGAAATTTTGATAATTCCTTTTTAGGATTAATATAGTTAGGTTATTTTATTTGATGTGAATATCTTTGCGTTTTATTAGTTTAAGATTTTTTTTACTACTTTTGTTATAATTAAGGGTTTGCAACTTTTGTTACAATGTAAGTATCTTCTACGGTTTAAATATGCTTAGTTTTTAAATTAGCTAACACTGTTTTTTTCCTTCCTCAAATACAAATTTATATCTTTTAATTTTTAGATTTTGCCAAATGTTATTTTCTCAGTTGTGTGTGTTAGGAGGATAACGAATTATGCCTCCTTTATTAAGCATTAAATTATTGAAGTTAAATTATGGTAATTAAAATTTCAATCAATCTAATGAAACATCTTCCCAATATGACATACAATATATATATATATATATATATATATATATATATATATATATATATATATATATATATATATATATATATATATATATATATATATATAACTATTAAAGACTATTATTCTGATTATCGTACTATTAATTTATAATATAGAATTGTCTCCATTCCAGACAAATCGTATAATATTTTATAACATCTAAACAAAATGGTTGACTTGTCGTGTTTTTTGGGTCATTGAAATTATTGGAATGATCTAACCATGTCTATAGTTGGGGTGGATATACACCTGAAAAAGAATTCTTTCGACCTTTCTTTTTGTAGCCCTTTTATTATGATTGTTTATTTATCTTAACATTATTTAAATCTCCCATTTTAAAGTTTTTTTCAACAAAAGCAGGTGAGGCATATAAATACACATAAAAAGAAAAGATAAAAAGTTTCGTTTTTTTAAATGTGAATAAACCAAGCACGCATATTTCGGTTCTCTACTCCTAATCACCTACAATCATCACGATTATGAATTTAAACATTAGTTCTCCTAAACAAACTGCACCTCACTAACAAACATCACATGCAGCAAACATCACGTGCTGATTCTTGTTTGTGCCCTCAAATTTTTCTAACAGTTCAATCCTCAAATTTTTCCAACAGTTGAATCGTTGAATCGTAATGTTAAAGTTTCTCTATCACATAGATCTAGAGAAAAATTTCATATACAAAGTTAGGAATACATCCCTTTCAGATATTTGAAAATTGATTTTAACTTTATTCATATCAAAATAACTATCATATTCTAATCCATTGATAGACTACACTACTTTAATCTCTATAAAAGTCATGGACCTTTTATATTAAGTAGATTTGAATCACGTCAGGAGAAAAAAACCAACAAATTTCATCATGGACCTTCTCATCTTCCTGTCACTCCTCACACTGTTCCTCGTCACCACCCGGTTCATTCTCAACCGCCGCGTTAAAAAAAACCAACCCCCGGGTCCAACCGGCTTCCCGATAATCGGAAACCTCCACCAACTGGGCCCCAAGCCACACTGCGCCCTCTCCTCTCTGGCCCAAACCCACGGCCCAATCATGTCCCTCCGTCTGGGCTCGGTTACCGTGGTCGTGGCCTCTTCTCCAGCCACGGCCCAAGAAATCCTCCAAAAGAACGACCAATCTTTCGCCAACCGCCCCATCCCGGAATCCGTGGCGGCCCAGCCCAACGTGGGCGACACCCTAGCCTGGGCCCCCGCCGACCCACGGTGGCGCAACCGCCGCCGCGTCTGCACCACTCAGATCTTCACCGCCCAGCGCCTGGACCTTCTACAACACCTCCGGCACCGGAAAGTGCAGGAACTGGTTCAGCATCTTCGCAAGCAAGCTTCGAATGGAAAAAGCGTTGCTATTGGAGATTTGGCATTCGCGACGATGCTGAACCTGGTATCGAACACGGTGTTTTCGGAGGATATGGTGGACCCGGAGTTCGAGAGTGCAGGGGAGTTCAAGGAGCTGGTGTGGAGGATCATGGAGGACGCAGGGAGGGTCAACCTCTCCGATTACTTCCCGTTGCTGAAGCCGTTGGACTTGCAGGGCGTGAAACGACACGTGGCGGTTTCATACGTCAGGTTGCATCATATTTTCGACCAAATGATTAGGAAACGTGTTGCGGAGAGACAGGGCCCGCGTGTCGTCAAAGGGGATTTCTTGGATGTGTTGCTTGATCAGTGTGAACATGGTGAGGCGTCCGATTTCACCGTTGAAAGCATCAAGCCGTTGATTCTGGTAAGATCGTCAACCTATATGTGACGCCAAAAATCATGGTTGAGAATTGATTTTAATTTTAATCAACTTTATTTTTTTATTTTATTTTTAAGTAAAAATGATTTATAGTAACTTTTTCACACTCAATTTTTTTGAGGAAAAAAAATTTAAATCTAAATCTAAATCTAAATCATATTATTTCAAAGTTATTTTTGTAAAACTTGGTTTTATAAAATCAATTTCATCACTTTAACTCATTTATTTAAGTAAAAAGTAATGGTATATGAGCATCTCATCATAGTTTCTTTTTTCTGTTATATCTTATCACGGGGTGTATTTGTATTTTTTTACTGAAGTGTTTCTATCTTCATACATGTCTACAAGAGATGATGTATTGGTAGTCTCCATTTTTTTTCCGTAAAAAAAATGTAAGTATATGTTTTACTAAAAACTATTATTATTTCACGAATTTTGTCACTTAAAAATTTAAATTCACATAGAACAATGACAAAAAAAGAAAAAAAAAAACATGTGAAAAAAAGACTAACAACATTCATTTATTACAAATTTTATTTTGGTTCTTGTTTTTATTTTTTCATAACAGAAATCAGAACTTTAACATATTAATCTTTTTT
>Ga0209700_103166_pt1 | contig 32039 bp, 18 predicted proteins | sample SiratroredBW_FD_187528 | JGI IMG/M metagenome (GOLD analysis project Ga0209700, IMG submission 187528) | Root nodule microbial communities of legume samples collected from California, USA - Siratro red BW (SPAdes) (version 2) | ecosystem: Host-associated > Plants > Roots > Nodule | place: USA...
TTTTTTTTTTTTTTTTTTTTGCCGAGGTTATCTTTTGTTTGATCATGACATAACTCACGAGCGTGCAATGTCTTTTCTTCCTTTTGATGTCATTCACTGTTTCCTGCTTTTCCGTGTTTTTAGCCTCTCTCAGTCTCTTCTGTGCTTCATCCTCTTGTGGATGTCATGGTTTAGTGGAAACGAATTTATCATTAAATATTTCGTTTTGGATTCTACTAACCTTTGTGTTAAAGATTTTTTTTTTCTGGTAACTAAGTTGTGCTTTTTGGTCATTTGGTGCGTGATTTTTGCTGTTTATCTTCAGGATCTCTTGGTTTGTGACAATTCCAAAAAGCAATGTCGAAGAAAAATGAAAGATTTTCATATGTATATATCGGATTTGGAGAACCATGTTTTGTAAAAATTTTAGGGGCGGGGTGCTACCTCTAATTTTAATGTTAATTTCTTTTGAACTCTCTCTGATATTTGTTTATTTTATTTATTTATGTTTTTGACAGTTTCCCTGATTTTGAACTGGGGTTGCTGGAGCAATAAATTCAATAAAACAATAAGGGGTGGAGGCGTACCCAATTGAGCAGGTAATACAAGTAAACATTTTTGTGGTAAGACAGTCCAATTTTCTTATAGATTAAACCATAGAAGTAAAGTTGGACTTCATGAATACGAGTTATTTCTTGTTGAATTAACTATGTTATCATTTGTATGATGTCAGATAAATAAATGTAGAAAAGACCATAAGAGTCTGAAATAAGATCAACATTGGTGGTGGAAATCTATAGGCTGAGAGTCTGGCCTGGATCCCATTACAAGATTTTGCCAAATTGAATCCAGCTTTACTGCTGTTCTTTGCTGGAGTTATGGCAACATTGTTCCATTCTGAGTCCAGGCGCTTATATTCTTGGTGGTGGGATAGCCACATTAGCCCAAAGAATTCGAAATGGCTTCAGGAGAATCTTACAGGTCTGTATTTTTGCTCTATATCTTATATGCCTACCATTGTGTTAGAAGAATCTTTATGTTGCTTTGTGCACCTTATTCATTGAAAACCTTGTAAACGTGTAAACTGCCATTTAGTTTTACAAAACATTTACTGGAATTGAGAATTTGAGATCACAATGGGTGCACACTGAGCTGTGTCTCTTTTTCATAAGCCAAATTTCGTCCAAGTACAGTGATTTACCCTAACAAAATTCATAAAAAACCTTGCTTCTGTAGCCTTTTAAGTGATGTTATTAAGTGTTTATACTTTAAGCAGACATGGATGCCAAAGTAAAAGCAATGATCAAGCTTATTGAAGAAGATGCGGACTCATTTGCAAGGAGGGCAGAGATGTACTATAAGAAGCGGCCAGAACTCATGAAATTAGTTGAGGAGTTCTATCGGGCATACCGTGCTTTAGCAGAGAGGTATGATCATGCGACAGGGGAGCTACGCCAGGCCCATAAAACCATTTCAGAAGCATTCCCCAACTTGCTGAGTTATGATTCACCATGTGGTTCTTCAGGCACTGGAGCTGAGCCACACACACCAGAAGTGCCACATCCAATTCGTTCATTTTTGGAGTCAGTTGCCTTACAGAAAGATGCATTTGGGTTTTCTCCAATCCAAAATACTTCAAAAGCGAGTGGAGAGAGTTCTGAAGAATCTGCAAGCGGTCTTAACAGAAAGGGTCTAAAGCAGCTAAACGATATGTTTGGGTTGTCTCCATTATCGGCTGAAAATCTGAATGTGAAGGCCCAGAACCATTCTGAGTCTGAGCGTGCACAGAAAGCAGAAAGTGAAGTTCAAACCTTAAGGAAAGAACTGGAAGATATACAGGCTGACAAGGATTCTGTCTTTCTTCAATATCAGAAGAGTTTGGACAAGTTATCTGAAATGGAAAGAGAGCTAACTAAAGCACAACAAGATGCTGGTGGCCTTGATGAACGAGCAAGCAAAGCTGAAATTGAAATCAAAGTATTGAAAGAAGCCCTTTCTGAGCTTAAATATGAGAAGGATGCTGGTCTAGTTCAGTACAAGCAGTGCGTGGAAAGGATAGCTAGTCTGGAGACTACGTTGTATCTGGCCCAGACGGATGCAAAGGGAAATGATGAAAGGGCTGCTAAAGCAGATACTGAAGCTAAAAATCTCAGAAAAGAACTTGCTACATTGGAGGCTGAGAAGGATGCTGCTCATCTTCAATATAAACAATGTCTTGAAAAGATATCTGTTTTGGAGGCCAAGATCACCCATGCTGAGGAGAATTCCATGAAGCTAAATCAGCAAATTGAAAGAACAGAGATGGAAGTTAAATCATTGAGGAAAAATCTTGCTGATCTGAATGAAGAGAAAGAATCTGTAGCTGTCCTGTACAAGCAGTGTTTGCTGAAAGTATCAACAATGGAGAGTGAAATTTTACATGCTCAAGAAATTTCTAAACGATTAAAAAGAGAAATTGAGATCGGGGCTGAAAAACTGAAGACTGCTGAAAAAAATTGTGATATGTTGGAGAAATCAAATCAATCTCTTCAGCTAGAAGCTGATGTTCTATTGCAGAAGATTTCTATGAAAGATCAAAAGCTTCTAGAGAAGCATACTGAGTTAGAGAGAGTGCAGACTCTGATGCATGAGGAGCAGTCTCGTTTTCTTCAAATTGAAACTACTCTGAATACTCTACAAAAGTCGTATTCTCAATCACAAGAGGAGCAAAGATCTCTTGCTTTGGAGCTTAAACATGGCCTTCAGCTATTGGGGGACTTAGAGCTTTCCAAACAGGGTTTTAAGGAAGAAATGCAACAGATTGTGGAAGAAAACAGGACTTTGCATGAACTTAACTTGTCTTCCACTAGATCATTAAAAAATCAGCAGACAGAAATTTCAGAGTTGAAGAAGATCAAAGAGAAACTTGAACGAGAGTTTGCCTTAAAGGTTGAAGAGAGTAATGTCCTCCAACAGGAATCTGGCCAAATAAAGGATGAAATCCAGGTCTTGAATAACAGATTCCAGACTATATTGGAAGAACTAGGCTCTGTAGGTTTAAATCCTAAATCTTTTGCGGCATCTGTGAAGGATTTACGGAAGGAGATCACAGTGCTAAAGGAGGTGTGCAAAATGGAGCAAGAGGAGAAAGAAGTTCTTCGTGAGAAGTCAAAGGATATGGATAAGCTTTTGAGTGAAAAATCATTTATGGAATCCTCCTTGTCAAAATTGAATGATGAGGTGGATGGATTAAGCATTACGGTGAAGAAACTTCAAGAATCCTGTGATGTTTTGCAGGAAGAAAAATCTAGTCTTGCTGCTGAAAAATCAGCTTTACTTTCACAGTTACAAATTATCACTGAAAGTATGCAGAATCAATTGGAAAAGAATACCTTGCTGGAGAAGTCCCTTTGTGATGCAAAAATTGAGCTTGAAGGTTTAAGGGCAAAATCAAATAGCTTGGAAGAATTTTGCAATTTACTGAATAATGAAAAGCACAATCTTCTGAATGAAAGGAGTGCCCTGGTATCTCAATTGGAGTGTGTTGAAGCTAAATTAGGTAACCTGGAAAGAAGGTTTACAAAATTGGAAGAAAAATATGCTGATATGGAGAAAGACAAAGAAAGTAGAGTCAGTCAAGTAGAAGAACTCCATTTGCTGCTTTTGGCTCAGAAAGAAAAGCATGCTAATCATAAAAATTCAAGTGAGGCCCGAATGGCAAATTTGGAGAATCTCGTTACTCGGTTACAGGAAGAACGTCAAATGGGTAAAAGAGAATTTGAAGAAGAACTTGATAAAGCTGTAAATGCTCAAGTTGAGATGTTTATTTTGCAAAAATGTGTTGAAGACTTGGAGCAGAAGAACATGGGTTTACTATTTGAATGTCAAAAACATGTGGAGGAATCAAAATTTTCTGATAAACTTATCTCTGAGTTGGAGAGTGAAAACCTTATGCAACAGATGGAGCTAGAGTTCTTGTTGGATGAAATCAGAAAGTTTAAAATGGGGATTCATCAAGTGCTTGCAGCTCTTCACCTTGATTCAGGTGGTCATGGCAAAGGGATCAAGCAAGAGGAGATGCCTATATCTCATATTTTGAATAATATTGAGGGCTTGAAAGGATCCCTTGTGAAAACCCAAGAGGAGAAGCTTCAGCTACTTGTAGAGAATTCTGTCCTCCTAACTGTACTTTCGCAACAAGAATCTGAGGGAGTAGAACTGGTGAGAGAGAAAGGGATCCTAGAGCAAGAGTTTGAAAACACAAGAGAGCAATATGCAATGTTGCAAAAGGTTAAGCTTGAACTTCTGGAGATGAACATGCAGCTTAGGTCTGAAGTGACCAAGGGAGAAGAAAAGGAGAATGAATTACAGTCTAAACTAGAAGCCCTTCATCTGGACTTTATAAATTTGCAAAGAACTAATCTAGTGTGTCAGGAAGAAAATTGTAAGTTGCTTGAGGAGAAAAGTTCTCTACTGGGGAGTGTTTTGGACCTTCAAGATGCAAAGTCTGCGACTGAACAAGAGAATAGTATAATCCTCCACGAGGCACTGGCTATGAAAAATCTTACTTTGGTTTATGAGAGCTTTTTCGCAGAGAAGGTCCTGGAACAACGTGCTCTTGCTGAAAATCTCAGTGATCTTCACTCTTTGAACAGTGACCTTAAATGGGAGCTTGGTCTATTAAGGGAGAAGTTTGAGGTTAAAGAAGCTGAGAATGTTTATTTGAAGGAGTCAGTTGAGAGGATGGGCAAAGATATGCAAGAATCCAAAGCTGAAAATGAGCATTTAAATTGTCAAATTGAAAGTTCAGAGAATCTTCTCGAGAAGAAGGATGTGGAGCTGTTAGAAATGTTGGAAAGGCTAAAGGCTGCAGAAACCTTGAGTGCAGAGTTTTGCAGAAATATTGAGAAACTGAAGGGAGAAAAACAACAATTAAGTTTGATCAATGAGAATCTTGAGAGGCAGATTCTTGAACTATCAGAAGGTTGCATGAATCACAAAAAAGAAATTGAACACCTTACGGTAGCAAACAGAAGTTTACTGTCACAGATGAGGTCCTTACGTCAAGAAGTTGACCAACAGAGGGCTAGGCAGGAAACATTGAGTTCAGAGCTGCTGGATAAAACAAACGAATTTGAACTTTGGGAGGCTGAGGCTGCTACATTCTATTTTGATCTTCAGATTTCGTCTATTAGTGAAGCATTGTTGGAGAATAAGGTCAACGAGCTTTCTGGAGTTTGCATGAAACTTGAAGATGAAAGTGATGCAAAAAGCATGGAGATTAAACAGATGACAGAAAGAGTCAGTCTACTGGAAAGTGAAGTTGGAGGATTGAAAGGGCAGTTATCTGCATACACACCTGTCATTAGTTCTTTGAAAGAGGATTTTGCTTCTTTAGAACACACTGCTCTGCTTCGATTAAATAAAGTGCCTGTTGAATGCAATCAAAAACAGAAGGTAGTATTCTGTATTGACTTGTTATCTTAAACTTCTGTTTTATTCTTTTTTATTTCTCCTCGTTAAATGAGCTCTACTCATCCTTGTTTTACCATGAATGTTTGTTTCTCCAGGATGCAGTAATTGAAACTTGTCTCCACGAAAATGGCCATCAAAGTTCAACAGATAACAACAGCACTTTGATACCAGATGGGGTTTCAGATTTGCTGAGCATGAAGGCAAGGATTAGAGCGGTTGAAATGTCACTGGTGCAAGAAATTGAGAGGCATGAGAAGGAAGAAAATCTAACCACTAAAGCTAGTCCAGGAGCTCTGACAGAGGTGTCCGATGTGGGAGTTTCACCATATGTAGAGAATAGCAGCAGAAAAGAAGGCAAGGTAATCAAGGATGGAAGCACTTGTGATCTTAACTCATGGAGAACAAAACCTGAAAATGGGTCATTGATGAAAGACATTCCACTTGATCATATCTCAGACACTCCAGCCTCCAAAAGTTGCAGGAGAGAGAACAGTGGGGCTGATGATCAGATGCTTGAATTATGGGAAACTGCTGAGCAGGACTGCTGTGATAGTTCCATGGATAATGAAGCAACGAAACAAAGTTCTGTACCAACAGAGGATGTTATAACATACCATCAGTCAGACCATTCAGGTAAATTCCAAAACACCTCTTCAGAATTGGATGTGGAAAAGGAATTGGGTGTGGACAGGCTTCAGTTGTCAAGAAGTATAAAAGAGAGAACTCAAGATGGCAAGAGGAGAAAGATACTGGAGAGGCTTGCTTCGGATGCGCAGAAACTGACCATCCTTAAGACAAGCGTGCTAGATTTGAAACAGAAAATGGAGACAAAGAAGAGAAACAAGAAGGGAGATGACACTGAATATGAAACAGTTAAAAGACAGATAGAAGAAGTTGAGGGAGCTGTTGTGAAATTAGCAGATACTAATGATCAACTGACAAAGGATCTTGAAGAGAGTGCCCCTTCTTTGAATAGGGAGAGTTCAGTTGAGTTGGAAAAGAGTAGACACATGCAGAGAAAAAGAGTAACCGAGCAGGCTCGAAAAGGTTCTGAACAGATAGGACGGTTGCAGTTTGAGGTGCAGAACATTCAATACACTTTGCTTAAGTTGGCTGATGAAAAGAGCAAAGGGAAGAACAGATTCACTGGGAAAACAGTGATCTTGCTTAGGGACTTCATTCACAGTGGGAAGAAAAGTAGTAAAAAGCGCAGCAAGGGGTTTTGTGGATGTTCAAGGCCTGCAACTAAGGAGAACTAAGTGAGAAAATTTAGAACCATTTTCTTGTAAGTACTTTCTCTGATTGGTATGTGTCTAATCTAGCATAATAATTTTTACTTTTAGCTGGTAAAAATGTTGTTAGGCTTTATCTGATCACAGTAGCTTTCAATGGACATGAGTTTAGCCAAGAAGTGACAATGCTTAAGCTGTGAAAGCACAGAGCAGGAAATAAAGCTTTTTACTATTTCTTCAACGTTTAATGTTTCTTAACACGTTCACATGTTATCTGCATCACTTCATGACATATCTAATGAGCTTATGCATGCAAGTATGCAGTATTCTGTGATAGAGTTTGCATGATTATTCGTAAGTTATCATTTCTCTAACTCGATTCCTTTTCAAGCATTGGAAATATCTTGAAAGTGTTACATGAAATTCGTTTTGTATGCTCAAATATTTGGAATGCAATATTAGTATGAAATCGTTAATATGAAGGTATGATTCTGGTTTGAGAACCATTTCACATAATTAAGCATACTAAGAGAAAGATATGAAGTATATAGAATGGTAAAGCAAATTATAGCATGTTACGTCTAATTTAGTTTTTCGTCTTATATTCCCTCAGTCATATTTTTTCATTCCTTAATTATTAAGGATTAAATAAATGAATTAAAAAAAAGTTAATTTATTTAATAACATTAAATATATGTTTTTTAATTACTCCATATGTTAACAAAATATATTTCTTTTCCTTTTCAAATATGTTTACTGTTTTAATTCTTTTAATATTTTGCATTAGTAATATGCTTATTTTATTTTTTTAACAAATGAATAGGAAAATTAAGGTATTTTTAAAAAAAATTATAATGTTCATGCAAAGAAGCATTTCCGAAAAATGTAAGTTAAACTTATTTTTATTTTCTATTTCTTAAGCTCAAAAATAAATATATTTTTATGAAAATACAATAAACGTTATAGATTAATTATTAATAAAGCAATCAAACAAATCCTCTATTTATTTGTTGTAAAAATGATCACAACTAGCTATATTATTCTATGTTTTTATAAATAGACTGAAATCATTTTCTTCTTTTGTCTTTTCTGTTTAAATTAAAATGAGTCGTTTATAAAGTACTTTTATCCTTGTTATTTTTTTTTTTTCAAAACGTGTTGAGTTGATAAATCCATTTCAAAGAATTTCTAGCTAAGTGTAACTTGTTAACAGGTAATTGGTTTATGAGAATACACATGTTTTAAGTTTTTGAAATAGATAATATATACAAACTAAAACTTAAATTATAAATAATCTCTTAGAAAGATTTCTAGCACGTTTTTTTAATGGAGTTGTGTTTCACGTACCTTCTATGTGACAAACCTGCCATATTAAATTGTCATTTGATTATTTATATCTATGATACTCTCAATTGTCTATCAGTTTCGAATTAATTTAATCTCATTATGATTTAAATTTTATTATAAATTCTTAATATAGTTTCGTATATTAGAATGCCGCACATGCTAAAATACTAGTTAAAAACACTCATGGGTTAATATGAAACACTGATATTTTATATATAATAAGAAATAATGTACGAGTAAATTAAATAAAAAAATATAGCAACTTTTTAAGATTTTTAAAAATTGCATTACATAAGTTATTTTTAATGCAAAAGTTTAACACGATCTCTTAATTTTTTTGAGTTACACTATACTTTATCACTTTGAAATTTTTCTTGCAACTCTTGCTTCATGCAAGGATATTATAAATCTTATTCTAATAATTTTTTATTTACACTTGTCAAAAATGAAAGTTTTAAGATAAGAAAATAATTACTTATTTTTATAATTCATCATCTTATTTAAATTTCATAATTTTAAATTTTATATCATGTTAGCATATTTAATAAAATAAGTTTATAAAACCTAAATCTTTAATTTATAATATGAATACCGTTGAATGTAACTGACTTAACTTATAATTTCTGTCATCCTGTCACTGTTTTTATTTATAAATAAACAATTCTGTATTAATCCTATATTTAACATTTTTCTTCTTTAATCTTAATATCATATCTAAAGTTTAGGATGCAGGTTCAATTTTCTTACTACTATATAACTTTTAATGAAATTATGTGCCTATTATTTTATAAATATATTTACATTTTAAAATATTTAAATATAAAATTATTAAGCATTACATTATTAGTTCCTAAACACCAACCCTAATTCCTTATTTAATAACCGTGTAAAGCTTCTTGGTGGCAATCTAATCGTTGTGTATAAAATGCTACAATCACCGGTTTTAAGCTCATGCAGGCTGATATCAGTAAGTTTGGTAGAACAAGGGTTTTTTGCTCGACAGATTGATAAATCTAATATAACTTTTAAGTTCCCACTAACAAAATAATACACAAATTTATCATCATTATGGAAATAAAATTGTTCAAAGTGAGTTTTGAATCCTTGGCAGCAGTGAGGAGATAGAAAAACCAGGTTTGTCTATCAGAAAATAATGTAGATTAATTTATTAATATTTAAAAGAATGACAACAAATACTTCAAGGAAGCATTTTAAACAATGTAGTTGTTTTCTACTAAAATAAAAATATTTCATGTTGATTGGCGTTTCCAAAAATTAATAATTTTCTCTGCAATCAAATTGGAACACCTATCAATTCATAGTCAACCATGGCGGCTTCCAACAATATTGTAATTTCGTGCATAGTTTTCTTGGTCCTTGATCCCTACTCCAAGCATAACAACATAATCTATAGTTGGTTATATATAAATATTGTCAAACCTTGAATCCATCCATGTCCAAGATGATGGAGGGAGATGCCATATGTGTAGCACCAAACATCAGAGATGAGGGTATAGATTTAACCCAAATCTCTCTTCGACCCATTAGTCTTGATGATCTTGATGATCTAATGTTGTGGACAACTGATGAAAAAGTGGCCAGGTATTGCACTTGGGAACCTTACACTAGCAAAGAAGAAGGCATCAACTTCATCCAAAATATAGCAAGCAAATCTCTATGGTTCAGAGCAATTTGCCTCAATAATCGTGTAATTGGGTGTATTGATTTTTTCTCATGTGAGGGACAGGGTAGAAACAGGCACAAATCTGCCGAACTTGGGTACGCTTTAGGCTCCAGATACTGGGGTAAAGGGATTGCAACACATGCTGTGAAACAAGCTGTTAAAGCTGCATTCAGAGAGTTTCCACACCTGGAACGGCTTCAAGCTCTGGTCTTAGTGGAAAATGGGGGTTCCCAGAGGGTGCTAGACAAGGCTGGCTTTCAAAGGGAGGGCGTTCTCAGGAAGTATGCGATCATTAAAGGAAAAAGTAGAGATATGGTAAGTTACAGTGTTCTCAACAATGATTCTCGGAGTTGATTTGTTTCAAGCATGTTAACTCTAATGTATCGGTGCTTCGAATATTAGGTTAGATGCTACAACGTCCCTAGCATCCATAACCAACATATGCTCTTACGCGAGGTAGCACAATTCTCCTAAAGCTTGTACCCTTTTTTATGACGACGTTATCTATGTTGTCATCAAGTTACGTGTAATTATACTATCAAATGCTAAATAACGTTTGAATTCGGACATCTGTTAAACAGGAATATATTACACAAGAAATAAAACAGATCACCAACTTCCACTAGCAGAAGTAGTTCAATTTTTCTTACCGAAAATATGACAAATATTAATGGCCTTATCTGGCACACTTTCGTTAACTGAAATGAATTATTATTTCAAAAATGCTAGTTTCAGTTCCCACTCAATAAAACTTATCTGCAATTTCTGAAGTCCTAATAACTATTCGGCCATGACTAAATAACTCACGAAATCTAAAATCTTGACATTGTTACAATTATAACGTTAATTTTGGAGGGGGAAAAGGTGTCTTGGTACAAGATATCACACAATTAGAACTGAAGAGTGGATTTGAAATTCACGAATAAAATTTGGCAAAAAACACGTAATAAAAAGAACATAATATGTCAATAACTCAATATCGCTATGAGCAACCAAATCTGATTTTGGGTTCTGAACAAACCCAGATGTATTACGAGCAAAAAATGTCACATTGTCTAAACAAAACTGGTTTACTTGGCTTACACAAACACTGGACAAAAGTTCTAAACTTAACTTTCAATGATAATCAGAAACAGAAAACTACAACAAACTGGATGCAGTATCACTGAATTAAGCTCCGACAATTTCGGTGGGTTCCTCTGCAATTGCTTCGTCAACGGGTCTGTCTACCTTTGTACCAACATCTTCTGAGTAATCACCATGAACCTACAAGGGCCAAACAGCAAAGACAAAAGGTCATAAACTTGTGCTAGTGAAACATTATTTCTTGGCAAGACATGTTATATGGTCAACAAATCATACGATTTGATAAAGGGAATGATGATATCAGAAATAAAACAATGTACGGTAAAATTCTATTTCAGTGTACATAAGAAAAAGCAAAAGTAAGTTTATATATAAAATATAACATGCGGATATTAGCTCAGTTGATCCATCTATTCAGAGGAAAGAATGCAGAAAACCCTGGACATCGGCATGATCAACTAGGAGTGTCAGATTGTCCGATAGTTCAAATTGTCAATGAGCTGTTACTTCAGAGACACACATTAAGTTATGTCCTAATGGAACACTAAGCACACACTAGACATCCAAATTTATTCAGGTAAAGGAAATTGTGAAATATTTATCATGAAGTATTATCATAAACAAGAAAGATGAAAAGAAAATTATTTCACAAAATTACCTCCATCAGTTTCCCAAGATCAAACTTAGGAGCTTTAAGGATCTTGACTTTTCGAACATACACATTCTGCAGAGGATAAATACTAGATGTTGCCTTCTCAATCTCTTTTCCAATAATCTCAGGAATAAACTTGCGGACCAACTCCTTCAAATCACAGGATGTTGCCTGGTTGGTCATGATCTCTCTCATCTTCCTACGAATCTGAAAAGTAAATGTATGATATTAATTATTAATCTGCAATAATGTAGCAAAAACACAAAATCTATAGTTCAAATCCACTATATCCTTATCGTTGTAAATATGCACTGTATACAGAGAAGTGCAACCAGAAACATATTTTGTACAAGATGTTGAGCATACACCTGTGTTAATGAACAAAATATTTTGCTCAATAGTAGAATCTAACTACAAAGTTGGTATGTGTACCTGTCTAATCTGGCTTGATTGTGCATAACAGGTTCTCTTCACCTGGTTTGCTCTTCTCTTGGTAAATCCAATACAAAACAGCCTCAATGTGTAATTATCAGTTGTCTTCACATCCACATGGGCTTCAATAAGAGTTTGCCATTTTCGAACCAATGACCTCAGTTTGTCAGTGGTGAAATCCATACCCTAGAAATTCAAAAGATTAAAAGATTCAAATTTGATTAAAAAATACAACACAAGATGATATTATGAACAAAAATGCAGCAGCCACCTATCATACCCAGAAATTCGTCAGGACATTCTTCCCTTGTACATCTTCAGCTCTCAGCCTAATCTTCCTGAATGAATGGTCCTCATCTCCTTGAAGATCAGCCAATGAGACCTCAAAGACTCTATGTTTGAGTCCTTCAGAAGCAATCTGCAATTTGAAACAACCACAGTCTACATAAGCATACAAAGTTTGTACACACTGTCCATAATTCGCATGTAGATAAGCAACTGTCAATGGATACACAGCAGACCATTGGAACATTCATAGACCCTTGTTTTTCTAATAGAACCAAAAATGCAATAAGCACACACCTCAAAGTTCAAACCAATATTTACTTTCCCCTTATTTTATAGAGATCTAAGGAAAAAAATGAAGCTCTCATTCTGTTTAACTTCTCCAGTTCACACAGCAAATATAGGAGCCAGACATTCGATGAAATGTACGAGAATTATAAATAAATAACATCCCCAAGTGAAAAATAATACATTTGTAATAGCCAACTCATCAATATCAGCATTCATGTCCAAGCTATATCAGAACAAAAGTTCAACATTTGAAGACCTATTACAAGTGATCCACAACATAAAACAAATATACTTTTCACTAAAATGGTAAATTCCCAATTATGTGTACGTATTCCGAAAGCAATACCTTTGTACCCTGAGTACGACTGACGAGGGTTTTGCCAACATTTTTTACTTGAAAAACAGAGGGAGCCTTAATGTCATACCAATCCTTCTTGGAAAAGGGATCAGCTCTGCAAATTCATACACAAACGAATCCCGTATTTCAATTGATTAATTAATACAACTAAAAAAAAGATGAAACACGGCAAAAAAATGGAAGGTACTAACGCTTTCTTCTTGCCACCCTTCTTCCCTTTGGAGATGCGCTTGTTCTTTCCAACGGCCATGGCTCACTGTGTGCGGTGTGAGAAACAGCAGCTGCGGATGACAACAAGAGCAACAATGGCACCCAAAAAACCTCAAACCCTAACCTTTTATATACCTCTCTCCTTTTATCTTCATTATCAATAATTTAGGGTTTTTCTGATGCCAGCTTTGCATGGGCTTGGGCTCTTTAGATCAGCCTCACCTGGGCTTTTAAATCATAGTAAGGCCCATCTTAGAAGGCCTTTCTAACCCAGAGCATAAGAAAAAAAAAATATCAAGCCCTTGTTTATGCTATTTCTTTTCTAAATTAAAATTTTGGTCTCTTTTAATGGGATATCTTTTCTTCTCCGTAATTTTAGTTTTTAAACTTTAAAAATACATAATTTTGATTTATTTTTCAATTAGATTTTTGCAATATATATTTATTTTATTGCATAGAAAACCTAGCTCTTGTCTATTTAAGAATGAAGGCCATGCGGGCTAGCCCATTAATCCGCTGAAAAATGTGGGGTGGGATGAATATTTTAACCCGATTGTTTATTTAGGTCTGTCTTCTATAACTTACCGTCCTCGTGGGTCAATAATAAGAGAAAAACAAGTCGACTAGTGTAACTTGTAAAAAAAAAAAATCTATTATATTTTAATTTTAATAAAGTAAAAATAACAAATAATGTTTTTGAAGTTATTATACGATAATAATCAATTACTATAACTTTTTATAGTAGCTTAAATAACAATATTTCTTTGTTCATGAAAAAATTAACTTTAATATATTTATTTAGTGTAAATATTAATCTTATATTTATTTAGTTTATTTAATATTAAACTCACGAGATACAGTAAAAATGTGAAACATTAACACAAATTATTATTATAACATTTACATATAGTTTTTTTAAAGATTTTACTTACTATCCAACGGATCCAAAGATCAATCATAATGAGAGATAGGCTAACAAAATAATCTACAATTCTTATACAGATGACCCAACCCATTTTTTAAGAGCTAAATGCGGAACGGCTCATCTTACATTGTGATCCTTTATGTCTATTGTGGTGGCAGATGAAAGCATTCAAAATAGGGTGAATAAAAACGTAATTTCAATGTGATATCCCCACTGATTTTCTTTTTCTACTTACTTTTTTCCTCCATATTTCCTGTTACACATGCAAATTGATACTATTTTTTCTTTTTTTTCTTCCCTCCATCCATTGATGCAAACATGGGCAACAACTACTACACAAAAAGCATTTATTGTGTAAAATCTTCAAATTCTTAGTTACGTTGCTTGTGTAGGTATATGGGAAGGATTAGTGCGGAGCCAATATTAGTGAAGAAAGTCTAATCATGATTGGTTTCAGTATTTAGATTTTGTTAGTATACATTATGTACTTAGACATCACACTCCATATTGCCAGAATATTGTTGCCTCTTAGTAGGATGCTTAAGCTATGCTACGTATATGGTTGAGTGAATGATTGTACTCAAAATATAATTGTACTACATAGTATAATAACTTAAAAAATTCATCTAAGTAAAACTGATAAAAGTATAATGAATATCTGATTATTTTATTATTAAACTAAAAAAAAAGTATTTATAGAAAAAACTAATAGTCAAGTCTTATTTTTACTAAGTCATCTTTTTTCTAAAACAACTGTCTTTTTCTCTTTCTTTGACTTCTTTCTAAGACTCCTCATCTGTCTTTCATCAGTTTCTCTTAGCCAGTTCTAGGTTTTTTAAATTGAATACTATTGATGATTTAGTAATTCCTTGAGTTTGAGATTTAAAAGTGAATGAATCCATGAGTAGAAATCTATATTATGATATGATATGGTTAAATTATTGATAGAGTTGGTCAAGATCTAGGCATAGTGTTTTCAAGAAAGAAAACACCCGTGTCTAGGTCAATTAGGAAGTGCATTGTCTAAGGATATGATCAATAATGATTGATATCCTGCCTCTAGTAATAGGAATCAAATAGATGATCATTACTAAGTGGTGAGAGTCGAAGGAGGTCTGAATTTGGTGACTACGCTTGAAATATAGCTAGTCAGAAAAGTCTCAGAGGGACTAACCCTGTCATACATGATTGATGATTTATTTGTTGGAGGCCGTGTGAGTTGACAGCTTGGAGATGTATGACAGGTGCATATCTCGGGGTCTATTCAATGCACGAGTCTTTCGAAAGTAGAGTCAAGTTTGTAGTGTGTCGGTCTCGTATAATTGTGAGGATACATAAAAGTGAATGAAATGCTTGAGTTGTTTTAATCTTTGTACTTGAATTGAATGACTCTAAATTATTAAAAATTTGTTTAATTTACCCTTTGTATTGTTTTGTTTGTGTTTTAATTTCTATTTGTGATGATCGTGTTTTGGCACGAGAGCAGATGGTGCTGCAGATGATCTTTGAGAAACCACTAGTGTTTTATGTTGAAAAATTTGTATATGATTTTTGTAAACATGTTTTAAATTTATAGTCTAGCATGATTATATATTTTGATGTCTGTTAATTATAGAATTACTGTAAGATGTGCATGGTTATGTTATCATAGAATTTATATTTTGTGGGGGTGTTATACATAATATTTGGACATGTCCTGAAAACGTAACTGGGAACGAGAGGTTTATAATATTCTTTGTTTTTGCTAATAAAAAATCTTACTTATTTTTACTAGGAACGAGAGGTTAAAGCCTAAAAACTAACTATGGTGTTTTATTAAAAAAAAAAACTCATTTTAACCTTCAATAAACAACACTAATACACTTATTTTCAACTAACTTTTTCTTCTCAAATTAAGAGAAAAAGAAAATAAGTACACCTTTTTTCTCATCCTTAAAGTGGAATGTATATCCAGAATGAAGTTACGACCAAAAACACTACTTTATATTTTTGAACGGATCCATTCAATAAAAAGAAAATTAAGAATCAAATCAGAACCTACAAATATATTGTGGTATATACCAGTAAAAAGAAGAAAATAAAGCGTTACTTTTATAACATATGTGGCCTTTTGTTTAAAATATATATAATAAAGAAAAATATTATTTAAATTTTTAGGCTATTTTATGTATTTCTCATGCTAAATATCGTTAAAAAAAATAAAAATATAAACACGTTTATTTAGATATTTACCGTCTTTAATATTTGAATTAAATATCCTCTCATTTATCAACTAAAATTATTCCGTGCTTGTTAAAATATTCAAAATATGTAAAATCATACATAATTGAATATATATATATATATATATATATATATATATATATATATATATATATATATATATTGGACAGGTGACTAATAATCTAGTTTTGTTATGGGTGTAAAAATAAAATATAATAATGCAAAGAATATCTTAAACTTTTAAAATGAAAGAAAAATAACTCTGAAGCATTATTTAGAAAAGAAATAGTAGTAAATGATAACATTTTAATTAAATTTTCAGCCACATGACATGCAATCACTTTGTATAATTATCAATTTCATGTAAGAATGGTCAAAACTATATTAATATTCTCAATCAGCTTTATTAAACCACTTTTGATAATCATAGACAATAATTTAAATTTGTATTTATATCTTTATCTTTATTAACTCTTTTAATAATTATTCTAATTCAAAAAGTTCAAACAGAACACAATAAGTATTACTTATATATATATATAATTTTTTCTCAACAACAATAAATATATAAATAGAGATAATATATATATATATATATATATATATATATATATATATATATATATATATATATATAATAAAGTAGCAAATATAACATATTTCACAAATTTAAAACACAAAGGCAGAAAGTGATTTATTAAGTATTTATAATTTATAAATATTTAATGTTGGTCCGAGTATTTGGCTCACTAAGTTTTAGATTTATTTGTCGATATTAGATGTAATTATGTCATTTGAAACCTAAATATAAAACAGAATGACAATTAATAGTGATGACTGATAAGGACTTCCCATCCGACATTTATAATATGAAGATAAATCATTTTCATTGACCAGGCAAGGGACGAATTGTCTTTAATATCAAAACAAGGGCTATATAGTACAAAGAAATGTTGCATGAAATGATGATCAAAGATAAAAAGTAAAACAACTCAATAGGAAAGTAACAGAGACCAGACTAAGTTTCTTGGTCGAACTTGTTTCCTTTTCATTTTTTTCATACTATAGTAACCAATTTCCACAGCAAAAGAAATGGTAGTTTTTTCACCTGGTTTGGAGATCACAATCACGAATATCCGACCCTCTCCATCGCTTTCAACAAATTTTTCCCTTTATATTTATTATTACAGCAACGACCAAGCATGAAAAGGTAACAATAAAATTCCACTTGCACGGAAAAGACACTATTGTTGATAGCTGTTTTTCTTAAAAAGGTTATATTTTAGTTAATACTATAAAATATATGTCACGACCCAAATGTTCTCAAACCAAACCCGTTTCAAAATAAATAGTGGAAATACGTAGCTAATTTCCACACTTTTTTTTTTTTATTTGTACAAGGTAAACGTATGACCAAAAATGAAAACTATCTGTGATTATATTCACCGAGCTAATATTCCAAACTCCAAAAAAATAAAGAAAAAAAGTAAATTAAATATCGCAAACTTTTACTTTCTCCCATCAGGGATAGTGGTGGTATTTTTCGGGTGGCGGCGGCAGCGAGGGAGGTGATGGTGGAGGAGGAGGTGGTGGTGGAGGAGGTGGTGGAGGAGGAGGTGGTGGTGGAGGAGGTGGTGGAGGAGGAGGTGGTGGTGGAGGAGGTGGTGGTGGAGGAGGTGGTGGTGGTGGAGGAGGTGGTGGTGGAGGAGGAGGAGGTGGTGGTGGTGGAGGAGGTGGCGGCGGAGGAGGTGGTGGTGGAGGAGGAGGCGGCGGAGATACGCAGCCAAAGGCACTGCAATGAACAGGATATTTATAAAAAGCTGCACATTCATCAGGTGACCTTTGCAATGGCCTATAAGGAATACAATTCTTGGTATCATCCTTATCCTTCAGCTTGAGACACACTGGTGATTCACTGCAGAAGTAGTTGTAGGAGTACGTGAAATTCTCCAACCTCGGCAACATGCACACACTCTCGGGAATGGTGCCAGAGAGCATGTTATGCGCCACATTCAACTGCTCCAACTTCTTCATTTTTCCCAGGGACTCGGGCAAATCTCCGACCAGTTTGTTGAAGCTCACATCAAAGACTGTCACTTTGTCCAAATCCCCTATCTCACTGGGCAAACACCCCGTTAAGCCACTGTTGGTGATGATAATCTCGTTAAGGGTACCCTTCATTTTGGCCAAACTCGAAGGGAGACACCCCTTGAGGTCATTGTTTGCGAACACAACAACAGAAACAGGACTGTTGCCGAAGTTCTCAGGGAGGGAGAATTTGAAGTTGTTGTTGTTGATGAAAAGGGCATCGAGTTTGAGATCGAAGAGGCGCGAGGGAACGCTGCCATGGAAGTTGTTGAATCTGATGTCTAAGTATTTTAACGAAGGGATGCAGAGAAGAACCTCGGGGAATGGTCCGGAGAATTTGTTGTTACTTATGTCGAGTTCATGCAGGAGGTGTAGCTGGTCGAAGGTGTTGGGGAGGGAGCCACAGAAGCGGTTGGAGTTTATGTGGAAAAGTGCTAGGTCAGTTAAGAGGCCAAGTTCTTCTGGCAATGAACCAGATATGGTGGCATGGTTTAGGTCAACTCCAGCAACAGTGTAGATGTGAGGGTCATCTGGGGCAGGTGCACAGTATATGCCAGTGTAGTTGCAAACATGGGGGCCACACCAGTTCAAGGTGAAGTTCTTAGGGTCTGATGTGATCTTGTGTTTCCATGCTTGGAGTGCTGTGTAGGCTTTGGAAAGCCTTGGGTTTAGAGGGGGGAGAGGGGAAGAAGGGGGTTGAGCTTGATGTGAAGGGTTGATGAAGGAGATGAGAATTACAAGGAGGGAGACTTGGGATAGTGCATTAAGATAAGGGCCTCTTCTCTTGGGAGAATGAGAGGCCATTAATGATGGTTGAGTTTGGTTTTTTTAATTTTTGGTTGTTTAACTAGTGATTTTGTGTTATGGGAGCCTGGATTTATATATGCAAGGTGTTAGGGAAATTTCTGAAGTTTGGTGAGATGCAAATTGAGATAAAATAATGTTGGGACAGTGTTTTGGTTAGGCGTTTACATGGACTACTACATTACATCTAAATTCTAGACAACTTTTGATAATTATAGACTTTTCTTTTGGGATAATGACGAATGTGACTTGTTGGACATACACATTCTTGCTTTCTATAATTTCTTCTTTCTCCCCTTATTTTTTTAGGTGCATTCTTTTCCCTTTTTTTGTATTATAGGTTCGTTTCCTAGTGCTTATATTATTCTTCTTTATATGTTATCATTCTTTTTAATTACATTTCTAGTTCTTTAAAAGTTGTGAACAGTCTAATTAACAAAGCATTTTAGAACATCATATATAGTCCCAGTATTCCAACAGTAAATATTTTAGTAATTTTTTTTTTAAAAAGGCAAAGTAAAGGAATCGAAAATTCTTTTATGCTAGGAAAATTATATATTAATAATATCACCGACATGTTTTTTAGTTTTAAAATTTATACAAAATATTAAGTTGTTCAAACTTGTAGTTTGGTTAAATCATACATTTGAAATGAACCTTACTTTACATGAAATAATTTTATAATAAATAATTTATACATTTTATTATGTGAATAGTGTTTTTAGATACCTAGCAACAATAAAATTTAAATAATTTACATGAATGCTAAAAACCTTTACACAAAATGGAAAATAAAATTTTACGTAAATTTAACTGTTCTTAAATTTAGTTCTTACAGAACAATTTAACTATTAACTTATATATTAAAATAAGTTGTTGGTTATAATAATTTTAGTCTCGTTGTTTTATTATAAAAAGTATCATGTTTTGGCTAATAAAATTAGTTTACTAGTGAATTACTTATAAAAAAAACTTTTATACCCAGTAAAAGTCTATCAAAAAAACAAATATAGTATTGAATTCTTGCATTTTTTAAGATGTTTATAACTGACTAATTAATAAATTTCTTATATCATTTTAAAGAATCACAATTCATGCTTTACAGGAATCAAGACACAATTCTCAGACGTGAATACTTTCTCTCTATCAAATGCTCTTCGTTAGAATTACATATCATTAATTTATATAATAAGAAATTGTATTAAAAACTCTAATTTTGATTGAAACTACAAAAGAACAACTAATAAAAAACTGTCATGTCGATCCCTTTTTATTTTAAACTTAGTGGATGGTTGGAAGCGATACATACCAATGTGGAACAACACCATTATATTATGGTATGACTTTTACAATGCACTTTATATTAGTATGGTTTGGTTTGACTATAATCCTAATTCAATAAGCCAGAATCAAAGTTTAACATATGTTCCTTTCTTATTCTGTATACACTTTTTTAATAGTACATCATGGCAAATTGCCAATGAACTGGCATGCATTGTAAACTATAGCAAATGCTGATGTTTTGCTGGTGGCTGATCTCACCAAAAACACGGTTTTTACCATATTTTTCCTATTTTTATGACCAAATTATATATTTGTATACCCTTTGACTACAAACTAGCCATTAGCAAATTGATTTTTGGTTGCATTTTATTGACCTAGAAAATGGACCTTTCCTAATTTCACATTGGCTGTGAGATAAACCATTTGCTAAATTTGATTTAAATAATTTATTAAGAAAACTGCGGATTTAGTTAAATTATATATAATAGAATATAATATAATCAGTTTGTTTTTATGTTATCTGGGGTTTAAATTCTTAACGAGTAAGCATTTTAGTTTAGATTATAAATTCAAGCCCATGTTTAACAACAACAACAACTTGCTTCCGAAAAGCAATAGTTGATTAATTGTATTCCTGTTTTAAATAAATATACCAATGAGGTTAAGAAAATATAATCTAAGGGATAATAACTAAATGTCAAAGAAGCCCCAGCTAATGAGTATTTCTTGTAAAGTACTCTTAAAAGTGTCATTTTTGTTTTTCCGTTATAATAGTACTAAAAAATAGAATTTAACTTTTTTCAAAGTGAGGAATATGTAAATAACTAAGTTCTCACTTTCTCACACCACATGAAATTTAAGCTTTATATAAATGATATTTTTAATGGTCGTTTGTGAAGTTGGGCAAATGATGTGTGATAGAACCTCCTTGGTACAGTGAATGTGTACCAAAAGTCAACAATTTTTTATGCTGTGTCTGAAAGCAAAGCTGAGTTTGATAGGTTAGAACTTATCAAATGGTTTTTACGTTCCATTGGCTCTCTTCTGATTCCATATGTCCCTATTGTTCTGGTATCTTTCAGTCTTTTCATTTCTTCATTCAGCAAATTAGAGTAACCCTTCCTACATTTGTTGTCTTGTTATATTCACTTAATGTGACCACTTCATGTAATTCAAGTGCCATAATAGTGTCGTTTACTCTATAATATTCTATTTCTTTTAAATTCTCACAGTGAAATTCATGAAACCAAGTCTTCATATGAGTTAGACTTAAGACGGTAGAGTATGTAATAAACTTCGATATCAGAATAAAACTTAGCTACATAGTCTATTCAAGCATGCTTCAAATTTAAGTAAAAAAATTCTATGTGGAAATCATTTTCTCTGATAAGAAACCCGAATATTAATTATTTTTTCCCACTTGTAATACGTATACTTATCATAGAGGATGCAGAGCCATTAAAGTCAAACAAAATAGCCATGGAAGATATAACTTCTAATCGTTTTATTTTATTCAAAATTAAAGGGGAATACGAAGAAAAAGAAGAAGATAAAAACTGATGAACCAACCACATCATACTGTGATTTATATAATAATATGTACTACAGGAAGATTGCACTGATATATATGTTAAATTGCCGTCCATTATCTCAAATAATCCTTATAAAAATGTATTATAGTTTTTACATTTTAAAAAAAAATGAGATTTTCGTTGGGACAAAAGAGCATTTCAGAAATTTACAATATATTATGTCTGATAACAAAATTTAGTTATTGTTAAGTGAAACGTAGATATCACAGGGTAAACTATATATAAAGTATTTATATTGTTTTGCACAAAACAAAAGAAAAATTACAAGGTTTATAATAGAAAAACTGGCGTATAGTGCTGTATGTTTTCTAGAATGTTGCTTCCTTGAAGTCAATGTATCATACCAGAACCAATTAGACTAAGTAAAACAACACGATGTCAGATATATTATTTGAAGTCTTCTTTTTAAAAAAATTCAAATTAAAAACATATGCCAATAAACAATTGTAAGTGAAAGAATTTATAAAACCATATACATGGTTTGGTAAACACAAAGCTGTCGTTGTCCGATCGAGTAGGTGAAATTTTGAATGAGAAAAGCGAAAACTAGGATAGGAGGTGAATAAAGTAGGATGACAAGGCTTCGATCTTACATATTGTTAATTTTTTTTTCTTTTGACTTAATTTTCTGTACATTATTTGTTGGTTGATAGTATAAGAATCTTTCAACCCACTTTTTTTTATACAGAAAAAGTGTCATCAAAATCTTTAGAGGTGAGAATCTATAACTTAGACTGCACTCTATTAAATAGCATTTATGTTATATAATTAAGTTAATAAACCTGGCTAGAATAATTGGAGGTGACAAAAGTTTAGCCTTTTTTAGTTACCGGATAGGACGGCTAGTCCGCGATACCAAAATAGCTTAAAAATCGTGATACATTTCGTTAAAGGATATGTTAGTGGATCCACCTGTTAATCTTTCAAACAATATAACATAAAATTGACTTTTGGAATTTATTTTTTAGATTGCAACATTTACCTTTTAGATTTTTTTTTTCTAGAATGAAAAATTAAGCTTCTGGAATATATATTCTGGAACACAACATCCCTTCCAAATAATTTCTAAAAAAATTCTTTTCAAAATGTAAAATTAAACTTCTAAAATAAACATCCCGAAATACAACACACACTCTTCTCAAATAATTTCTGGAAAGCCTTTAAAACAATGCAAGTTGGTAGTTGCTTCCCGTACATACAAAATATTTCCTACACTTAAAAAATTCTCAAACTACTGTCTGTTATTTTATATATTAAATAATTTTTCTTCTTCTCACATTTACACAAATATTTCTCTTATATTTTTTTAACAATAATAAAAATAATATTAGATGTTGTTAAGATATTTATAATAATTTAACAAATTCAGTTTAACATATTATTTTTAAATATTTAGTTTTATGATAACTAATTTAATGTTGTTTGAAAAAAATATAAATATTTCTTAATATTTATTAGATTTTTTTATTATTTATCAAGAAAAATTGTTAATAAGTTAACAATTTTTTATTTAATTATACTTATATGCGACTTAATATGAGAAAAAAAAATCATTTAATAAATAAATTTTAAAATAAAAATAATTTAAAAATTATTGACATATTGAGAATTTGTTAAATAACAACACATCAACCAATTGCCATGCAAGTTTAACCTTCCAAAAACCCTGTTTGGTAACCCAATAAAAATGACAGGGGTAGAACTAGAATTTTGAAATATTGATCAGATGCAAGAAACAATTGACAGGGTCCAGGAAGCAATTGGCCCCAAGAATAGATCTGTTTCGGAATGGTCACAAGATTATATAGCTTCTTGTTCTCCGATTCCAGAGAATGGAAGGGGCAACAACGTAAATTCAGGTAAGCAAGAAACGTAATATTTTGTAATGTTCCAGTCATGCGTATCATTAGTGTGCGTCTAAATTTTAATTAAACAGTGAGTACGGACAGTAAGAGAAATTTAAAGCAGATTTCGAGATTTTTTTTAACGAGATATATGTTGATTTTTTTGCCATCATGTATGACCTTTTTACTTCATAAAACTATGATTAAATAGTTTTCATTGGTAGGTTAAAGCTAAACTTTAGTAACTTGTTATTAAATTCACTTGTTAAATATTAATTTATAATATTCTTATCATTATTTCTCTTTTATGATTTGATCATCATTGTCAGAATGGCCTGCCTAGGATCTCAAAATCAAATCAAAGTTAATAATAACAATCTCGTTTATATTTTGAAACGAATAATGACTTTCTGAGAAAACTTGACCCTAGGTCTATAGTCAACTAGTTATTTTTAACCTAAGAGAAAATTAAAAATAAATTATACTCTATTTATATAAAAAAATTATTATATATTATTATAAAAAAAATTAAAGTTTAATATTCAACAACAATATGTACTATACATATATTTTGATCTAAATATTATTTAAAAAACGATTCTATTAATGTCTTTAACATTCATAACCTGTGTAATTAACCAGTAAAGATAAAAAAATAGATTAAAGTTCCTGTTAAATTGATAATCTTTAGTAAAACAATACAAAATAGTAACTAAACACTTTAAATACTATCAACATTTATTTCTGACAAAATATAATATTGATTTTGGCAGCCCTAAAAAAGAGAGACACAGGAGTTTATTTCTTTGAAATAACAAAATAAAAATTAAAAACAAAAGAATTTAATATAAAAAAATAAACAGATCAATTCATTAGTCTGATTTAACTTTGTTAAATTAATATATAGGGTAAGGATTCTTCCCACTAATACATTCTATTTTAATATTATCGCTATTTAATATAAGACATAGATTTTCACTATTTTATATATTTAATAAAGTTTATAAAATCCTTTCAAACAAACTAAATATTTAAAAGCAGTTTGACAACTAATAAGTAAAAACCCTTAACTTACATAAATTGAAAAATAATATCAGTATATTAAAAAAAATACCAGCGTCAATATAATAATTATGAGTGACTTTGGTAAAATAAAAAACCCAACTAATATCTATTGTTGTGATTTTCTATATTTTTTTAATCTGTAGTCATGTGAGTAGGTAAATTTATACAGCCCACGAATCGTTACAATGTTTTATAACAAAGTAATCCACAAACATGGCAGACAATGAATGGAAGCAGAAACTCTAAAAGCACTGAACATCAACAACTCTCTCACAACAACTCTATTGTAAAAGCCAAGTTATTATTTTGTTTTGAAATCTAAGAGAAACTCAGCAAACTGAAACTCGTAAGTCTAGATTTGGTGATTTTGCAAACTGTCTTTTATTTTATTTAAGACAATGTTCATGCCAAGTCGTCAGTACCTATCTCCATGTGGCTGCAGTCAAAACAAGCAACGAAAAAACATTGTCAGACCCAACAGTGTTACAAAACTGATATTAAGAATACACAGACATAAACATGTGTAATATTATTAAACAGCAAACATGGTTGCTCTTAATTGTTCTTGTTTATCTCTACTCTAGCATTGAAGTGTATGATAAAAGTTGTGGTATGATATGAGTATGAGAATGGAAAGTACTTACGTCAAATGCAACAAGAGATCTGCAATAATTATTGTTAGTGAGTACTGTACTTGTAGAGCCACACTCGCTGTCTTTGAGTGAAACTGCGGATCTATCAAGCTTGATTGACCAAGGATATTGATAGTTTTGAGCAGCAGCACCCACATGTGAAGATGACCTTTGCATCCTCATTGGCCTTGGGACATTTCTTCCCTCAACTGAAGCTCTTCGCCGGCTTGGTTGCCTCTCAAATGAATCTGGTCTTTGTTTCGGTGCACTATGTGATCTCACTTTGGCCCTTGATGATTCAGTGTTAGCCATGTAATTTGGAAAAAGAGGGTAGTCATAGGACATAGATTCTGCATAAGCTGGCCTAGGGAAAGAAAAAGGGTGCTTTGAATTTTCTGTTCTTGACACAGCAGAGTAGCACTGAGGGTTGCTTTGGGCTGTGCTGAAACGGTCCTCAAAATGGCCACTGCATTCTCTCGGGCTCAACTCTGTCAATACTGATGGAGCTGGTGATACCTTGTGGTTTTCTTCCTTTGAGTAGGAACCATTTGTTGAATAATGTGTGGAAAATCTGTGGTCATGTTGTTCTTGGTGCCCATGATTATACACACTGCTGCTTCTGCTTCTGGAGCTATTTTTTGTTTCACCAACATCCATCTCAACAATCTTGATGTTGTCTTCCAAGCCTCTCTCCATTTCCTCCTATATGTACAAAAACTCATATTTCATATCAATGATGCCCACATTTCCTAGACTGCTTTAGCATATATTTCAAAATTAAATTTTTGTGTGCAAAATTTCGTTATCATGCTGAAAAGATACTGCAAATAAACGAAGAATTTCACATCATCATGCACATTATATATCCCATAAACGCTTGAAATTTCATTTTCAACTATCATATTACTGTCAAAAGATAACTGAGAGCAGTTATGATACTGACATTATATATATGCCTGAACAAATCATCATCTGTGGCTTTTCTTTGTTGTTGATTAGGAATTCCTTCTGCGCCCATTCGGATCCTCTGAATACGAACTCTAGCTTGTGCCGTCACCAAAGCCTGCATGCATCTCAGTGTTGCTTTGGCCTGTTTTCTCACCAAGTGACCCCTTACCAGTGCCTGCAACTTCACTAGTCCTCTTAGAGCGCACAATGCTTTCCTTGCCTGTCATATAAACAATGATACATATCATATCACACAACCACACACTCAACTCAAATACCAACGATTCCCTAGAGAATGAAAGACAAAACTAGCTTCCATACCAAGTGAGACCGAAAGACTGATTGGATTTTAATGGCAGCAGCCTCTTCAATGCTTTTAGATGTTGCATTGGAAGCAGAAGTCAAACGGATCACAACAGCTACAGCCTGAGCAGCTGCCACCGCAGCATCAGCTGCTGCTGCAGCCACAGCCATGGCATGCTTCCTTTGCTCATTCTGATTATCATTGTCAGCTAGCACTGTCTGTGAAGCAGTGACATTTGGTTCTACAAAATTCAATTCCCTGGAAAAAGTTGGTGTTGGCGTGGCAGTGGAAGCGGCTGATGATCTTCTGAAACTCCATCTCTTTTTCTCCTTTGGGGTTGTGGAAGTTGGAGTGGCTGAGTTTTCTGTTCCATTTGAAGAAAAAATCAGGTTAGATGTAGATTTTTCCTTGTCTTTCTTCCCAGTCAACAAGTTTCTAAGCCATTTGCCTGTCTTCCCCATCTCTTTCAAACACCTGGTAAGCTGATACGGATACTAGCAAGTATAGCAACAACTTAAAGAAAGTAACAAAAACGATCTGCAGATCTCTTCATATCTACATTTGTTAAGTTGCTTTCAACATCATGGCCCCCTTATTAAAAATAGATAGCGCTATTTGACAGCTTAAACTCACTGTCTCATCACACAACTTTTCCGTACTAAATACTAACCACCATTTTGAGAATATGTTTTTAGGGGTCTCTATGCCATGCAACAGGTAAGGCCTGGCTGTGTGAAAAAAAAAGCCAAGAAGAAGCTCCCCGCATAAGCCACTTGCCACAATCTGGAGCATCATGTAACTGTTACTGATTAAGATAATAAGATTCCTTGCCCTCCAAAGTCTAAAGTGAAAAAGATTTTTCCGTTCCCATGCTATACCTATAGGTAGCGATTCCTCATCAGTGGCCATAAGGGTGTTTTGGTAATTCACCATGTCGGTTAATGTGGAATGGGATAGATCAGAAACCATGTGATAATAGATCAAGAACATGCAGCATCCGTGTAAAATACTCATATTTGGGTAGGAGAGTGTTCAATTGAGGGTCCATTACAGGGGTCATGAACTAAAGAAAGTTAAAAGACCTTGAAGATAAATGATTGAGTAGGGGTCCTGAAGATGTGCACGTGCCCACCCGGTTTAGCTAAGACATAGGGTTATTGTTCTATTCTAGTGTTTGTTTTTGTTAACCTTTTTTTTTTTTCTACTAAAGTTTGTTTGTTTGTTTGTTTGTTTTCCCGGTTGACCCTACCCAATTTTTTGTCCTGATACCAAGCCCTTGAGAGAAGTCATCTAACTTTTACATTTCCTAGAAGCAAAGGCTACTACTACATGGGTTCAAGAACTTCTATGACACAATGTGTAGCAGAATATGCTAGTGGTTCCCAGCAAGATTGTTTAATGAACTTGGAAAACTTCACAACTGAACTTAATCAACTGAACTTAATCAAGCACAATTACATTTTAAGTTGTCAAATCAAACATGTTTTTACTTTCCGATTATGTATGGGGGAGTATAGTCATACCAGTCAGAGGGCCACTGACAACAACCTTTATTAAGCAACTGAATTGGTTGGCTTAGGTGTGACTAAATGCAGTAAAGTGTTTGATTCACGTGTCAACAATCTGTTGAAAATGAAGTATACCCGAATAGCTCATAATGGGTGGATTTTCATATTGAGAAATTGATACAAAAAGTTGTGATTTTCATGAATTGTACAAAGAGGAGGCATTATCCGCACCATTTTATTTACTTGGCTAATGGCATATATGGAAGTAGCTGAATGAATAAAATTATGATTAATGTTTGATAAACTGCATCATGCAAATATTGTATTCTAACCAAAGATAAATTATCATGCGGGATGAAGTGAGTAAACCAGTGGTTCATATGCACGAATATGAAATTAATAGGTATAGGGCTCATCTTAGCCATCATAGATAGATTATTTGCATTGTTTAAACGATATCTTTTCATTAGCATACAACGAGTTGGCAATCACATGGCATGTTTATATGCTCCTCATTTGACTAGGTGTTCTGTTAGGGGAAACACCGTCTTTGGATTTGGTTCATTCCCTTCACTAGTTCTCTGCTTGATTCCTTAATCAGCGTTTTAGTGGATGTTATCACCAAACAAAGTCACCTATGGCTGCATCTACCCTAACTAATCCTTGTAAATTGTGAACATTTGATAAGCCATTTATGAATATATTTCAATCAAAAGATATAGATGAAATCAGAAAAAAAGTAAATTTCTTATTCTCATTCCAAAACCACCCCCAGTAGATTTACTTTGTTGTATTGTAGCATCTAATAGAGAGTATTTGTAATATGCAAACGAGTCTAACTGAAACAAAGCAAGGTAAAAAGTAGGGAATACTATCAGTAATTCCAGCTAATATGATCAAACGTCATATGAATAATTATTAAGTTATAAGATGACAGGAGACAAAAACAGAACACAATAATTTGATTGGTGATAAGTTTTTTTGAAGAAGGTTGTCTTCTTATGGTTAAAATATTATCAAATGATGATTCAATGAATCCAACCTAAAACCATGGGGAGGCACTTGATCATTGGACATCATTGATGTATTTTCTCGGAAAGTTCTCGCATTATCTGAAGAAGGAAAATATTAATTTCGGAATTTGACATGAAACATGTAAAGACACGTTTAGAACATCAATATCTAAAATTTAATTAATGTGATCCATGATACAGGAGATCCTGTAGGTGGGGCCTGTAGGAGTGTCTCTAGTTTTCAGTTCTCTTCTGCCTTGATTTCTCCCCATGTGGAATACAGTCTCCATCTCTTCAAAGACATTCTGTTATTCATCACGTAATACTTGATAAAAACAAAATGAAAAAACAAACACAAATTAAAAGTTTGTTTGTCACTCATATTAGTTAAAAGTTTGATTCAAGTTTGAATGAACTTTAGCCAACAAAACATCTATATATGTTCTTGACATCCGGATAGCTTATCCAAGTCAACATCTCTATTAATGAAAATCTTGTGTGTGGTTGTAGGTTGTCGAGACGACATCCTTTAAGTTCTCCACTAGTTTCTAATTTATGATCATTAACCCTTTTTCATCTAAAATAGAGGTATCAAAAGCACACACACAAAACTTTTAAATTTTTCATGGAAGGTTTTCTATCAAACCAAGATTTAAGAAGTGGTTTTCTTTTCAATGCCTTGATAGTGTATTTTACATAAAAATAGAGGTGTTTATGTTTTGGTCTAAAATATCTCCGAGAGTCCATTTTCGAACAATATGCATTTGGACATCTCCATTATTGTTCTGTTCTATATTTCACTTCATTTTATTCAGGAATGTAGGGAACGATTCTTAATTCTTTCACGATAGAAAAACTGTTCAAACTTCTCTATTGCAATTCAATTCCATCATTGGACAGTAGTTTCTTAATTTTACAATGTGACTCCCTTGCAACCGTTGCTTTAAGCCTTTAAAATATTATGAAGACTTTAGATTTTTTTTTATTCAAAAATAGACCCAACATGTCCTTATAAAATAATCAATGAATAGTAGAAAATATCTAAAGACATTTAAGGAGGTCATGCTCATAAATTCACAAACATATTTATATGAATGAGTTCTTTTACTATATTATTATATTTTCATATTTACATACTTCACAAATAATATATTTTTAGTAATTCTAAACCTAATTTTAATAATTTTTCCAGAGGTTATATGTTTTAAAGTGGAATAATTTGAATGACTAAATTTTTTGTGTCACAAATATAATGTGTCTGTGTTACTTATAAAGGCTTGCTAATTTTTTTCCATTCATTCAATTAAAAAATGTTTTTTTTTTATTTAGTTGGTCATCAACTCACTTTTAGATGGATTGAATATTTTACATTTTATTTTCTTAAAATTAGAGAATAATTTTATTTATTATTTATCTCACACTTAATAAATTCTGACTCAGATCAGTTACAAATCGAACATTTAAAATATATATATTTTGTATCCAAAGGATGTCACTCCACACAACTATTTTGTCTTTTACACATGTTTAACATTGATTATAGTGACTTTAAACATGTATGTTTGTCTAGTTCTTTCAAGATGATATCATGAGTCATGTGATTTGTGGATCCTTTATTTATATATGAGACAGACTTTCATACTTTAGTAGCAACTTGCAATAAATAGTTCATCATTATGAGTTTAGTGGTGTTGTTGAACATTATGAGTTGTATGTCCTTACTAGTTTTGTTTGTTTTTACAAGATTTCTTTATATATCCAAGTTGGTCGAAAACTCTATACTTATGTATGGATTGAACTAATAAAATTTTTCACTATAATTTTTTTGTTTTGTAATAGGAGCAAAACACTTATCTTGATTGTTTTGTTCCTCAAACTTTTTCTCTTTTTTTAGCATCAATTTTTTCTTGTTGGACTTTAACTTTGGTGAATGCTACTAGAGTATCTTTTATATTTTCTTCCATTCTAAGATCATATATGGTTAGTTGCTTGTAAAACACTTGTTAACTTTATATTATTATTTTGGAGGAATCCTTTTTTTCTTTTTGAAATGATATTTTTAATTCAAACATCTCAAGGAAGATAAACTGATATTTTCTCTATCACACAATAGTCACTCAATTATTTTCTAAACAACATTATAAGTGTAACTACTTTAAAATTGGATGAGTGAAATTTTTTGACAACAATTTCAAACTCTCTCCCTAGATTTAAAACATGTCTTATCTTTGTTTTATCACTTCATTGAAACTCTTCGTTCACTTAATATCAAGCTTCATTGACAATTTTCATAATAACAATATTGATAAAAATATCATCACGTAATATAACAAGTATTTTCCTTCTTTTTCTATTTCGTCATTATAAAATTGTTGAGTTTTTAAGTATTGGGGTTTAAATTTTCACTATACCCCTCAAACATTGAGCTCTCAAGTTATTCTTCATATAAGTACTCACTAGAAAAAAGAGTGAGTGATGAATAGTTTTTTCTTCCTTTTACACTTTTTCTTTTTCTTTTACAATTGCTTGAATATTTAAGCTCTTTGATACCATATAAAATATTAATAATAAAAAAATTATCAAAATAATTATTGTTGGAAACTGTTTTGGCTGAAATACAAGAGGGGGTGAATTGGATTTCAAAACTTTTTGAAATAATTTGATATTTTTCAGTAAAATGCAATTCTGTTTCACAGACTGGATCTTTATTTGAATTTACTGAATCAGAACAGTTGCATGAAACAGTAAGCAGAATCAAGAGTCAATTCAGAATCCAGTTCAGTATTAATACAATTCAAT
>Ga0209700_103167_pt1 | contig 32037 bp, 15 predicted proteins | sample SiratroredBW_FD_187528 | JGI IMG/M metagenome (GOLD analysis project Ga0209700, IMG submission 187528) | Root nodule microbial communities of legume samples collected from California, USA - Siratro red BW (SPAdes) (version 2) | ecosystem: Host-associated > Plants > Roots > Nodule | place: USA...
CCTCCCCCCCTCCTCCCCCAAACACACACACACAGAAAACTAAAGTTTAACAGTTAATAAACTGTATAGACATCTGGAATTATTTTTTTTCTTTTCTGTGGTTTAACTCTCTTGATAATGCAATTGATAATACTAAACAAGCACAGTGTAAATCGTACTATTAAATCTTTGGTTCTATTGTCATAAGAAAATAGCATACAAGCTGTGGCATGATCAGAACTTTAATTTGACTTGCTCAAAAAATAGTAGGTTGGTTGATATTTTCAACTTATGGGACGTAATTATTAGCTTATAAGTAGGAAGAAACTGTCTGCCTCTCTATGTTCTGATTTATTTCTACCTCATACCTGTATATGGGTTTTGCTAATTGTGTTGAGTTGTAACTTTATCAAGACAGCTGTTGCCCGTAGCTTTTGCAAAACCATTGATATTTATGATCAAGACATGCACATTCGCACATTACGACCGTGAGTGGTTTCTATTTTCTGTTTTCAAGTTCGATTCTGTAGAAGTAAAATAACTATCCGCCTATATTTACCTTCCACCATTTATTCATAATGTGATTGATGTAATATTGATGATATGAAGCTCTAAAGAATTTCATACATACTTGAGAAGGGACCAGGAAAAGATTTAGTAAAGGGTTTCGTGAATTGCTTGAGTTTTGTTACTCAACTTCCTTTTTACGTATAAGCTTTAAATAATAAATTATTTTACGTTAAGAACAAGAGTGAATTACCCTTAACACCCTATGTGCTTTTTCTGTGATAACACACAACCCTCCTTCTTTATGATTACATCAATCTTCCTTATAGAGGTATATGATATAATGTTTTTTAAACAATTAAGGAGGTTAGCATAATAAATAAGAGATGTCAATATAATGCCCTTCAAATAATTAAGGGGAGTTAGGGGGTTGACAAAGGAGGGGTACTGGGAGTAATTTGAAAAAATGTAGGTGTTAGTGTAATTTTCTCTAAAGATAATGATAAAAAGTTGAACTATTTCCTATGACTCAGTCTTTCCAATGATACTATAATCACTAACTATTTTGACCACTCCTTCATAAGTTGGATCATATAAGCCATATGCATCGAGCTTGCAACAATAATAATGACAATCATGATTTTGATGAATATGCCCCAAAAAGAAAAAGGAATATTGATGACAAAAGTTTTTATCTGTTTTTATATTTCTTTTTGAGAATTTCCCTTGATTTGTCCTTTCAGGCTCTGGTACCCTACTTCATTAAACTTCTTGCAAAATGTAGTTAATGGAAATCAAAGTTCTACATTAGCTATTACAGAAGGAAGCCAGGTAAATTTGTTTACTAATGGTTTCTTCAATGTTTTTATTTGTTGCAAATTGTTTAGCATGGACACCCGATTTTGGTGTATATGTTCACGCATTAGACTACACACATGCTTGGCATGGCCTATGAAGCACAAACTCATATGGACATGGGGACAAAACTAAATTAAAAATCATGGGACATGGGGACATGACGTCTATATAAAAGATTTATAGAAAATATCGTCAACATGAGAAAAAGTTCAATATTATCAAATATGAAAATTAAATTTATATATTCATATAGTGCTAAGTTTCATTCAAGGAATGGAAGTAGCACAACATATGTTGCAGTTTAACCTTTTGTATAACGTTATCAAATAGGTGGACCTAAAAATCTTAATAATGGCCCTCACCACAAAGTGTTTGAATTTGGTTTCTTTTCTAGATTTATTCATTCAACAGTTGCAAGAACAAACAATTTAACCACCCTAACAATGACTAATTAACTGGATAGATATAATTATGTTAATAATAACTTTTGGTTGGGAATCTTCCCAAAAGCTTCATTTAACTGTCAAGCTATATATAAATTGTTTTCTATTTTGTGCCAAATTGATTAAAACAAAAACAATGTTGGAAAGCTACCTTAATTGTGTCACCTCATGCTCGCTTAAGTTGCAGTTTTTGTGAGTTGCCTAAATTGAAATATCAAGCACGGTGTTTAGTTACGCATTGACTTGTCATATGGCTAACTTGGTGTGTATAAGTGGAGTGTTGTTAAGACTTTATTTGACAAGTGTACCGAGGCCCAAGTAATATAGTGAATTAAGTAAAGATGTCAATTCTTCATGAAACAGTTCGATTTTAGAATTTCAACATCACTACTCAATAAGCAAATTCAGTTTTAATGGGAGGTTTGGTTTGACTAACAAGTACTACGAACATGCAACTTAAGAATAAAGTTAATAAGCAATAAAAATATTCTGAAACGATTGGTGAAACATTCTGGGATTGAACTCATCTAATCTTACTCATTCGTAACTTGAACAAAGCGTGAAATATAACAACGGTAACTATTCAGTTTCAATGCGCATACAAAAGTCATCCAGATTGATTCCTCAAATCTGAGATTCATAAGAAAACTTCCTAGATGCAAATTCCTTAACTATCTAATCGGTTATCCAGCATTAAAAGAAGATGTTTTGCATACAATATGTCGGAACCCTATTCCTAGAATCCCAAATTATTGCGTATTTTCCTCTAGGTCATAAACTCAAAATCACTTTCCAGTAGCTTTCAAGAATTAAAAACAAGATTCTATAAATAATATAAAATCAAGCATGAAGAATGAGAGGAAAACTTCAAATCTGAATAACACTGAATATTATAAATCACAATCTCAAGTACAAATGAGTTTCGAAAAGATTACATTCAATTCCAAGATATGAAGAATTAGCTACCCATGGCAGCCATTAAAGCTTAACAATCGGAAGATAGCTTGAGAACGGAAGACTTTTGCTCGGATCTCGTCACTTCTATGCTTCTTTGCTCCTCCAAGTTCAGATCCCCTTGTCTTTGCCTCTAAAACCCTTATAAATACGTTTTCTGGTTTAGTTCGAGTGACTTTTCGCTTGAGCTAACCAATTTTCGCCCAAGCATGCTCGTTTCAACTTCTGTCAAAAAGGTTTCTCGCTCGGGCTAAATACTCCTCACCTGAAAGGTGCTCTCTGGAGTGATCTCGCCCGGGCGAGAATCTCTTCGCCTGGGGCGAGCTATGGGCGACGACCTCTGCACCTTATCTCCATTCTGACTTGTATTCGCCTGGGCAGACTTTTCCTTGCTTGAGCGAGTATTCCTTTGACTTTTTGACTCTTTTTTTCTTCGCAGATCTTCCAATCTTTATTTGTCTTCATATTTCTCTTCCTGAAAGTCACAACAACTGAGATTAATTGAAATCTTTCTACTCATGAATTAGTTTTTAAATGCAAATCCAAAAGCTCTCCATTTGGGGTTAAATATTTCTTTAAGAACACTTAAACTCTCACAAATTCCAATCTTTCCATGTCTGAAACTACTGAGATTTGACACTTATCAAGTGTAATTCTTATCTGATTAAAAATATCTGAGCATGACTAGATCAAGGCTTGATTAAAAATATCTGAGGAATGAAAACCAATTAGCCAAGTGAGTGAATTGTGATCCTGTAAACACTGAAATTGAGAGATTCACTGAGTTTAGTATGAAGTTGATGTTACCTGATTTTGTGTTAATTCAATTCACATATGAGATTTGGAAATGATTAAGACATTTTGTTGTATACAGTTACATGTAAGCCAGAGCCTAACAACCAACCAATGCATTGGATATCTAAATTTTGTGTACCCATTGAGCTGAAATCCTTTTGTTGCACCCTAGCCTTGAACATTTAAATTCCCAACCCTTAGCATGATTAAGGAAAGAGAACATAAGTGCAATTCACATAAAGAAATGAGAAGGATAGCTCTGACATGTTAACTAGAGATAATTCACTCTTTTGTCTAATAAACATACAAAAGAGTGAATTAGAAAAGCGAAACGAAAAATGTTGGATGGAAGAATTCAAGAGTTGGTAACTGAGTCCTTCTAAAGGAAATTTGGTCTCATTGTAGATATGTTCTCCTTTTTGGAAGTGTGCAATTTGTATTTGAAAAACCAATATTCTTGATAGCCCAGCCTCATTACAATCCAAAAAGACCTTAAGATCCAAGATTGATTGTGTGTTGGTTATTAATTACAAATGAAAGGCAACTTTAATTTTCTCTTAATCAGTGGAAGTTGAGAGATACGCCTGTAAAATAAGGTTCAGACCGAGTTGAGAGATACACCTGTAAAATAAGGTTTAGACCCATAGCTCGCCCCAGGTGAAGAGATTCTCGCCCGGGCGAGGAGATGTCGCCCGGGCGAGATCACTTGAGAGAGCACCTTGAATTTTCGCTTCAGGCGAGGAGTATTTAGTCCGAGCGAGAAAGCTTTTCGACAGAAGCTGAAACGAGCACGCCTGGGCAAAAATTGGTTAGCTCAAGCGAAAAGTCACTCGAACTAAACCAGGAAATGTGTTTATAAGGGTTTGAGAGGCAAAGACAAGGGGATCTGAACTTGGAGGAGCAAAGAAGCATAGAAGTGACGAGATCCAAGCGAAAGTCTTCCGTTCTCAAGCTATCTTCCGATTGTTGAACTTTAATGGCTATCATTGGTACCTAATTCTTCATATCTTGAGATTAAATGTAATCTTTTTGACTCATGAATTAGTTTTTAAATGCAAATCCAAAAACTCTCCATTTGGAGTTAAATATTTCCTTAAGAATACTTAAACTCTCACAAATTCCAGTCTTTTCATGTCTAAAACTACTGACATTTGGCACTTATCAAGTGTAATTCTTATTTTACAAGTCGATTTTGTGGTGTTGGGGTTAGACTCAAACATAAATTCTAAGATAAGACATGGGTGCTTTAGTCATGTACCGATTTCATTTCACTCAACCTTTTTGTTTTATTCTAGCACATTATATGCACATGCATTTTTGTTTTCTAAATTTTTAGAATACAGTGTCTTTTGAAAGTGAAGCTAGAGTTACCACAATGGTAAGATTGTGATTTTGGAGGCCACAAGTTGAAATCTTGGAAATAACCTTCTTTGTGGGGGTAGTACTGCATTTTTCTACCCTCCTTTATCCCACTAGGTGGGCCACTATTTTTTAGTGTATCTCGTTTCCGCATGTGTCTATGTTTCTGTTTTGTGGTTTATAACAAGTTCTGCATTATGCTTCATATTTGTTTATATTATATGCCCTTGTTAAACTTGTTAATATACACTTGTTAATATAATTTCAGCTGTCAATATGGGACTTGAGAATGAAAGAAAATGGTGGTTGTGTACATCGGGTTTGTGGCATCCCTGGTGATATCTTTTATGCTGTTTGTAATTCTTCCAGTGGTTATGTTGCTGTGGGAGGAGCTGATCGTACTGTGACTATTTATGATCCTCGCAGGTTAGCTGTTGTTTTGATTTCAGGACAAGTCATATAGAAAATTGGCTTGTCATTTTAGTCGGTGACTCTGTCAGTATCATTTAACCAATGTAAATATTGTATAGATTCTATAGAAGCCATGAGAACTGTTCGTTATTTTATTTTACTTTTTAAACTGCTCTAATTAATCTTTAGCCTATGAATGCATTTTGATGTAGGTGGTCGGCAGTGTCTAGATGGGTGCACTGTTCAAAATACGAGGTCAGTTTTAATTATTTCTTTGCCTTGATCTCTCCGAAAAATTTTGTTTACCACTTTGAAAGAATGTTTCTTAAAGAAGTTGTAATATTGTAGGCAATTATGCATTTTTTACAGTTTTAAATAATTGATTTGTTAAACTAATCTGATTCTTTAATTTGGGATTTTTTATGTTTTTTCTAAACCGAATTATCATCTTAATATCAGATATAACAAGTGCAAATCAGATAATATATGGAATGATGCACCTTTGAATTCATTCATTCTTTGTGTATTGGCAACATGTATTATTACGCCCTTTATGTCCAGCTTCGTTGGATATACAGTGTTATTACCCCCTTTATTTATTTGTTTTTTTTTCCTGAGTTTCCTGTATGTAGTTGAAACCATGGTTTACACCAAATTATGCTTCTCTTTTCTGGAATTCAATAATATGAACTTGAAATTGTTTTCTGACATAGGGAAGTCAATTTCAAGTTAAGATTAATTTAAATAGGTTGTGTTATCCTATACCAATTTCTAGTTAATCAATATCTTATTTTCACGTCATTTAAGCTCTAGATTTTCTTCAATTTACTCACAAAAGGAAATGGAACAAGGGTCTATTAGGCTTGTGAAAGTGTATTTTTTTCTTTCATTTTCTATTTTTTACAAATATTTACAAAAATGCTTCATTGTATCCATCTTATTTCTTATACAAATATACACAAGAACAGGGCAAACAACAGAAATCATGTTTTTACTGTTTCTTAATCAAATTTTTGAACACAAGAAACTAAGAAAAACAGAGGTTACAATTTTGTACCTATTTGCAAAAGGTTGCAAAAATAGGAAATCATAACAAAAATATCTCTTTAATCAATATAAACTTCTATTAGTAGCCTTTCACTGGGTTGCCATTGGGGATTCTGGAATATGGTTTTCCAGTCAATGCAGCAGCCCGTCAGACTCATCGATGTCAATATTCTTCTATGTAAAATAACTTCGATAGTGATTTTGTGCCCTCATGACATGAGTCATGTCTTTTGAAGAAAGGGTCAAAGTTCATCTTGTAGATCATTCATGAAATGCTTAGAGAATGGGAATATTGGTATAGCATGAGGGAGGGGCTGGATTTTGCAAATTGTTGCAGAAGTGGACTTTTTGACTATGAAATGTATCTTGGTATTTTTCTAGTGCTTATTTTATCCTTACTTGTATGAAATTGTTGATTTCCAGTGCTATTTATTCAGAAATGATATTTCATTTTTTTGCATGTAACATTGGAGGAAACTATTAAAAGGAATCTCATCGTGGATAATAATATCCTTGAGAATTTGGTATTTAACTATACTCAATGGCCTTGTGTGATCCATATAGTTGATTTCGCTTAGTGGGACAAGGTTATTGTTGATGTTGTTTTTATTGTGTTACTTGTTGTATTGTTGCTGCTTGATTGTAATTGATTTCACTAATACTGCAGATAACAGGACTGGCTTTCTCAACAATAGACCCGGACTGCATCTATGTTCAAGGGGTTGATTATGAGGTAAATATAACTACTATTGTCAACCAAAATAGTAAGGCATAAGAAAATGAAAGGTGTGTGGAGGATGTGTAAACTATAGAGGGATCCATCTCAGCTGCGTCATAAAATTATTGAAAAGACTAATTAACAGTTGATTGAGGCTGGAGACCTGTATATGAAAGTATAAATTTGGTTTATTCCAAGCAGAAATTTATCCAATAATCTAGCTGTCCACCAATGTTCAACTTGGCCTCCTTACTTTTTACCCTGTACTTGGAAATATGTCGGGCTTGTTTGGATTAACTTTTGTTAAAAGCATTTTTTCAGAACTGTTTTAAAGGAATAAAAAAGTAATTTTGCATTTGGATTCAATACTTGAGAATTGCTTATTTAACAGTAGCACTTTTTAGTTCGTTAGCATAAAATTAATATTTTTTATTTTAACAAAATCACTGAAATAGACTTCCAAAAGCACTTTTTTAAACTGTTGGGGTGAAGTATGCTTTACCAAAGTGTCTTATGTATTGGGACTCAGGATAGGGCTTTCTATGATTAGAGATTGTAATAGAAAAGCAAATGGTTGATGAACCTTTTTTTTTTATGTTCTGCAACTGGTTTATTTTGGATTTTATCAATTGGCTTTAGATGTATTACTAATCTTTAGACTTGGCTCTTCCATGCACAAATGAAAGTGTTAATATTTAGTGTATCAAATGTATTCTACTTGGTGCAGAAGTGATATTACAACTCTTTAAACTAAATTTCTACAACTCACCATAGTGAGCGTATTCAGAATGGGTTTTGTTAATGCACTTTAGGGAACATGTTAAGGAATAGAAATAGAATTACTAAATGACATTAAAACCATTTAATTCCTTAAAAAAAATTAATACTTTCTTTGAGTAAATTAAGATGAGTAACGAATGCTATTTTTATTTCTTAACGACACCCTTTTTAGGATTATGTTTTTGGTTCATATCCATGCTATGCTCGTAATGATCTTCAATTTCGGGTAACCAATGCAGGTCTTTTGTGGACAATGGAAAGACACCGCCAAAATATTTTCGTTTAGAGGAGACTCAAATTGGCTAGGCTTTAGTAAGGTCTGTATATAGGTTTTTTATGATTTGTCACTTGACTCCACTGTGGTATCTGGCTGAAATCTAGATGTGACTTTGGAATCTGCCTTCGCACTATTATCTTAAAACAAATGCACACTGTTCCATTTGAATGAAATTTACTCTGTTTTTTTGTAACTTAGATTGGGTAATTAGTTCCCATTCATCGATAGCGGTATACTTCTACAGTTTAGTGTTTATATTTTTTGAACTTCTAGCATCACTTTATTAGTTGTGTGGCCATCGCTATCCACAATAGTTATTTTTAGCTCAGAAAATCAGCTATCGTGTTTTTGTAGCTTACCAATTTGTTAACATAATACTTACAACTACAAACCAATTCTTATGGGTTTTTAAGGAGAGTTATTTTTGACGTGATACTAAAGTTATTCCTTCTTAGAAGAATGGAATTAATCAAACTCCCAAATGCTCTCACTTGGATTTCGTATCATGTTGAAGAACAACTCTCTTGATTCCTTAATGCTTAATTGTTCTTTGACATGATATCATCAAAGTCAATGCAATTAAGCATTCAAGAGTTGTTCAATCCCATTCTATTCTTGTAAGACTGTTAAATTTCAATTCAAAGTAGTGAGCCCATGCATTGTCAACACTTCAAACATATGGCTCTTGCATGAGTTAAGCTTTACGAGACTTAGTCATTGACGCTAACATATAGTAGACAAGAAAATCTGAATGTTCATGCTCTCACACAGGCCCAGTCAACTTAGGCACTGTATAATCACTGCATGGTGCTAAACCCATGTGTTAGTCTATAAGCTATTCAAGATTATGTCTTCAAGAAATATTAGCTCGGAACATCTTCATCGGCTTCTGAATGCTCAGATGGAATAAGAGGATGACGGTATGGAGCCTGCAACTGATAAAATTTCAAATGTTCAAGATGTGTCAGGGGCTACATATCGGGTCCTTAGGACTAGGTCAATCCTGACAAAAATGAAAGGAGATGCTTAAAAGGAGGAAAAGAAAATGACAGTGGGAGTAGATGGTGGTGGGCGGGGTGAGGGGAAGAACAGGAGGCGTTAACTTTGAAAGTGGACGTCGGGAGTGTTCCTTTTTTGGACAGAACCAAGAAACTTAGTCCACGTTTTGTTTGCATGTGAGAAAAGTCATAAGATATGGAGTGAATGCTTGCAATGGTGGTACAACGTGGGTGATGCCACAAAATGCTTTGAAACACTTTCTGCAATTTTTGGATATAGGTAACTCGAAGGAAGGAAAAGGAGATCGGATGGGTTTTGTGGGGGGGCTATAACGTGGAATATATGGAGATAGAGAAACAAGTGTGTTCTCTGATGAGAGTTTTGATCATAACTCAATCATGAAGGACACATTTTCTATACATTGATGTGGGTGACAGGGCATATGCTATCTTGCTCATATTCATATGTCCAGTTGCAAGCTCAGGTTGGACTATGCTTAAAGAATGGCAGTAGCGGATGGTGGAGATAATAGAAGGAAACATGCAAGCAATTGATGGGGTGGAAGCAGAAATCAACGTCCACATCATTTACCTTGTGTAATTATTTTGGTATCGAAAACAGGAAAAAGGAACCTGCAGGAGTGGTGTACTCCGGCATATAGATGTACTTATATCGATGAATATAGGTGGTGGATATGTATTATAAAGTAGTCTGGTTAAAGTTTGTTACTGCATTGGATATAGATACACTAACAGGATATGCATTGTTTATTTACTTTTTGATATGTATGCAATACCTTGCGGCACCTTCTGTACCGTCATTCTTATTATATAATATCTTTCTTTGCCAAACAAGAAAAAGGTTTCCACATCAATGCTTCACAAATACCATATTGGGTTTCATATTGAGACATTATTTTTTTGAATCATTCCAAAGTGAAGTTCCTCAAGGATTGTGGTTCTCAACTCTTGAACTTTTTACGAAGAAATATAAGGGATGGGGGACTTGGCCTGAATCTTTGGCACAGACACACTTCTCTTTCAGATGGACAAATGTTAAATAATTGAAGTGTGTTAAAGGAATAAAAATGAGGGTAAAATTGTTGATTAAAACTGGGGCGTGAAAATTAGCAATGGATGTAAACATGCATGATGACCAAGAATATGGCTGTTTTTTTTTCACTTGTTCTTTTCGTCTTAGTTTAATTTCACTTTTGTGGTTCTGCCGAGCCCTTAAATAATGTTGGCTAGATTCTATTTTCTTCTTCTGCAGTTTTCTATCTTTTTATTTGTAAATATTTAATGGCTTTTAATCATGTTAGATATTACTTCTAATATTACTGTTTGCCACATCGCAGTGCTCAGGGAAAGATGTTTTGGCTGGATGGTGTGATTCAGGCAGCATATTTATAGCTGATGTTGCGAGTGAAATTGATAAAGTGGTGTCAGTCCAGTAATTTTCCCATCTTTGTAGAAAATTGTCACCCCAATGTATGTATGTAACCATGGTTAGTTTCTTGATCGAAGGCTAATTTAGTGTGATCAAGCTTCATATGCAGAACATGTCATAATGCATTTCTAACCACAGAATGTGACTTAAGATTACGGAATGCATTATTTTTGTGCCCTGTATCAATTTTGTGATGTTCCTATTTTGACAAATTAATTATTGAAATATCAAGCCTAATTGTATGGTTTACAAACGAGACCATTATTGTGTTATATGGCACTGAACAGGAGCATATGATCATTCAATTAGCAGATGGTACTTTTAGCTTTTTTGGCTTTCCCTTATATGGTTGTACTTTTTTAAACTTTTAAGTATCATGTCATAACTGTACAACATGATGTTGATATTGTTACCGCGTATCATGGAGCTTCTCTCTCTAAATTTAGCTTTTTGTCTCCATGCTTTCATTCCTCTGGAAAAGAGCCTAAATTACCTTTGCCATGGTCGGTGAGATTGCATATTTTAAGCTTTGTTTTTACTACTGTTTGGTATTTTTCTCTTTATGACCATTACTATACTCGAGCCAGGCCAAGAAATTTAAGACCCTGAAGTGTAAATTGAAGTATCTGACGAATGTTGTGTGGTCCCTAGTTGAGTGTTTCAACGCCGAGAATCTCTCATAGGTCATGGTCAAGGAGCTTGCTGCCATAAGGATGATAAAATTGAACCATGCTCTCTTGTTGGGGAACTACAGGGATGACTAGTGGTTCTGTGTAGGGGACAAGCTAGAGAAGGAAAAATTATTATGTAATCTCATATCACCCCATGTTTATGGTTTCAATCAATCCCTTTAGAACATATATGAAGTTTTTTATTTGACAAGAAAAAATTATTACACTTAATTATTTGCCATATGAAGATTAATTGAGGTTATTTAGGGTTATCTGATAATCTCTAGGAGAGAAGAGTATTGTTATTTTAGACCCTTTTGGGAACACACCTAACCAACTACCTATCAAGACCCTATGGAAAACTCTACACTATAGACTTCAGAAAATATATATATATCATCTTATCCACACACCGACCCCCACTTTATCATGTGGTCAAGAAAATGCATTAACAAAAAGCTATGAAGCCAACATCTGAATTACCACCGACTTTGCTATTTTGGATTGGAGTGTGATGATGCAATTTGGGGGGTTATGTTCTTTTTCCCTACATACTCTTTATTTAGGAGCCTGCTCTTCTACATTGGAACTCACTAGGCAATTAGGGTTTTTGTTGGTAATTCATCATGGAACTCTTGAACCCAAAATTGCTACGTTGGTTTTTGTGATAGTACAAAAAGAAATGGCACGGTGGGTATAGGAAGATTTTATTACTAATATTCTCATTTTAACATGTACTTTACTATTTTTTTCCTAATAAATTAATATGTTAACTATTCAAACACAACAATTACCTCACTATTCATTTAATATATTTATTGAGAGTGAGACCACTTTAATGAATTTTATAAAAAGACGAGTACTTATTGCTTTTCTTAATTTATGTAGAAATTTTAACTACAGATTAGTTAGGACAAAAGGTATAAATGCCAACTTAAGTTGTAAAAACTAAGAGTGCAATAAATCTATTTATATAAATTAATCAAAGATTAGGTCAGAAAGTAAGAGTGTAACTGACAAAAACATAACTAGTGTTATTTTGTAAAAAACTATAGTTTGATAGAGAAAAATAAATAAATAAACTCGACTATTAATGGTTTAATTTTTATTCTGGTTATATCATGTTGATTTCTGTAATTTTTTATTTTAATCTTTCTAATATTTTGTTTATTTTGAATAAGTCTTTTTAAAAAATGTTTGATAGAGCTAAAAGCAAATGATACAATCCTTTAATATTTTAAATCTCCATTTAGGAATTCTTTTTTACTGAATGGAGTCCAACAAAGGGAAATATATGGTTGTGTGATAACCTAGCAAATGAATACAATTACTACTTTGGTTTTCGAAGAGAAGACTAACACCATTGCATGCGATGAGGTCAATATTGTCTTTTCGTAAATGACTTCTTTTTGTAGTTGCAATTGGACTAAGCTAAGTAAAACTTTGACTTGACCTTCTTTTCACATGTGAACAAGTCCAATTCCAGAACAATTATTGCCGATGCATTGAAAAGTTCAGATATAAATAACTACATAAAAGGTGTTTTCGAATTCAACATCACTTTTTTTCTATGCAAATATGACCCTGTAATTGCCACATCACACAAGTATAAATTACATGTACATTTTTAATGCTAAAAGAAAACCAAGGACAATCTATTTTTTCTTAATTTTTTTATAAAGCTAAGTGTTTTTAATATTTCTCGAAGATTCTATTTTTTTTTTCACTTCTAGAAACTCGTATACGACCGTATAGAAAATTTATAACTAGAAGCACGTTCGATTTAAGGAATAAAAGAAGTAAAACTTGATATGATTTTGTAACTTATTTTACAGAAAGGAAAATGAATATAGTACAAAAGTTGAAAATATATCTTTTATTTGACTGGGTAGAATATATATATCATATAAAACAGATATTTTTCATGACTATTTTTTGTATCAAAATTTTATTCTTTAATAAATTAATAATTTTTTGTTTAATAACATATATAATCATACAAATATTTTATTCAAAATAACTTCACAATTTTTCCACTTAATCTAAATATAAATACAATTGGGAAATTACATATATTCCTGCTGGTATCTATAATAGATGTAAAAAAAAACCGATAATCCGTTATTTTAATTATAGAAATAACCTTTTCTTGTCCCTTTTTAGCAGCTGAAAAGAGGCAAATAGTAAATGTTATTATGTATTGCCATATTTTTTTTCTATGTTCTTCACATTTTAGAAGATTCTAAATGACCGAATTTGAATAATCGAATGACTTGTGCTTCTTTTCTGCTTCTTGACTTGACTATTTGTGGTTTCACATGTTTTAAACAAAGTATAAAATACATCTTATTATCTGTGTTTTAGAATTCTTTTTTACAAAATTTAGCCTTTTTAACTCTTCCAAAAAATTAACTAAGCTGTTTTAAATTTTATTTATTATGATAAACATAAGCTTTAATAAAAAATAGTTTTTTGTTGATAAAATAAAAATAAATAATATCAGTCTAATATTTTATGTAAAACTTTTACCATACGTTCTCATATCGAAATATATATAGTGTGATTAGATATTTATAAATATAATAATAACGTGATAGTTATAATATAATAAATCTAGTAAATATTATTAAAATATATTTTAATACTATATTAAAAAGTAAATTTAAATTTTAATAAATCTTATAAAACTAATTTGTATCGTAAAATTAAGAATTATTCTCATTTATATAATATCTAGGTAAAATTATCTACATTTATTCTTGAACATGCTTAAGTATTTTCTTTAAAATGAGTATTAAAGTATTTTCTTTAAAATGAGTATTAAAGTTTGAAAAATGCTCACAATACACAGACTTTCTCTTCCTTCTTATTTTCACTCTCTACTCTATTCTATTTTTAATAACATCATATATTATACTTATATTTTTATTCTCTTTTTTTTTATGTTTCTTTTGTTTTCATTATACACATTATTTTTCTAAAAAGATAGAGTTCCTTCTGTTAACTGTGTGTGGATAAAGATAGAGATGAAAGTGTCATATGATTAACACCTACATCATATAATTGAATAAAAAATTTCATACCCCAATTTTTGATGGTTAATCAAAGCTACATCACACATATGCTTTGTGCTTAATTTAAAGGATAATGTTTGACGGTTCATCATCACCATCTAAATTACTTACCTAATTATTAGATATCGATACAGAATTTTTGGGCATCAAATTCTTTGTTTTCCTTGTTCTTATATTAAAAATATCCTCTGACCAATTATTGAAGACTAATTTCTTTGAAAATATAAAATATCTTAAATGTGGTTCGCCTCTTTGAATATAATATTTTTCATTTACACTCTAAAACATAAACCTCTCCTTACATAGTTTAAAAGGCATAATTATCACTAATTACCAAATAATCAGGTCCATTTTGCTTTCTCTATCTAATTAAGGATTTTAATTTAACTTTTGGGTTTTGAAATTTTGTGTTGTAGAAAAATGGGATGAGTTTCTTATCTACAATTTGTTGGTATGCCAGCCATATGCCAGTAAATACTTTTTGTCATATATCATTGAAATTTGAAAACAGAGAGCTGTAGTACCTGTTAAAAGTAATTTACACACTTAAACAATTATCATACAATTTAATAAATTAAGTATAATTTTGTTATTAAATTAATAGTGCAAGTACGTTTTTTAATGTTGATTTTGTCGTCTGAGTTAAACAAAATCATGTTTTAAATTAAAAATAACTCTAAAAAGTGTATAAAATGCTAAACTACACATAAGTTTATTATATGTTTGTGCCAATTTTTTAAATTATTATTTTGTTACTTGTAGAAAACACGTACAAGTGTATTATAGAATTCATAGAGGAATTAAATCACACTGCCCAAGAGTGAATTTATAAATTCTAAGAAAAAAAGGCACAAATTATAAGAACTAAGTGTAACATTTTCAAAACCTAGGAAAGAGGAATCTAGCAGACACGTGAAGGTGTATTTGTTTAATAATCTAAATGCTGCTTTTCTTATTAAGCAGAGGAGAATCAAACAAACAAGTCTTTTCTGAATAATTTTTTGGTTCAGATTTTCTTCCTCTACTTCTAGAACCTGTTTCTCCATCAAATTATTGTATTAATTTGTGAGGTTATTATTCTTCATTTTATTTCAATTTCTATTTCTTTTTTAGTTCTCTTTTCACTTTCTCAGAAATTAATGATTATGAAGATAAGATGTCAATCATAATAAGTTAAATGTTAGATTCTCTTTCAGAGAATTATATATAATTTAATTAAAATCATAAAAATGAAATATCATATTATTGATAATTATCTAACTTTCTTAAATATGAAAAAACGTGGTTTAATCAGATTATGTGTTCAACCTTGGAATATTATTATAAAATTCAGTTCAATTAGGAAAAATGGATTGCAAACCAGCATTTGGTTAAGTAATTGATCTAAATAAATTATCAGAAGATATTTATGTTTTTTTAATACCCCACATAAAAGATCCTTTTAAAGATAGATGAAAGTTCATTAAGAAAAAGATAAATGATTAATAGTTATTGTCGAAACTTATTTTTGTAACACTGGAAGAAGAGAAATTAGGTTTATAGAGAAATAAATTTGTGGACCACGTCTGATTAAAACCAATTATAGTGTAAATGCAATAAATTGGAATTATAAAATACTGAAAATACATAACTAAGAAAAAACTATTAATATAATAAGAAAAAGGTTTAGCTGAGAAAGGAACTATATTTCCATTATTGTTTACTCAAAAATTAAAGTAAATTAAAAAAGGGAAAAAAAAAGTCTTGTGTTAAATTAGTTTATAGAGAAATAAATTTGTGGACCACGTCTGATTAAAACCAATTATAGTGTAAATGCAGTAAATTGGAATTATAAAATACTGAAAATATATAAATCATAACAAACTATTAATATAATAAAAAAAAGGTTTAGCTGAAAAAGGAACTATATTTCCATTATTGTTTACTCAAAAATTAAAGTAAATTAAAAAAACGAAAGAAAAGGTCTTGGTGTAACACAATTTTGTTGACATCAAAACAAAAATAAGATAGAGACATAAAGTATTTTATGCAACACTAAAATATGAAGATCTCATAAAAAATTCAAAAATACCATTTACTTTTTTTTTTGTACTAAGTGTTGGTATTAAACTAAAAATGATTATTAATAAGTGGAAAATTTGAAATTAGAAATAGAAAATAGAAATAGGGAAGTGATGAAGGAGACGTGTTAATAGCTTGGTGACCAAGGAATATTAGCATCACACGTCATCATCGTCCTTTTTCTAGAAACCTACCCTTCCCACGCGAGACCAAGTCGTCGTCCTTGCCACGCGCCATGCCAACGTAGACCCAGTCCCATTCTATTAGTGATTGAGTCACCTGACAGTGACGTTTAACCACGTGACCCACTCTCCACGTGGTGATGCATGCATCACGGTTCCCCAACTTCTGAACACGCAGCCCCATCACACCAGAAAATCAGGATAGTAAAATAATGTTTAACTTATTTATATAATTAGATTCATCTTATTTATAGTTTATATATAATTTCTAATCTATTTTTTTATGTAAAGAATATAAGTATAAGAAATGACAGGACTCGATATAAATGATACATAGATTCAATAAATTTAATTTTGAATATACTTTTAATGATTTTAATATCATATTTAAGAATGACTTTTAATGATTTAGCACAAATTTAATTAACAGTAACAATCTTAAATTAAGAAAAGTTGTGTTTATATCAAACTGAGTTGTAAAAGTTTACAAATAAATCATCTTCTTCATTGATATCTTTATTGTTAATTAAAATTATATTCAGGATGTATGACGTCCAATGAACACTAAATCGTGTTGTTGGAGATAATTTTAATTAAAGAAAGATTCTGTGTTGAAAATTTTGAATCCAAATCACAATTTATTATATACCCAATCATTATAGAGAAAAATGATTTACCTAAATATATAATTTTAAAATTTTTACTCATTCTAATAAATACGAGATAAAATTACAGTATTTTAATGCAGAATCTTAAAATATAAATACTATTATATATTTATGACCTAATAAAAAAAAATACTAAAACAAATTTGGGAATATCAATAGAAAGAAAATGTTAAAATCGAAAAAGGAGGAAGAAAATAACAGGGGATTATCTTGACCAAAAACCGTTACGGCGTTATCTAATGATGATGTGGGTCAGATCCATTTTTTTTCATTAAATAAATGAATGCGATTTTTGAACCGCGCATTTATGAAATAAAGAATCTTATTGAAACTTTGTTTTTTCAACATAAATCAATTCAAATAATCATTAACATATAGTAACCTTTCCCTTTGTTTTTTTATTTGAATTGAGGAGGAAGTGAAAAACAAAAATAATTAAAAATATGGAAAGTGAATGAAGATAAATCAAGAATCAGTAATAAGTTTAATTGATATGACAGAAAAGTTAGAATAATTGAAGAATATTATAATTCACTAAATATTTTATTTAATTTAATAAAAAATAAGTATGAATCAAAATTAAAAGATGATCAATTATAAAGTTACTATTTTATAAAAATTATTTATATTAATATATTTAAATAAGCAATCGCAAACTATGTCAAGAAAAATTCCACATATCAATTAAAAAATTAAATTATCATACAAAAAGTTTCAAATAAAAAAAATGAGAAGTGAAGATTAAATTGGAAGAAAATTATAGTATTCACGTTATATTACTTTTTTATTTATTATCTAAATATTTTATTTTTTGTATAGTTTATTTGGTATTTTCTTAAAATAAATCAATGATCAAGATGACTAAAAAATTAAGAAATAAAAAAATTAAATTAATTTTGAATTAAATTACATTTCAAAGTATATATAATGGATGGGGAGAAGAATAAAAAGAAATTCATGTGCCTGAAAAACATGTGGTACGATATGCATAATCGATTATAATGTATATCTTATCAAATAATATTGATTATGTTTTGTTTTATTATCTCCTTTTATGTAATTAAATTTTCTTCAATATTATCTAACAAAAAGTTAAAAACTTAATTATAGTGCATATTAAAGAGCTAAGGTAATCTGTGTGCACATAATAAGAAAGTAAAATTATAAAAAGAAAAAAAGGTACAATTTATCATCATGAAATCCGTATACTAATTATCATTACTACCTTTCTTTTTAGAGTTTAATAAATATAACTTAGTCTTAATTTTTTAATTAAGATCAATTAAATTGGATTTAGAATTGAAGAATGAGATATTGCCACCGTGTCCCAAACGTGTGTACGGCTTGGCAAACATTGCCCTCCACACAACCTTAACTTCCGCTAACAACCAAAATTTAAAGTTAATGAAATTTTTACTTCCTTCTGGAAATAGCTTTTAACCAAATCATTTTCTTTTATTTTCCCTTTTTTTTCAAGCTTTTTCGATTTTATTGTTTAATTTTTCAACAACCATTAAACGCGGTCCAAATTCCGATTATCCCCAATATATAACCCTTTCATCTGGGTTCAGAACCCTCATCCAATTTCCTTGCTTCTTCCTTCACTCTTTGTCTCATTCCTCTCCTAAGTTTCTCACTTTTTCCCACATTCTCAATCCAATCACCCCTTCCCACCTGGGTCCCAATCCTATTCGAATTTCGTTTCTGGGTTTCCCCAATTCGAAGTTCTGCACTTTCCCCTTTTTGCACTGAAATTTCTTTCTCGTTCCTGGGGGTTTCAATTCCATTGTCTCTCACTAAAGCTTTCAACTTGGAGAGAAAGTGCCATACTTTCCGATTCAATTTGTAATTTGACAACTGGGTCTGTGATCTTCCTGTGTGGGTCAGCAAGGTTATGAAAAACTGTCCGATCGTGATTTTGGCTGCAACTTTAAGGTTTTTGGAGTTGCTATAACTGCAATTGTGGTTGAATCGGTCGCATTTGTTCACAATACCGAGAATCGTGACGAAACTATAATTGCTGTTTAAAACCTTGAGTTCGAGGATGCGAACTACGGCGGAATTTCAAGGTTCTGTTCTGAATCTTCGTGGGGTTCAGGTTCACTCCATGGAGGGTTCAAGCATGGAGCAGGAGCTTGATTTGTTTCAGAAGCATGTGACTGAGCGGTTCCTGGAGCTATCTTCAGTTGAAAGCGGGGAATTGCTCTCGCTTTCATGGGTTAGGAAGCTGCTGGATTCGTTCCTGTGTTGCCAAGAGGAGTTCAGGGCGATTCTCCACAACCACAGGGCTCAGGTGTTGAAGCACCCTCCCCTGGATCGCATGGTGGGTGAGTTCTTTGAAAGGGGTGTGAAGGCACTTGATGTGTGCAACGCAATCCGTGATGGGGTTGAGCAGATTAGGCAGTGGCAGAAGCTGTTGGAGATTGTTATCTGTGCATTGGATCAGAAGAGGAGTATTGGTGAGGGCCAATTTCGCCGTGCCAAGAAGGCGCTTGTTGACTTGGCCATTGGAATGCTTGATGATAAGGAATCCAACTCCAGTGGTTCAATAGCTCATAGGAACAGGTCCTTTGGTAGAAACAGCAATGGTTCAAGGGATCATCACCATGGCAATAATCAGCATAATTCCTTTGGGCATTTCAGGTCACTTTCTTGGAGTGTGTCAAGGAATTGGTCTGCTGCTAGGCAGCTCCAAGCCATTGGGAACAACTTGTCCCCTCCTAAGGCTAATGATGTTGTTGCCACCAATGGCCTTGCATTGCCTATTTACACAATGAGTTGTATTCTGGTGTTTGTTATGTGGGCACTTGTGGCTGCAATTCCCTGCCAGGACCGGGGGCTGGGGCTCCATTTCTCTGTGCCGAGGCAGTTCCTGTGGGCGGCTCCGGTGGTGGCGCTGCACGAGCGGATCGTGGAGGAGTCAAAGAAGAGGGAGAGGAAGAACACCTGTGGGCTGCTGAAGGAGATTCACCAGATTGAGAAGTGTGCTAGAGTGATCAATGAGTTGGCTGATTCTGTGCAGTTTCCTTTGAGTGAGAAGAAGGCAGAAGAGGTTAGGCAGAGAGTGCAAGATGTTTCAAGGGTTTGTGAAGCCTTGAAAGATGGATTGGACCCTATGGAACGCCAAGTGAGGGAGGTGTTTCACAGAATTGTGCGCAGCAGAACTGAAGGGCTTGACACACATGGCAGAGGGTAAAAAGTAAAAAACAGTGTTTGTTTGTTTGTTGATGCTTAACTCAACATTGCAATTTGAGATCATAGCCTGATTTTGCTTAGATGAGTGATGCTTGTGAATGACTAAAAGATGACTAGGAGGATAACCAATGAGTGGTAAGAGGATATGGTGATTTCAATTGAGGATATCATTATAATAGTAAGGTATGTAAAGGGGAGGATTCTTGTATCTATGAACAACGAAAAAATGTATAGAGTTTAGGATATTTGAAGTAGACCTTTGTGGTCTATGCTTTTTTCTCTTTTCTCTTTTTGTGCTGTGATGTGGCTTATTGTATAATCAGTTTTCTCAGCGTTTTGCTGCATCCTCATTATAGCTCATTCTGATTGTATGTGTAATTCAATACATTTTCCTTTTATAGCTCCTGCACTTGCAACTATTTGGTTGGTGTGATCTTTTTTGTTTTTGTAGTTTATATAAAATGTAAATGAATTATATTATTGTAATTATATAGCATTTTTACATAAAAGATATGACTCATCCACAAGAAGTTTGATTCTACTCAAGAATTTGAATTGAAGTATTGTAAATGAAAAAATGAAGCGTGTTGAGTTTGTTCCCTAAAATTGAATATGCTTAACTTTAGCTCCTCACTCATAAGTTCACTCTCTTTCCCATCAAATCTACTCAAATATTAACTGCACACTGTATTTGTGATGGTCCCTTTGGCTACTATCTCTTCACCGACACTTTCGCTTCCTTAATATTTATTGTGATGGAATGCCTATCAATCCACTAAGATAAATACGAATTTTTTCTGATTTCCTAACTGTATGAATGTGTGAAATTAATCACTGTATCCATTCCAAATCCGTTTTTAGATCTTCAATAACCCGGAAACCAACAAGAGCAGGCATAAAAAATGGAGGTGAAGATAACAAATTGATGAGAATCAGAGAGAGCTTGTAGTGGCATATACATACAAAATGAGAAGTAATCCATGTACAAAAGATGAATTTCTATGAAGATGTAGATGGGATTTGAGTTCATAGAAAGAGGTGAGGTTGAGTGTTTCAGGGTTTGTTGAGGTTGAAAAATTTAGGAATGATCAAAGGGTGTGTGTAATAGAGTATAGAGGGAGAGAAGAAATAATGTGTAGGAATTATTATACTATTTCAGCACTTATTTCTATTGACCTCTTATTTCTCTATACTTTCTATCAAATCAATCTAATTACATAATTTTGAAGATATTTATTCTTTTTTTTTCATTTATTTCTGTTCTACTAAACAACTAAACTTTCAATCTTGTTTTTTATTTATTGATCCTTCCTATTTCCATTTAGTCTATATTTTTCCCTCAAAACCAACCAAAGCATATATGTTTGAATATTTCATAATTGATGTATTGAGAACTTAGTGTCCAAAAGAAAAATGGAATAAATGGATGTTGTGGTTTGATATTATCTGCAAATTGGAACCCCTGCTTGCAAAGATATTTAGCTAGAGCAGAGTATTTTGAAAGACTTTTGAGATCAATTAATTTTCTCAAAGGTTAATCACAATGAAATTGCTGAATAAGCTGGACAAACTAAAAACTAAGGTATTCCAGGGCCATGCAAGGAATATGGAGAAAGAAACTCATTGCATTTAGTCTCCTCTTTGCATATAAAAAATATAATTTCTGCATTTGGAGTTCATAATGACCAAGTTATTAAGACAATTTTATCATTACTACAAAATTCACCCTCAATCTGAGAAAACATGTTCTAATAAAAATTTTATTCACCAATTTATTCCCATATATACTATTTACTCTACAAAAGTGGAAAATCTGTGAAGAAACATTCAAACAGATAATTCAAATATTTATGTGTTATTTGGACCTTTGATCCTAGTATTTTATATGTAGATGTGACAGCAACTAAGTAGTGGTGTGCTAGAGATGAAATCTGTCACAAGACTGAGTTCGATGAATCAGTTAAGAGATTGTGTTTCCAGTCAAAGTTCATAAAGTGCTTTGACATTGACTTAGTCAATTATCATCTAGAATTTATTTTCTTTGCTAGATTATGACATTATTTCTTGGATCTGGTCAAGGTGTGACTTCTTCATCACAAGTCAATTTATTCTTTTGTTGCACTATTGGGATTCGTCCTCTCAAATAATGTAAAATCACAGTTCTTCTGCCAAACGTTGTGATCTCTGACCTCTTTTTTTCTTTTCACTAAAATATGCTAAAATTGATTGGATAAAGAAGTCAATAAGTGCGTTACGACAGTTAAATTTGGCAAAAAGTAAGTTAATCCCTTACAATGTAATTAATTAAGATGTGAATCTACGTTAGAAAAATACTTCACTTCTCGTGTTTAGTCATAGAGTTTTCTTAGATACAATAACGATTATAAAGATTAAATTTGAGATTTCATTTTATGATTCAGTATTCTTGTTATTGGGTCATTTCTAGTGGTCAAACAAATGTTTCAATGATATACGTTTTTAAAAAATAAAAAAAAAATATGAAAGGAAAAATAATCACCACCTTAAGAGATGGTATAGACGACCCACATAAATATGCAAGTGTCTTATTTGTTAGAAAAGAAAAAGTCAAATCATGGTAATTAAGAAAATATATTTTTTTTCCTAAAATCCTATTATTTTACGTGAATTCTCAAATGCGTTTTGATTCTCCAAGAATAAAAGTTATGTTGAATATATAACTCATATTAAAAGAATACCATTTTAAAGATTTAAGAGATTATCTAATTTAGGGATAATTATATTCTTTACATTATGAAGAGATTTATTTTAACTCAAATTTTCTTTCATGCACGAGTAAGACTATGTTCAAATTGCAAAAAAGTCAAAGGAAAACAGTTCAAGAGTGAGACTAATATCAAAAGTCAGAATGTTAGTCCACTACAACTTTGACTAATTCGTGGAGAAGAGAGATGGTAGAGAAAATGAAATCATTTGGTACACTTTACTTTTTATATTTGTGCAATTTTAGTATTTATTGTTCAATCTTATGACTTCAGTCTCTAAGTTGGAATGTTATTTTTTGACATTAACCCTATTTTCCTTAATTTACAGCCTATGTATAAGTAATTAATAATGCGAAATCAATATTTGACAAATCAAAATATTTTAAAAATAAATAAGAGCCAATCTAGAGGAAGGTGGTTTATAATAAAGTTTAGAAGTACCTTATTTGTGTGCTGATTGAAATTTATATTTATGGGTGTTGTAATGGGCTTGGAACATTTAGATTCAATGGGCTCAGTCCAAAATAAGGCCCAATTTGTTATATTTGTTTTAACCTAAATTTGTTGTACATGTCGTTCACGTGTCTCGCGCGTGTGACTGTCACGCGTCACATAAGTGATGAGCGCATGTGTTGTTCGTCCACCAGTGCCTCAAAAGGTCCTACCTGTGACTGACTGAGATGGACATCTCGGTCGGCCATCTCATAATATTAAGTTTGGTTAGTGCATTTGGTTGACTATATAGTACATTTCTCATAAGCAATAATGAGCTTTAAAGTTGTGTTTGGTTGGACTGATTTGAGGCGATTTACTATTCAAGAAGATGGATTTGAGTGGATGAAGGTTGTTTGGTTGACCTGATTTTGGAGGATGGATCAGGAGAGATTTGCAGGATTGCATCTTCAATGATATGAAGAGATTTGAAGGGATGAAATTGGAAATTACAAAATAGTCCTTGTAAATGAAATGAAAATTATGAAAATAATTAAAAAAATGTAAAGAAAAAATGTAAAGAAGGTATAAATTATAAACTAGAAACAATTATTAGCATTAATGTATATTTATTGTAACAATATATATTATATATGAAAAATAAACTGATTTTTACCTAATTCATCAAATAATTGATTCTAATAATTTTATATATATATATATATATATATATATATATATATATATATATATATATATATATTTTCCATTCATAATACTTTCCTTTCCTTTTTTCCAAGACAGCTATAATATAATTAATCTCCCTTCAATTTACCCATACTCAATACAATCTATCCATTCATAATTATATTATTGACGTGAAATAATTAAATCAATAAATTATTTACTTTATAGAAGAAATAATAAAAGTATATTATACATGTTATATTGTTTTCTATTTATTCATTTTTTTTATCGATGAAAATATGTTTACTTAATGTTTAATTTAAGTAAATTAGAAAAAAATATATTTTTGTCTCCTTATTTAATTCAATATTTATGATGAAATTGAGAGGATAAGATGTTATTTAAAATATTTTTTATTTATCTTAAAAACAGTTTTATTTTCTTTTAAATATAAAATTATTAAAACACAAAAGTAAAGATGTTCACTGGTTGGATTAAATAAAATCATTATCAACTTACTAAAAAATATCTAGTTAGTTGATTCAATTTCTATATTTTTTATGTTAAAATTAATTTAATCCAATTCATTTTAATTTTTTACCATCTTATTTCACAAGGGTTAATTAGTAATTTCAGAAATATATCAATTAGAAAAATAAAAACAAATTTATAATATCTATCAAATCAATCCCAAACTTTCATAACCAACCCCCTCAAATCCCTTCAAATCTTACCATCCATCCATTAATCTAAAAAACCTTCTCATCTACTCACAATCTGCTCAAATTCCCGTAAATCCATCCTCTCAAATCCACTCCCCCAACCAAACAAAGCCTTAACAGTAATTTGTCAAGTAACCCTCTCTTGAATGTCAATATAGGAACTGAGTAGGGGGTTTTGCTTCTAATATAAGATCTGATGCCTCACTTAAGCATTACATAGCCCCTTTTATGTTTATGTTTGTGGTTGAAGTGAGATGTTTTATCACCATAATTTTGAATTGAAATATTAGGGAAGATCAAATAAGAATGTGATCTAAGTTAGACCTACATAAGGAATATTAATGTCACCTTCAACCTAAGGTTAAGACAATGAGTTTGTGGATCTTTTTTTCTCATATATTGCTTAACTTTTTTTTTTTTTTAATTTCTACTCAATTTATGTTAGAAAATAAATAAATATATTTCATAAGGTAACTAATGTGAAATATCATTATAGGCCTGTATGTGATTTAATAAAAATAAAAAGACATTGGTAATTAAGAGAAGTTTATTTATTTAATAAATAACTATAACTGATAGTAACCAACTTGATGGAGATTACTTACAGATATTATTGATAATAATCAATTTGATGGAAATTGGTTACAAATATTATCTTATAATATCTTATGGTAACTAACTTGATGAACATTGGTTACATAAAGGAATTAAAGTTCTATCTCTATAATGTGAGAGTTCTTCACAATTAACTATCAAGTGTGTGATAAAGAAAGAGATAGATTGGAAGAAGAAGATTGAAGTTTAATTAATTGGATCACTCATAGATCAAGTAAGTCTCTCTTATTATTCTATATTATTTTTATTTAAGAATCATAAATTCTAAGATTTGGTAGAATATTTATGATGGATTACATGTGATATAGATAGATTAAATTTATGATTCTTCATAAATAATGATTTTTCCAATTTGTATGAACCCTAATTTAAAAAAGAAAAAAATATTTTTGTGAATGGATTACTTGTGTAAAACAAGCGTTCTAACGGAGAGATCTCTCTAATCTTTTGTTGTAGGAGAAAAATTTAATGATTTATTTTTAAATTAAGATAGCAGTTATTATTATTATTATTATTATTTTTATGTTTTTTATATTTTTTTCTTCTCTGCACGGGATAAAATCTCGTTTATAAGGTTATCTTGGCCGCGTAAGGCCCTGTCGGTTTTCATCTAACGGGTATAGAAGAGTCCTAGGCGAAGGTGTGTGATTTCGGGATGCAGCAAATCCTTTTTTCTTTTCTTTACGTAAGAAAGCAAAACATGTGTGCCTTACACAAATGGAAATTGGAGATTTTAATTACGTGAATTTGGATAGTACCGTGAATTTGGTACAATTAATTTGAATCAAGTTGCCCGCACCTATATCTAAATTATATCAGCCACGGCAGTATGGTTTCTTGTGGTTTCTTTAGAGTTTTAAAAGTGAGTATAATGATATGATTAGAAAAAAAAGTTTTTGCATTAATAATAATTAATTTATGAATTGATTGATTTGATAAATTTGTAATCTTTATGTTTTTTTTGTTAATTTTAAATTAATGATTATTTTATTTTATTAAAATTAATTATAGGATAGATTTGTAATCAAATCTTTATGTTTTATTTTAATTTCAAATTAGTGATATTTTTATTTCAATTATTCATAGAATAGATGTTATATTATAAATAATTAATTTATGAATTAATTAAAGTTTGTTATTATAAGACATCTATGAATTACCAAAAGGTTGATTAATTATTTTTATAATTAATGGACATAATTGTTGGTAGTAAGTATGCATTATTAGTTTATTAATATATCTAAAGATAATAAATTTTTATAATTAGTGTGCATGTCTTACCAAATAATATTAATATTATTATGTTTTTCGTATTAATGTAACACCCAAGAGAGAACATTAGTATATTTGTATGCATATAATGTCTGTTTGTTGTCTGAATTTGTATAGTATATTTAATGTATAACTTAAAGTATTGATTTTAGGCATGTGTTAATTGCAGTATCTGTTCCTATATCTTTACCTTTGCAAGCTATGTCTGTTTCAATATTTAATGAGTTAAATTTTTCTGATTGTAGTGAACAAGTCCAATTTCACTTAGGTGTGTTGGATCTTGATATGTTTTTTCATGTTGAGAAGCCTGTTGTTATTATTGATGCTAGTAGCACTGAAGAGAAAACTCATTATAAAGTATGGGAAATGTCAAATAGACTTAGTTTTATGTTTATGTGAATGACCATAGCAAATAATATTAAGTTAGTTCTTCCCAAAACTGAAAGTGGAACAAAATTTATGAAATTTGTGAAAGAATGCTCCCAAACTGCTGATAAGTCTCTTGTTGTGACATTAATGCATACTTTAACCACCATGAAATTCGATGGTTCTCGTACTATGCACAAACATGTTATTTAGATGACAAATATTGCAGCAAAACTTAAGTCTCTTGAAATGACAGTAGATGAGAATTTTCTCGTGCAGTTCATTGTGAATTCATTATCATCTGAGTATGGTCCTTTCCAGATGAACTATAATACCATGAAAGGTAAATGGAATGTACATGAATAACACAGTATGTTAGTTCAGGAGGAGACCAGACTTAAGAATAATGGAAACCACCCCATTCATTATGTGAATAATCAGGGAGATGGAAAAAAAACTTATAAGAAATGTGAAAAGGGTAAAGGACCGTTAAAGGTTACAAATCCTCTACAAAAATCTAGAAGAAAAATGACAAATGCCATTTATGTGGGAAGTATGGATATTTTTGGAAGGATTGCTCAAAATAATAGATTAAAATAGATTAAAATGGTGTGTCAACAATGAAATTCTTGAACAAAAGTGATTACGCCTTTCTAACACACCATTTTGTTGTGGTGTACCCGACATCGTGTATTGAGCACAAATACCACATTTCTTAAGGAACTTAGCAAACGGACCAAGATGTTGACCACTTTCATCATATCTTTCATAATACTCACCACCTGTATTTGATTTGACAACTTTCACCTTTCTGTCTAATTGCCTTTCAACTTCCAAGCCATTTATTGCTTGATATTTCTCATGCAGTAAATAGATATGTCCATAACATGAAAAGTCATTAGTAAAAATGATAAAGTACTTCTCTTTATCAAAAGAATTTACATCAAAAGGACCACATATATCAGTGTGTATAATTTCAAGAAGCTAACTACTTCTTGTGGCTCCTTTCTTTGTGTGTTTTGTTTGTTTGCCTTTAATACAATCCACACATACATTCAGATCAATAAAATCTAAATTCAGAAGAATTTCATTCTTTACTAACCTTTCCATCATTTCTTTGGAAATATGTCCCAAATGCTTATGCCACAAGTAAGCATAACACTCATTTACTAAATCACGTTTAGTGCCAACATTATGATGCAGAGTCATAAGAGTTTCAGCATATAAATTATCAAGATTCAATTTATATAAACCATCAAAAAGTGTATCGGATCCAATAATAAAAATACTCTTATATAAACTGAAACAACAATTCCCAAACTTAAAAGAGTATCCAATAACATCAAGTTTAGACAAGGAAATTAAATTTCTAGAGATACTAAGTACATAAAAAGTATCCAACAAGTCTAAATGAAATCCAATGTCAAGGATTAAATGATAAGTCCTGACAGCTTCCACTGGAACCTTCTCTCTATTCTCCATGAACACAAACTTTTCATTTGGTTTTATGGTCCGGGTTGAAAGGAATCCCTACATCATATTAGAAACGTGAGTCGTACATCCAGAATCAATCCACCAAGTATTATGGGGAACTTCAGTTGAGTTTGATTCAAAACATACATGAGCATTATGCTCACCTTTCTTTTCGAACCAAACTTTATGTTTTGAGCAATCCTTCTAGAAATGTCCATACTTCCCAAAGAAATGTCATTTGTCATTTTTCTTCTGGATTTTTGTAGAGGACTCTGTAATCTTTAATAGTAATTTACCCTTTTCACGTTTCTTATAAGCTTTCTTTCCAGCTCCCTGATTATTCACATAATGAATGTAATGGTTTCCATGATTCTTAAGTCTAGTCTCCTCCTAAACTAACATACCGTGCAATTCATGCACATTCCATTTATCTTTCATGGTATTATAGTTCATATGGAAAGGACCATACTTAGAAGGTAATGTGTTCAGAATGAACTGCACGAGAAAATTCTCATCTACTGCCATTCCAAGAGACTTAAGTCTTATTGTAATATTTGTCATCTCAATGACATTTTCGTGCATAGTAAGAGAACCATCAAATTTCATGGTGGTTAAAGTATTCATTAATGTCCTAGCAAGAGACTTATCAGCAGTTTAGGAGCACTTTTCTACAAATTTCATAAATTTTGTTGCACTTTTAGTTTTGGGAAGAGCTGACTTAATATTATTTGCTATGCTTATTCGCATAAACATCAAACTAAGTCTGTTTGACCTTTCCCAGACTTTATAATGGGTTTTCTCTTCAGTGCTGCTAGCATCAATAGTAGCATGCTTCTCAACATGAAAAAATCTAACACACCTAAGTGAAATTGGACTTGTTCACTCCAATAAAAGAAATTTAACCCATTAAATACTGAAACAGACATAACTTGTGAATGTAAAGACACAGGAACAAATACTGCAATTAACACATGCCTAACATTAATACTTTGAGTTATACATTAAACTTAATATACAGATTCAGACAACAAACATATATTACATGCATATAATGTTCTCCTTTGGATGACACGTTAATACACAAAACATAATGATGCTAATAATATTTGGTAAGACATATGCACTAATTGGAAAAACTTATTATCTTTGGATATATAAATAAAACTAATAATGCATACTCACTACTAACAATCATGTCCATTAATTATAAGAACAACTAATCAACCTTTGGACGATCCATAAATGCCTGATAATAATGAACTTCAATTAACCCATAAGTTAATTATTTATAATTTAGCATCCATTTATGGGTAATTGAAATAAAGATTATTACTAATTTGAAATTAAAATAAAACATAAAGATTTGATCATTTTGGTAATTACAAATCTATCATACAATTAATTCAAATAAAATAAAATAATCATTAATTTGAAATTAATCAAAATATAAAGATTTGATCATTTTAATGATTACAAATCTATCATTCGATTAATCCCAACAAATCAATCAATTTATAAATTAATTCTCATTAATGTTCCATAAAAATCACAATTTTTTCTATTCTAAATATATGAGAATACATACTTGTGAAACCTTAAAAATAAACTATAATACAGTTTCTATAAAATTTCTATATTTAGATGGTGGTGCAACATATTACCGATAAACAAGCTACTCATATATCAATTTTTGGACTAATAATCATAAAATTAAATATATCAAGTTGTGACCCACATTAACAATTTCATCCTGTTGGGCGCAAGATCTTGACATGAAAAAAAATCAGTGTCCAACAGATCAATGAAAAAAAAAAAATACGTACTCTCACGGATCACACTTTGCCAAAAACTTTATGTACCCCACCAATACTGACTTGCACCCCATCAACTTTTTTAAATTTTGAAATTTGCCCTTGTCTTCAATATTTGAATAAAAGGAGGTGCAAAGAGTGGTTTTAGGTGGTGGCGGATTTAGGGGTGCGTTGCAAGATTTGCGGTGGCCTTTGAGCTCGGACACGACATAGTTGAAGTGCTGGTGACATTGTGAACACAACGCATGTGGTATAGGTAAGTGATTGAGTGATTTTTTTTCTTGAGTTTTGCAAAACGGAGGTTGAGTGTTTCGGAAAATTGGGTTCCGAAAATATATTATGGAATACTGATTCCGTAATAAGAAAGGAGGTGTGTGGAATAAGTTATGGAAAGAAAATTTCATAATACAAAGTTTGAAAGGAGGTGTGTGGAATAAGTTATGGAAAGAAAATTTCATAATACAAAGTTTGTATTCGGGAATGTCCTTTCCGTAATTAATTAAGGCTATTTCGAAATACAAATTTTGTATTACGGAATTATTTTTCGTAATTGCTTTTCAAAATCCCTTTTCCAGAATATAGTTCCGAAATACCTTTTATGAATTTGTATTACGGAATTCACGTTTTGTAACGCAAATTTTCCCACCTCCTCCATTAATTTTCTAGAATGACCTTTCTGGAGTATAAAAAAACATCAACACGCATCTCACCACCACCGTCCACATCCACACCCAACCTTCTTCGACAACAAATACCTAAACCAAACCAATCTTACCTCTCAAAAATCTTCACACTAAATGCACAAACCAAAATGGCACAAAAACTCTTACCTTCATCTTCGCCGTCGCCATTCACCAGTCCCGCACCTCCATGCTCAGTTGTCGCCGTCCAAGGTAAAAATAGTGACCCTTACCTTCGTCGTCACCGTTCACCATGTCCTGCAACTCCACGCTTACCTACCGCCGTCCTTTGCCGTTGCCATCCTTTGCCGTTGTTGTGTTTTGCTGTTGTCGTCCTTCGCCGTATGCCACTGCGCGCTCAACTGCCATCATCTACATTAAAAATGGCGATGGGGTGCAGAATGCTAAACCACTTTAACTTTTATTCAAAGATAGAAGGTTAATTCTGTCTTTTCGCAAGGCTAATTCTGTCTTTTTATTTTATGATTATGATGGGGTGCAGGTCAATATTGGTGGGGTGTAGGAAGTTTTTGCCTCACAATTTAAACCAATTGCTTCCAATTATGACATTTATTAGGATGCTTTTGTATCTTAATTACTTCCAATTATCACATTTCTCGCAAGCCTGACACCCTTAATATTCTTCATCAAATCAGATTAAAACACAATAGCTAAAAACAATAGTCAATTTAGTCTCATTCTAATAAACTGAACCAGAAAGCATCTCCAGCTCATCTCCAGCACATCACCAGCTCATGCCACCATCTTTGCACATGGCTAGCCATTTTCCAGCACATGGCCAGCTACC